>Ga0164241_10000192_pt1 | contig 145838 bp, 128 predicted proteins | sample OricomyardsoilBY_FD_108780 | JGI IMG/M metagenome (GOLD analysis project Ga0164241, IMG submission 108780) | Backyard soil microbial communities from Emeryville, California, USA - Original compost - Back yard soil (BY) | ecosystem: Environmental > Terrestrial > Soil > Unclassified | place... | reverse complement strand
CGGCCTTTTTCTTGGCCTTCTTCTTGGCTTTCGCCATGAGAGTTCTCCAGTTACAGGTTAGTCCGGGGACCGAGTATATACACGCGTTGCCAAAATACAAGCAAGCGTGATAGCGCGCGTTGCTTCCGGGCAACCTGAACAACGTCGCTCACGCGCGACGTGATCCGCTTTCGAACATGCACCGTCGAACAAGCATCACGTGCATCCATGTGCATCCATCAACGCAACAGCGACAGGATGAACTTCCAGTGCGCGGCATCCACCGCCGTTACCGAGAGGCGGTTGCCGCGGCGGAGCAGTGCCAGGCCGTGCAGCTTGCCGGACTCATGCTCGCGCAGCGTGGTGAGCGGCAGCACGGTGGCCAGCCGCTTCTTCAGTCGCACATCCACCGTGTACCAAAGTGGCTTCTTTTCAGGGCTTTTGGCGTCGTAATACTCGCTCTTGCGGTTCCACGCGGAGGCGTCGGGATAACCCGCACGCACCACCTCGACGATGCCGGCGATACCGGGTTCCGGGCAGGAGGAGTGGTAGAAGAAGGCCAGGTCGCCGGCCGTGAATTCATCGCGCAGCATGTTGCGTGCCTGGAAATTGCGCACGCCCTCCCAGCTGGTGGTCTGCCCCGGCATGGCGACCAGATGGTCGATGCCGAACGTCGAAGGCTCGCTCTTCAACAACCAGTAGCGCATTCAGGTACCACTCCCATGGAAACGCCGGACTGAGGATTGCGTCACGATCGCATCCAGCGGTACGTCGTGTGCAGCGCGCGGCAGCGAGGCCACTTGCTGCACATCGTAGGCCAGTCCTACGAGCAATGGCCGGCGATAGCGGCCCGCGTGCAGGCGGTGCGCGAAGTGGCGGTCATAGAAACCACGGCCCATGCCGATGCGGTTGCCTTGCATGTCGAAGCCCACCAGCGGCAGGAACACCACGTCCAGTTCACGAGCCGCACGCACGCTGCCACCGTGCGGCTCGTTGATGCCGAATGCACCGCGCTTCACCTCTCCGGCCCAGTCATGGAAACGCATGCGGTCGTGGCGCAGGCTCACGATGCGGGGCAGGGCGATCCGGCAACCGCGGGTGCGCGCCAGATGCAGCAGCGGCGCGGTGTCGATTTCCTCGGCAGTGGCGAGGTAGAGGCCGACTCTGCTGCCCGGTCGCAGCAGGCGCGCGGCATCGACCTGTTGTGCCAGTTGCCTGGCGGCCTGGCGGCGGGCCGCTCCCTGGATGGCGCGGCGCCGGGCACGCAATTCGCGGCGCAACGCCTGTCGCGCGGTGCCGGCTGGAACGGTGCCCATGGAATTCAAGGAAGCGTCACCCGCCTGTGCCGGTGCGGATCGTTGCTCTCGAACCGGAGCAACAAGGTGGAGCTGGTGCGCGGCAGGTAAGGCTTCCCGCACGGGGCGGACATGCACAATGCTGCCGAATACCGACCCCTGGGTGTTTCAATTAGGGTCCGAGGTAACCCGAGCCGCGTGTCGAACACCGCAGGTGACGCAGGGCAACTCTACTACAGTTCCAGCTGCTGTCCCTGCACCAGCGCGCGCTCCACGCGCTCGCGCATGGCCTTGACGCGGGAACCGAAATCGGCGCTGGCGCGCTCCTCGCGCGCCTGCAGCTTCGCCAGGTCATTGGCCATGTTCAGCGCGGTCATCATCAGCAGGCGTTCCGTGCCGATGGTCTTGCCGCTGTCGCGGGTTTCCCGCAGCTTGGCATTGAGCACCGTGGCGGCGCGCTGCAGGTCGGCCCGCTCTTCCGGCGGACAGGTGATGAGGTATTCCTTTTCGAGGATGCGGATGCTGACTGGCTCGCCGCCGGTCTCGTTCATACACCGCTTTCCAGCAGGCGCAGCCGGCCGATCATGGCCTCGACACTGGCGCGCACCTGTTCATTCTTCTGCAGCAGCGAAGCCCGCTCGCCGGACAGGCTGTCCTGGCGGTGGCGCAACGCGCGGTTCTCCTCGCTCAGCTGGCGCACCAGTGTGAGCAGTTCGCCGACACGCGCTTCCAGGCGCTGCAACTCGGTGTCCATCACGATCTTCCTGCCCGTCCTCAAGTGATGCCGGGGGCAATACTGCCCGTGCGGGGCCGGAAGGGTCAATCGCGGAGCCGCATCGGGCATAATCAGCGCCGCAATGGCTGCAACCAGGCGGACATTCGATGAATTGCAGCGCGTGCTGGCGCAGTCCCGCGCGCTGGCCGATGCGGCCGAGGCACATGGCACGCTGGTCGGTTCGCTGTGCGCGTCGCGTTGCTCCCTCGCCGACTGGCTGGCGGAAATCCTGCCCGAGGGACGCGCCGAACATGCCGCCGCCGACAGTCTGCGCGCCGTGTTCGACTCCACCGCCGGCGCTCTGCTCGATGGCACGCTGGCTTTCACCCCGCTGCTGCCCGCCGATGATGCGCCGATCGGTGCCCGTACCCTGGCGCTGGGCGAATGGTGCCAGGGCTTTCTATATGGACTTGGTACCGGGGTGGCGGTGCCTGACGCCTCGCAGCTGCCCGGCGATGCCGCCGAGGTACTGCGCGACATGACCGAGATCACGCACGTGGATGTGGATCCGGCCGACGGCGCGGAATCCAATGAAGCGGCCTACGCCGAGCTGGTGGAGTTCGTGCGCGTGGGTGTGCAGCTGCTGTTCGATCAGCTGCATTCGCTGCGGGAGCCACGCGTGACAGCACGGGAAACACTGCATTGAAAGACACGGTCCGCAATCCCTCGGCCGGCGTGGCGGCGCGCGCCGCGCGGCTCAAGGCCGGCAACAGCGAGTTCGCCCGGCGCCGCAAGCAGCTGTCGCGCATCATGGGACGGGGTTCCATCGCCATCCTGCCGGCGGCCAGGGTCAGCCACCGCAACAGCGATGTCGAGCACCCATACCGGCAGGACAGCGACTTCTATTACCTGACCGGGTTCGTCGAACCTGAATCGGTGGCGGTACTGGTGCCGGGGCGGGCCGCGGCGGAGTACATCCTGTTCGTGCGCGATCGCGATCCCCTGCGCGAGACCTGGGACGGCCGGCGCGCCGGGCCGGAGGGCGCGGTCAAGCGCTTCGCGGCCGACGATGCCTTTCCCATCACCGACCTGGACGAGATCCTGCCCGGCCTGATGGAAAACCGGGAGCGCATCTACTACGCCATGGGTGCGCATCCGGAGTTCGACCAGAAGGTGGTGGGCTGGCTGCAGGCGCTGAAGGTGCAGGCACCGCGCCAGGGCCGGCAGCCGCCGCAGGAGATGATCGCGCTGGATCATGTGCTGCACGACATGCGCCTGTACAAGAGTCGTGCCGAGACGGCGCTGATGCGTGAAGCCGGGCGCATTGCCGCGGCAGCGCAGCTGCGCGCCATGCGCCATACGCAGCCGGGCCGCTACGAATACGAGATCGCCGCCGAACTGATGCACGAATACGGCCGCCACAACGCCACGGCGGCCTACCAGCCCATCGTGGGCGGCGGCGCCAACTCCTGCATCCTGCACTACCGCGAGAACGAGTCGCGGCTCGAGGATGGCGACTTGCTGCTGGTGGATGCCGGCGCCGAATACCAGTCCTACGCTTCCGACATCACGCGTACCTGGCCAGTGGGCGGCAGCTTCACGCCAGCGCAACGCGAGGTGTACGAGGTGGTGCTGGAGGCGCAGCACGCCGCCATCGCGGCGACCAGGCCCGGCAACCACTGGAACCAGGCGCATGAGGCGGCGGTGGAGACCATCACGCGCGGCCTCGTATGGCTGGGCCTGCTCAAGGGCCGCGTGCCGAAGCTCATCAAGGAAGGCGCCTACCGCAAGTACTTCATGCATCGCACCGGTCACTGGCTCGGGCTCGACGTGCACGATGTGGGCGATTACAAGGTGGGCGATGCCTGGCGTGTGCTGGAGCCGGGCATGGTGATGACGGTGGAGCCGGGCATCTACATCCCGGCCGGCACGCGCGCCGTGCCGAAACGTTACTGGAACTGCGGCATCCGCATCGAGGACGACGTGGCGGTGACGGCAGGTGGCTGCGAGGTGCTGACCGCGGATGTGCCCAGTGACCCCGACGAGATCGAAGCCGCGATGGCTGCGGTCTGAAGATGGAACCGGCGGAGCAGTCCTTCGATATAGCCATCGTCGGCGGTGGCCTGGCCGGTGCCAGCCTCGCCGCCGCACTGGCACCGCTGCCGCTGTCCATCGCGCTGATCGAGGCGCATGCGCCCGACAGCAGTGCGCAACCCAGCTTCGATGAGCGCACCACGGCACTGGGCAATGCCAGCCGCCGCGCCTTCGAGGCGCTGGGGGTGTGGCACCACCTCGCTCCCGAGGCTGCGCCGATCACCTCCATCCATGTTTCCGATGCGGGCCGCTTCGGCTTCGCACGTCTGGATGCGGCGCGGTTCGAACAGCAGGCATTGGGCTATGTGGTGCCCAACCGCGTACTGGGCCGCGAACTGTGGCGCGCACTGGCTGGCGCACCGCGCATCACGCCTTTCATGCCGGCGCGGTTGCGTGGCCTGCAGGTCGGTGAAGCCGCGGCGCAGCTGCAGGTGGAACTGGATGGCCGCGCCACAGAGCTCAGCGCCCGACTGGTGGTGGCAGCCGATGGTGCGCAGTCCATGGTGCGCCAGGTAGCGGGCTTGAGCGCGACCGTGGAGGAATACGGCCAGGTCGCCATCGTGGCGGCGCTGCGCACCGACCAGCGCAACGATGGCATTGCCTATGAACGCTTCACCAGTGCAGGGCCGATGGCGCTGCTGCCCTTGCGCGGCACGCCGGGCGAATCCTGGCGCACGCTGGTGTGGGCGGCGGCGCCGGCCGACGCCGGGGGTCTCATGCAATTGCCCCCGGCGCAGTTCATGCACGAATGGCAACAGGCCTTCGGCTGGCGCGCGGGGCGTGCCCTTGGCCTGGGCACGCGTGGCCGCTACCCGCTGGCCCTCACGCGCAGCGCCGCCACCGTGGCGCCGCGCATCGTGCTGCTGGGCAATGCCGCGCAGTCGTTGCACCCGGTGGCCGGGCAGGGCTTCAACCTCGCATTGCGCGATGTGGCCACGCTGGCCGAGATGCTTGCCGCCGCCGATGGCGCGGACATCGGTGCGGCCGAGTGGCTCGCGGGATTCGAAGCCGGACGCGGCACAGACCGGGACGGCGTCGTGGGGTTCACTGACACGCTGGTGCGCGTGTTCGGCAGCCGCCATCCGGCCGTAGTGGCGGCACGGGATGCGGGCTTGCTGCTGTTCGACATGCTGCCGCCGGCCAAGCGCGCGCTCAGCCGCGTGAGCCTGGGCTTCGGCAGGCAAGCGCCGCGCCTCACACGTGGGCTGGCACTGGGTACGCAGCGGTGAGCGCCAGCGCGGACTTCGACGTCGCGATCGTCGGTGCCGGCATCGTCGGCGCGACGCTGGCTTTGTTGCTGGCCGAACAGGGACGGGTACAGCCTGCACGCATCGCCGTGATCGAACCGGTACCGCCCGTGCGGCCGGCGACGGGCTCGCCCATCGGGCTGCGCGTGTCGGCGATTGCGCCGGGCAGTCGCGCGCACCTGGCGCGGCTGGGCGTTTGGTCGCGGCTGGATCCAACCCGCATTGCCGCGTACGAGCGCATGCGTGTGTGGCACGAGGCAGTGCCGCCAGACAGCCCGGACGTGCTGGTCTTCGATGCCGCGGAGGCCGGGGAACCGGATCTGGGTTGCATCGTGGAGAACGCGGCGCTGCAGGCCGCACTGCTGGCCGCCTGCCATGAGTGTGGCGTTCATGTGTTATCCGCTACCCTGCAGTCGTTGCGGGTTGATGCCGATGGGGCGCTGCTGACACTGGACAGCGGCGCGCTGCACGCGGAGCTTGCGGTCGGCGCCGATGGCGCCAATTCAGCGGCACGCCGCATGCTGGAAATCTCCTCCACTCAGCAGGAATACGGGCAGCGCGCCATCGTTGCCACCGTGCGTACCGCACGGCCCCACCATCACACCGCCTGGCAGCGTTTCCTGAACACCGGGCCGCTGGCATTGCTGCCGCTGCCGGGAGACATGGTTTCGATTGTCTGGTCGGCCACCGCGGGACGCGCCGCCGAGCTGATGGACCTGCCGCCCGAGCAGTTCAGCGCGGCACTTACCGCGGCCAGTGCGGGCGTGCTCGGCGCGCTGAGCCTGGCCAGCGAGCGCGCCATGTTCCCGCTGCGCCGCCTCGCCGCCAACCAGTACGTGCGGCCGCGCATCGCGTTGGTGGGCGATGCCGCGCATGTGATCCATCCGCTTGCCGGCCAGGGCGTGAACCAGGGAGTGGAGGACGCGGCGGCGCTGGCCGCGGCGTTGGCCGCGCGTCCGCCGCGCGAAAGCGTCGGCGCCTTGCCGGCGCTGCTGCGCTACCAGCGCGAGCGCCGTGCCGGCAACGCGCTGGTGGACGGCGTGGTGGATGGCCTGGACAGGCTGTTCACGCGCCCGCCCGGTCCGCTGAGCTGGCTGGCGCGCGAAGGCATGGCACTGGTGGCGCGCTCGTCAGTGGCGCGGCGACTGCTGGTCAGGCAAGCGGCAGCTGGTCGATCTTCGCCGCGCAGATGAGGTCGTTTTCCGACAGTCCCTTGATGGCATGCGTGGTGTAGCGCACGCGGCAATAGTTGTAGCCGACTTCCAGGTCGGGGTGGTGGTCCTCGAGGTTCGCGACATGCGCCAGCGCGTTCACGAAGCTCATGGTGCGGAAGAAATCCCTGAAGCGGAACTCGCGCTGGATGGCGGTGGCATCCACCGACAGCTGCCAGTTCTCGTGCAGGCGCTGCAATACCTCTTCCGCGGCGGCGCGCGACAGCGGCGCGATGCCACCCTCGCAGGGAACACATTTGCGGTCTGCCAGTTCACTCATGATGCTTGCTCCTGCCGCATGCGCAGCGGATAGGTGCGCTTGATGTAGCGCTCCATCAGTTCCTGGAATTCCTCGGCGATGCGCTCGCCCTTCAGCGTCACCGTTTTCTCGCCATCCTCGTACACCGGCGCCACCGGCCGCTCGCCGGTGCCCGGCAGGCTGATGCCGATGTTGGCGTGACGGCTTTCGCCGGGACCGTTCACCACGCAGCCCATCACCGCCACCGTCATTTCCTCCACGCCATCGCGCTCGGCGCGCCACTGCGGCATGCGATGGCGGATGTGGCCCTGGATGCGCTGCGCCAGTTCCTGAAAGTAGGTGCTGGTGGTGCGACCGCAGCCCGGGCAGGCCACCACCATCGGCAGGAAGGCGCGCAGGCCCATGGTCTGCAGGATCTCCTGCGCGACGATGACCTCCTGGGCGCGGTCGCCGCCGGGCTCGGGCGTTAGCGACACGCGGATGGTGTCACCGATGCCATCGGCCAGCAGCACGCCGATGCCGGCGGTGGAAGCCACGATGCCCTTGCTGCCCATGCCGGCCTCGGTGAGACCCAGGTGCAGAGGATAGTCGCAGCGTGCCGCGAGGTTGCGGTACACCGCCAGCAGGTCCTGCACGCCGCTGACCTTGGCGGACAGGATGATCTTCTCGCGCGGCAACCCGATGCCCACGGCAAGCTGTGCGCTGTCCAGTGCCGAGCGCACGATGGCTTCGCGCATCACGGTTTGCGCGCTGGCCGGTTCGGCCAGCGCGTTGTTCTCGTCCATCAGTCGCGCCAGCAGGTCCTGGTCGAGGCTCCCCCAGTTCACGCCGATGCGCACCGGCTTGGCTTCGCGGCAGGCGATCTCGATCATCTCGGCGAACTGCGTGTCGCGCTTTGCACCGCGGCCCACGTTGCCGGGATTGATGCGGTACTTGTCCAGCGCGCTGGCGCACTCCGGATACTCGCGCAGCAGCTTGTGGCCATTGAAATGGAAATCCCCGATCAGCGGCGCGCTCACGCCCGCGGCGTGCAGGCGGTCACGGATATGGGGCACGGCCGCGGCGGCCTCGGCGCTGTTCACGGTGATGCGCACCAGCTCAGAGCCGGCGCGCGCCAGCTGTCGCACCTGCGCGACGGTACCTTCGACATCCGCAGTGTCGGTGTTGGTCATGGACTGCACGGCGATGGGTGCGCTGCCGCCGATCATTACGGGGCCCACCCGCACCTGCAGCGTGCGTCGGCGTTGCTCAAGCATGGCGCGCATTGTATGTGGGTTAGACTTGCGCCGGCATGGACAGACCCAAATTCGGCGCTGCCAATCGCATCTGGCGGGCCTGCGGAGCGAGTTACCGGGGCTATCGCGGCGCCTTCAAGGGCGAAGCCGCGTTCCGTCAGGAACTCGTGGTCGCGCTGGTGGTCGCCCCGCTGGGGCTGTATCTGGGCAAGAACGGCATGGAGCGCGCCCTGCTGGTGGCACCCGTGGTGCTGGTGCTGGTGGTGGAACTCATCAACAGCGCCATCGAAGCCACCGTGGATCGTGTAGGACTGGAGCTACATGAATTGTCCGGACTCGCCAAGGACCTGGGCTCCGCCGCCGTGCTGACATCGTTCGTGCTGCTGGGGTTGACCTGGCTGCTGGTGCTTCTCTAGAAACTGTCCTGTTGAACGAGAAACGGTCGAGGGGGTCGCGATGAAGTTTTCCTGGCGCCAGATTCCGGTGGTTGCATGGCTCGCCACGGCAGTGCTGGCCGGCGCGCAATCCACGCCGCAGCTGCCACCGCCCGCGCCCGTGGGGCCGGTGGTGGTCGAACGGCCGCAGGCGGAGGAACCGCCGCCACCGCCGCGCCAGGAAGATCCCACCTGGACCGCCACGCTGGAGCGCGTGGCGCAGAGCGTGGTGGCGATCAAGATCGATTCCACGCGTGCCTTCGACACCGAATGGAACACCTCTTCGCAGGCCACCGGTTTCGTGATCGATGCCGACCGTGGCCTGATCCTCACCAACCGCCACGTGGTGACGCCGGGCCCGGTGACCGCCGAGGCTACTTTCCTCAATCGCGAGGAAGTGCAGCTGTATCCGATATATCGCGATCCGGTGCACGACTTCGGCCTGTACCGCTACGATCCGGCCAAGCTGCGCTTCATCAAGCCGCAGTCGCTGCCGCTGTATCCGGAGGGCGCGCAGATCGGCCGCGAGATCCGCGTGATTGGCAACAACGCGGGTGAACAGCTGTCCATCCTCGCCGGCACGCTGGCGCGCCTGGATCGCGAGGCGCCGGACTATGGCACCGGCCGCTACAACGACTTCAATACTTTTTATCTGCAGGCGGCTTCCGGCACTTCGGGTGGTTCCTCCGGTTCACCGGTGGTGGACAACCGTGGCCGCGTCATCGCCTTGAATGCCGGCGGTGCCAGTGGCGCCGCCTCGAGCTTCTACCTGCCGCTGGCGCGCGTGAAGCGCGCCGTGGACCTGATCAAGGCCGGCAAGCCGGTGACGCGCGGCACATTGCAGACGGTATTCAGCTACGTGCCCTATGACGAGCTGGCGCGGCTGGGCCTGAAGCCGGACACCGAAGCGGCCATACGCAAGGCCTTCCCCGGCAATACCGGCATGCTGGTGGTCGACCAGGTGCAGCCCGGTTCGCCGGCCGCCGGCCAGCTGGCTCCCGGCGACATCCTGGTGTCCATCGATGGCCGTCCCATCACCACCTTCGAGCCGCTGGAAGATCTGCTTGACGACGCCATCGGCACGCGCATCCGGCTGGAACTGCAGCGCGGCGGCGAGAAGCGCGAAATGCTGCTGCCGGTGGGCGACCTGGATGCCATCACGCCGGCCAGTTACCTGGAGTTCGGCGAGGCGGTGGTGCATGACCTGTCGTACCAGCAGGCACGCTTCTTCAACCTGCCGGTGTCCGGCGTGTACGTGGCCAATCCCGGCTACGTGCTGGCGACAGCGGGCGTGCCACGCGGTGCGCTGATCACCGAGTTCAACAACCAGCCCGTGCCGGACAGCAAGGTGTTCGCCGTGCAGCTGGGCACGCTGGCCGATGGCGATCGCGCCACGGTGCGGTTCGTCACGCTGGATGAGCCCGCCAACCCGGTGGTGCGTTCCATGCGCATGGACCGCCGCTGGTTCCCCGCCACCAGCTGCCGCCGCGACGACGCCAGCGGCATCTGGCCCTGCCAGGAAATGCCACCCGGCCCGGCATCACACGCCGCCACCGGTGGCACCGCGCAGCTGCCGGTGGTGCGCGACCGCGCCGCCGCCGCTCTGGCGCCGTCGCTGGTGCAGCTGACCTTCGACATGCCGTTCTCGCTGGCCGGCATCAGCGACCGCAACTACCACGGCACCGGCCTGATCGTGGATGCCGGGCAGGGCCTGGTGGTAACCGACCGCAACACCGTGCCGCTGTCGCTGGGCGATGTGCGGCTGACCTTCGGCGGCTCGCTGGAGATTCCCGGCAAGGTGGTCTACGTGCATCCGCTGCACAACCTCGCCGTGGTGTCGTATGACCCGGCACTGATCGGCACCACGCCGGTGAAGAGTGCGCGCCTGAATCCCGCTCCGCTGCAGGAAGGCGCGGCCGTCACGGTGGTGGGCATGGATGCCGATGGCCAGCTGAAGTCGCGCGCCACCACGGTGAGTTCGCTGGATCCGCTGGAATTGCCGCTGTCGCGCTCCATGCAATTCCGCGACAGCAACATCGAAGTGGCACAGCTGCTCAACCCGCCGGGGGATTTCGACGGCGTGCTGGTGGATCGCGAAGGGCGCGTGCAGGCGCTGTGGTCCAGCTTCCCGCTGGAAAGCGGACGCGGCGCCAGCCAGACCAACCGCGGCGTGGCCATCGACCTGGTGCAGGAGATGCTCGACCGCGTGCGCGCGGATTCGCAGCTGTACACGCTGGATGTGGAGTTCAACCCGATGCCGCTGACCGAGGCGCGGCGCCAGGGGTTGCCCGATGCATGGGCGGCCAAACTCACCGCGCAGAATCCCGAGCGGCGGCAGGTGCTGACTGTGGCGCGCATCACCGGCGGTGCGGCCTCCGGCCGCGTGCTGCGCCAGGGCGACATTATCCTCGCGGTGGGCGGCAAGACGGTCACGGCATTCCGCGACGTGGAGCGCGCGGTGGCTGGACGGCCGGAAGCGGACGTGACCATCTGGCGCGGCCAGAAGGAGCAGACGCTGCAGGTTCCCACCACGGCCCTCAGCGGCAGCGACATCAGCCGCATCGTGCTGTGGGCCGGTGCCGTGCTGCATGCCCCGCACCGCGCAATGAGCGCGCAGCGCGGCATGCTGCCCCAGGGCGTGTACGTGGCGTTCTTCAACTACGGTTCGCCCGCCACGCGTTACCGCCTTTTGCCGGGCCGGCGCATCGTCGAGGTGGATGGCCAGCCCACACCCGACCTGGATGCCTTCCTGAAAGTGGTGGCGGGGCGTCCGGACCGCTCCTCGCTGCGGCTGCGCACGGTGAGCTGGAACAACGTGCCGGAGGTCATCACGCTGAAACTGGATCGCCAATATTGGCCGACAGCGGAAATCGTGCGCGGCGCCGACGGCTGGAGCCGGCATAACCTTGATTGACCTGCCGGCGCCGCGGCGCCTGTCGATACTGCGATCCATGCCGCTTTTCAGGCGGATTCCGAAAGCCGCTGCGGCGCGCTGGTAGAATTCGCCCCCATGGCAAAAGCGACCCGCGCCTCCCAGGCCGAACTCGAAGCCGCCGTCGATGCACTGCGCGACGGCGAGCTCGTGGCCTTTCCGACCGAGACCGTGTACGGCCTCGGCGCCAATGCCGCCAATCCGGCCGCGGTGCGCAAGGTGTTCGAGCTGAAGGGCCGTCCGCCCTCGCATCCGGTGATCGTGCACATCGACCAGCAGAAGTACCTGAAACGCTGGGTGCGCGAGGTGACGCCCGTGGCCGAGAAACTGGCCGAGGCTTTCTGGCCCGGCCCGCTGACTCTGGTGATGCCGCGCGCCGAAGGCGTGCACGACGTCATCACGGGCGGCCAGGACAGCATCGCCATGCGCATTCCCTCGCATCCAATGGCCCGCCAGCTGCTGGACGCCTTCGGCGGCGGCATCGCTGCACCATCGGCCAATCGCTATGGCCGCCTGTCGGCCACCCGCGCGGAACATGTGCTGGACGAGTTCGGCGAGGCCGTGAAGGTGATCCTCGACGGCGGCGAATGCCAGCTCGGCCTGGAATCCACCATCGTCAGCTGCCTGGATGGCGCGGTGCGGCTGCTGCGTCCTGGGGCCATCACGCTGGGCCAGCTGCGCGGCGTGGCGGGAGAAGTGGCCATCGGCGCGGACAAGGGTTCGCCGCGCGTGCCGGGCAGCACGGCTGCCCATTACTCCCCCAGCACACCGCTGACGGTGGTGCCTGGTGGCGAACTGGATGCATTGGCCGAATCCCTGTCGGAGGGTGGGCAACGCATCGCGGTGCTGGCCCAGCGCCTGCCACTGAAAACCTACGAGACCGTGACCTGGATCAATGCCGGCAAACGGGCGGAGACCTTCGGCCATGATCTGTACGCCAACCTGCGCGCGCTGGACAAGGCCGGCTGCGCGCGCATCCTGGTGCAGGAAGTACCCGGCGATGAACGCTGGGACGCGGTGCGCGACCGTCTCGCCCGCGCCGCGGTGAGCGCGCCTTCCGACAGCGGTCCCTACGCCGCGCTCGGTACCGGTGTGCTTCCTTGAGGAAGGCCGCGGCGAAGGCAATGATCGATCCATTCCAGCCGGACCAGGTGCGACGCCTGGTCGCCACCTACGGCTCGCCGCTGCTCATCGTGGACTGCGAGCGCGTGCGCGTGCAGTACCGGCGTCTCGCCAGGGCATTGCCCGGCGTGGACCTGCATTACGCGCTGAAGCCGCTGCCGCACCCGGCCGTGGTGCGCACCGTGGCGCGGCTGGGCGGATACCTGGATCTCGCCACCACCGGCGAGGTGCAGCTGATCACGCGGCTGGGGCTGGACCCGGCGCGCTGCATACACACGCATCCGATCAAGCGCGACAAGGACATCCGCAATGCGCTGGCCGCGGGCGTGCGCGTGTTCGTGGCCGACAATCCGGACGAGGTGCGCAAGTTCCGCGCGTACCGCGCCGATGCCGAACTGCTGCTGCGCGTGTCCTTCCGGGCGCCTGGCGCGGTCAGCGACCTGTCGCGCAAGTTCGGTTGCGATCCGGAAGGGGCGCTGGAACTGGCACGGCTGGCCGCGAAGCTCTCCATCACCGTGCGCGGCTTTTCCTTCCACGTGGGCTCGCAGGCGCCGGTGCCACTGAAGCATGTCGAGGCCATCGAGGCCTGTGGCGCGCTGCTTCGCGCCGCCCGCAGGGAGAAGCTCGGCCGCTTCGACGTGCTGGACATCGGCGGCGGCTTTCCCATCGATTACACGCAGCGCGTGCCGGACATCGGCCGCTTCTGCGCGCCGATCAGGAAGGCGCTGCATGGGCTGCCGAAGAAGCTGCGGGTGATCGCCGAGCCGGGCCGCTACATCGCCGGCCCGTCGGCCATTGGTGTCGCAAGCGTCATGGGCGTGGCCTCCCGCGAGGGCCACTGGTGGTATTACCTGGACGACGGCCTGTACGGCTCCTGGAGCGGCCAGCTGTTCGATCACGCCAGCTACCCGATCGAGAGCCTGAAGACCGGAGGTGAGCTGCTGCCTTCGGTGCTGGCCGGCCCGACCTGCGACAGCATCGACGTGATCGCCGAGAACCTGCTGCTGCCGAAGCTCAAGTCCGGCGATCTCATCATGGGTCGCGTCATGGGTGCGTATACCTGGGCGTCGGCCAGCGAGTTCAATTTCTTTCCGCGTGCCACGGTAGTCTCGGTCAACGAGACTCCGGGCGATACCGGCAAGGTGGAAGACTGATGAGCGGTACGATGGTCACGCTGCTGCTGGTGGTGGTGGCGGCATTCTCGCTGCTGCGGATCTTCATGCAATTGCGTCGCGTGTCGCGCAAGGGCCGCAAGATCGACTGGGATGAGCACTTCATCCAGGGCCTGCGCAAGGCCGGCGTCAACACCTTCGACGAGCACACCGTGGATTTCTTCTTCACGCTGCCCACGCGCGCGGCGGCGGAGCAGCTCGCGTTCACGCTGCGGCCGGAAGGGTACCAGCTTGACATCAAGGAAGACGGCGAGGGCGGTACGTTCAGCCTGCACGCCCAGCGCGACACGCGGCTGGTGGTGGCGGACATGCAGGCACTGACGGCACGCTTCAGTACGCTTGCCGAACAGCACGGCGGCAAGTACGACAACTGGGCAGTGGCGGCGCGCAAGTAGCGGGCCGATGCGCATCCATCGTGGGCTATAGTGCCTGCGACAGAGAGCGGACAGAGTGAAGGCCATATGGATGTGAGCTGGGGACTGCTGTTGGATGCGCGCTCCCCAGGCAGTCCATGGGCCGTAGTGTCGGGCCGCCTGGGCAGCAATGCCCGCGTGCTGGGCGCATTCGCCGCGCTGTATGCGCTGACGGTGGCATTCGGTGCGATGCCATCGGCACCAATCGGTGACGCCATCATCGTCTGGCCGGCCACAGGACTTCTGCTGCTGGCCCTGTGGTTCTCCGAACGGCGCTTGTGGCCGGTCATCCTGCTGATCCAGATCGTCCTGGAAACCTCGCTTGGACCAATGTTGTCGCGGCTCGCGCCCGCGCAGTTCCTTGCTGCTGCCATCGCGCATGCGCTGGCTGGCGTAATCGGCGCGCTCATCGTGCGCCGCCTGCTCGACGGGATCGAAGGCCTGCGGGTAGTCGCGCTGCTGCGGTTTTCCTATGCCGCAGCTGCGGGCACGGCCGCCGCCACGCTGGTGCAGGGCCTCGCGGCGCTGTTGCAGGGAGCGGCTGCGGACCTGCTGCGCCAGATGCTGCTGTGGTGGCTTGCGAGCCTGCTCGGCGTGCTCACCACGGTGCCCGCGCTGCTGGCGTGGCTGCTGTCCCGTCGCTTCGCCCACCTGTTCCCGCGGCTGTCGCGCACCCGGCGCGTGGAGCTGGCAGTGGTGCTGGTGGTGCAGGTGGCGGTCACGCTGCGCATCTTCGGCGGCTGGGACATTGGCCCGGAGAACCTGCGCTTTCCGGTGATGGTGATGCCCGGGCTGATCTACGCCGCCTTCCGCCTGCCGCCGCGCTGGGCCACCACGCTGATGGGCGGCACCGGCCTCATGGCGCTGTGGCTGGTGGCGCATGGCGGCAATCCGCTGGCCATGGCGGAGCCGGAGGCGCGGGTGCTGTGGATGCAGTTCGGCGTGCTGCTTTTCCTGGTCGCGACGGTGGTGCTGGCGGTGTACATCGCGCAGTCGCACATCGCGCTGGAGGAGCTGGCGGCCAGCCAGTCGCGCTACCGCCGCTTCATCGAGATGAGCAGCGAGGCGGTGTGGCGCGTGGAACTGGCGCAGCCCATGCCCGTGGACCTGCCGCAGGAGCAGCAGCTGGAATGGCTGCGGCGGCACGCGCATATCGCCGAGAGCAGCGCTTCCTACGGGCGCATCACCGGCGCGGCATCGGCGCAGGGCGAAGGCTGGGCGGCCGGGCTGCCATGGGTGCAACTGCTGGAAGCGAACCTCGAGCAGGTCCGCAAGCTTGGTTACCGCGCGGAGGATCTGCGTTTCTCGGCCATCACTGGCGGCCAGGTGCGCACCTACCTTGCGACCTTCGATGGCGTGGTACACGACGGACACCTGGAGCGCATCTGGGGCGTGGCCCGCGACGTGACGGAACTGTTCGAGCTGAACGCGCGCCTGCGGCGCGAGCAGGACCTGCTGCGCAGTTATGCACAGCGCATTGCCGGCGCCGAGGAGAGCGCGCGGCGCAGTACCGCACAGGACCTGCACGGCGGCATCGGCCAGGAGCTGGCCGCCATGGGCATGATGGTCACCGCGCTGGACAACGAGCTGGTCCCGGAACAACGCGGCCGGCTAGATGAACTGCGCGGCCGCCTGCACCGCGTGCAGGAGCGTACCCGCGAGATGATTTCCGACCTCAGTCCGCCGGGACTGTACGAGCTGGGGCTGGCCCCGGCGCTGCAATGGCTGGCGTTGTACCTGCGCACCCAGCATCAGCTGAAGGTCGAAATGGACAGCCAGGTCGATGAGGCCGCGGTGCCGGTCGCGCTGCGTGTGCTGGTCTTCAAGCTGATCCGCGAGCTGCTGCGCAACGTGGTGAAGCATGCCGGCGTCAATGCCGCCGCGGTCCGGATACGCGGCGACCAGTCCCGCCTGCTCGTGGAAGTGCGGGACGAGGGCCGCGGCTTCAACTGGGATCCGGCTCATCTCGTCAGTCCGCCGCGTGGCTTCGGACTGTGGAGCATCGCCGATCGCCTGCTGCAGGTCGGCGGGCAGTTGAGCGTGGACAGCGCGCCCGGCCGCGGCGCGCGCTTCACGGTTGCGATTCCGCTGCGCTAGCGCTTCTCGGTCTGCTTGCGCACCGCTTCGGCGGCCGCGGCGATGGCCGCCGGATCGCCAAGGTAGCGATGACCGGTGGGCTTGAGCGCCGCGTCGAATTCGTACAGCAGCGGCACGCCGGTGGGGATGTTCAATTCCACGATGCCGCTTTCCGGCACGTCATCCAGCATCTTCACGATTGCGCGGATGCTGTTGCCATGCGCGGCCACCAGCAGGTTCTGGCCGGCGCGCAGGCGCGGTGCGATGCCTTGATTCCACAGCGGCAGCACGCGCGCGAGGGTGTCCTTGAGGGACTCGGTGGCCGGCAGCAGCGCCGGGTCGAGCCCGGCATAGCGCGGATCGAACCTCGGATGACGCTCGTCGTCCGCGGCCAGCGGCGGTGGCGGGATGTCGTAGCTGCGGCGCCAGATCTTCACCTGCGCGTCGCCATGTTTCGCGGCGGTCTGGATCTTGTCCAGGCCCTGCAGTCCGCCGTAGTGACGCTCGTTCAGGCGCCAGTCCTTCTCCACCGGCAGCCACATGCGGTCCATTTCATCCAGCGCGATCCACAGCGTGCGGATGGCGCGCTTGAGCACCGAGGTGTAGGCATGGTCGAAGCGGATGCCGGTGATCTTCAGCTCGCGGCCAGCGGCGCGTGCTTCCTCGCGGCCCTGGTCGGAGAGATCCACGTCTGTCCAGCCGGTGAACAGGTTGGCGACATTCCAGACGCTCTGGCCGTGACGCAGGAGAACGAGTTTGCCGGACATCAGACGGGCTCCGTAAGCTGCAGGGATCGCCGAAGACTATCAAACGCAAAGGTTCCGATGAGCAGCCGCATCCTCGAAGTGCGCGTCAAGCCCAACTCGCGGGTGAGTTCGCTGGTCGAGCTGGCGGATGGAACCTGGCTGGCAACGATCAAGGCGCCACCGGTCGATGGCAAGGCCAATGCGGAACTGATTGCGTTGCTTGCAGGACATTTCGGATGCCGCCGCGCCCAGGTGACGATCAGGGTTGGTGGGGGCGGGCGGCGCAAGCTGGTGCGGATCGAGGCCTGACTGGAATGGCCCATGTCCGCCCTGGTGCGCCAGGCGTTCAATGGTGTTGCCCGGCCCATGGTTCGTGACAGTGTGGAGAACTTCCCCGGGGAAGCACACCCATCACGCCGGCAATTGCAGATCCGCGATCACCGCTGCGAGGAACCGTACCGCTTCGCCGCCGGTGACGCAGCGATGGTCGAAGGTCAGCGACAGCGGAATGCGCCGGTGCGCCTCGATGCCGCGCTCGGTGGCCACGACGTCGCGAGCGATGCGCCCCGAACCCAGGATGGCCACTGCCGGCGGTACCACCACCGGTGTGGCATAGCGCCCGGCCATCACGCCGAAGTTGGACAGCATGATGGTGAAATCCTTCAGGTCCGCCGGTGGCAGTGAGCGGTCGCGCGCGCCGCTCTTCAGGCGGTTCACTTCGGCGCGCAGCTGCGCGGCATCGCGGTTGGCGACATCGCGGATCACCGGCACCAGCAAGCCGTCCGGGGTATCCACCGCGATGCCTACGTGGATGGGCTGGAAGAGGCGCCGCCCCTGGTTCGCGCCATCGAACCAGGCATTGAGGCCGGGCTCGGCGCGACACCCTGAGCTGATGGCGCGCAGCAGGCGGCCGGTGTAATCGCCGCCCGGCAGCCAGCCCTCGATGTCCGCATCGTCGAACACGGTGCACTCCATCACGCTGTCGCGCGACAGGGTCATGCTCTGTGCCATCGCACGGCGCAGGCTGCGCAGCACTTCCAGCTCGCCGGTTTCAGTCAGGCCGATGGCCGGGCGCATCACGCTGGGGGTGTTGATGGCAAGCGGCGCGGACATTGCGTAGGAAGGGGCGGTCTTCGCCGCGAGCACATCATCCAGCGTGATGGTGCCGCCGGGGCCATTGCCGCGCAGGGATTCGATGTCCACGCCGAGCTTGAGCGCCACGTCGCGCACGGCCGGCAGCACACGCTGGCGGCGTGCCGCGGCACGCGCGCCCGCCGCGGCTGCGCCAGTGGCGATGACCTCGTCGGTTTCCGGCATGTGGCCCACCACGCCGCCTTGCGCGACGCCTGCATCCACGGTGTCACCGGTTCCGTCAGCCTGGAAATCCACCAATGGAGCGCCGGTGGCGATGGTGTCGCCGGCCTTGCCGTGCAGCGTCGTGACGATACCGGCAAAGGGCGCGGGAACTTCCACCACCGCCTTCGCGGTTTCCATGGCCACCATGGGCTGATCAACTTCCACACGATCGCCCACGGCCACATGCCAGCGGACGATCTCGGCTTCCTGCAGGCCTTCGCCAAGGTCGGGGAGGTTGAAACGCTTCATCTTCAGGCCTTCATGGTCGTGCGCACGGCATCAACAATACGCGCCACACCGGGAATGTAAGCCCGCTCCATCGCGAAGTAGGGCATGACCGTATCGTAACCGGTCACACGTTGTATCGGCGCCAGCAGGTCGTAGAGGCCACGCTCGGCCACGGTCGCGGCGATCTCCGCGCCGAGGCCGGCGTTGCGCGCAGCCTCGTGCACGATCACCAGCCGGCCGGTGTGCGCCACTGATTCCAGGATGGTGTCGTGGTCGATGGGCGACAGTGACGTCAGATCGATCACCTCGCAGCTGATCTTCTCCTGCGCCAGGCGTTCGGCAGCCTGCTTCGTCTCATGCAGCATGGCGCCCCAGCTGACCACGGTGATGTCATCGCCCTGGCGCAGCACCTGCGCCTTGTCCAGCGCCAGCGCGATGCCGTCGTCGAGCAGATCCTGCTTGGCGAGGCGATACAGCCGCGTGGGCTCCAGGAACAGCACCGGATCCGGATCGCGGATGGCGGCGAGCAGCAGCCCGTAGGCCGCCGCCGGGGTGCTCGGGCACACCACGCGCAGGCCGGCGTGGTGACACAGCAGCACCTCGAGGCTCTCCGAGTGATGCTCCGGCGCATGGATGCCGCCACCATGCGGCATGCGGATCACCACCGGGCAGGTCAGGCGTCCGCGCGTGCGATGGCGCAACCGCGCCATGTGGTTGGCGATCTGGTCCAGCGCGGGGTACAGGAAACCCATGAACTGGATTTCCGCGACCACCTTCAGCCCCTGCGCGGCCATGCCCAGCGACATGCCGCCGATCAGGCCTTCGGCGAGCGGGGTGTCCTGCACGCGCAATTTGCCGAAGCGCTCCTGCAGGCCCACGGTGGCGCGGAACACGCCGCCGTTGACGCCGACATCCTCGCCGACAACGACGACATCGGGATCATCGGCGAGCGCGCGCGCCAGCGCGAGGTTGACGCTTTCTACCAGCGTGACTCGTGGCATGAAACTGCTAGTGTCCTTGTGCGTCGCCGGCGCCGTAGTGGCGGGCGATCTGTTTCTGCTCCGCGAGCATGGCCGGCGGGCGGGCGAAGAGGTAATCGAACATGGCGTCGGTTCCCGCAGGCGTGCGGCCCTGGTAACCGCGCACCGCCTCATCGATGCGGGCGGCGCATTCGGCGCGCAGCTGGGCTTCGCGCGCCTCGTCCCACAGGCCGCGCGCAATGAGGAAGGCTTTCGTGCGCGGCAACGGTTCGAGCTTCCAGGCGGCTTCCAGCTCCGCGGCGGACCGGTAGCGCGTGGCATCGTCGGCGGTGGTGTGGTCGGACAGGCGGTAGGTGACCGCCTCGACCACGGTGGGGCCGTCGCCAGCGCGGGCGCGCACCAGCGCGTCCTCCATCACCTTGCGCACACCCAGCATGTCATTGCCGTCCACTTGCACGCCAGGCACGCCGTTGCCCAGGCCCTTCTGCGCGAAGGTCTGGGCGGCGGTCTGTTCATTGGCCGGTACCGAGATGGCCCAGCCGTTGTTTACGATCACGTAAACCACCGCCAGCTTCTGCGCGCCGGCCATGTTCACGGCTTCGTGGAAGGCACCCTGCGAAGTGCCGCCATCGCCGATGAAGCACACGGCGCAGCGCGGCTGCCCGCGCACCTTGAACGCCATGGCGATGCCGGCCGCATGCGGGCTCTGCGAACCGATGGGTACGCACCAGGGGAAGTCCTCGCGGGCCGTGGCGAAGTCGTTGCCACGCTCATCGCCGGCCCAGTAGGTGAGGATCTCGGTCATGGTCACGCCGCGCCACAGCTGTGTGCCGTACTCGCGGTATACGGGCACCAGCACATCATCCGTGCGCATGGCCGCGGCCACCCCGACATGCGTGGCCTCATGACCGGTGCAGGGCGCGTAGGTGCCGAGCTTGCCGGTGCGCTGCAGGTTGATGCATTTGGCGTCGAACATCCGGCACAGCACCATCATCCGGTACATGGCGGTGAGCTGGGCGGGGTCGCTGGCAAAACCGGGCAGCGTGCCGGTGGGATTGCCGCTGGCGTCGAGCAACTGCTCGTAGCCAATGGCAAACTCTGCAACTGTCCTCAACAACGCTCCCCTTCAGGCGAAATGGCGCGCGCCGACGCGGCGCCGCGGGCCTAAAAATAACAGGTTCGGTACTCTGGTCTCCACTCGCAACCACGATGCACCCTGACACGCCGCGCGGCGCCCTGGCGGCAACCATGGCGTTCTTCATCTGGGGCCTGTTTCCGGTGTACTGGAAACTGGTCGGTGCCGTGCCGCCAGTGCAGTTGCTGGCCCACCGCGGCCTGTGGTGCGCGGTGGCGGTCTGGACACTGCTGCTGCTGCGGCGGGATCTCGGCTGGATTACCCGGCTGCCGCTGCGCAAATGGGGGTTGCTCACCCTGGCCGGCCTCCTGATCACGGCCAACTGGGGCGTATTCGTCTGGGCCGTGCTCAACGGACATGTGCTCGACAGCAGCTTCGGCTACTTCATCACTCCGCTGGTAAACGTGCTGCTGGCAGTGCTGGTGCTGCGCGAACGGCCGACCGCCCTGCAGCGTTGGGCAGTGGCAGTGGCGATGGCGGGGGTGGCAGTTCTGGGGTGGGGGTTCGGACACCTGCCATGGATCTCGCTGGCGCTGGCCGCCTCCTTTGGTCTCTACGGACTGCTGCGCAAGGTCGCCATGGTCGACGCCATGCACGGCCTTGCCGTCGAAAGTGGCCTGATGGCGTTGCCAGCCGTGGCGTACCTGCTGTGGTGCGAGCACGCCGGGCAGGGGCATTTCCTGCACGGCGACGGTTACCTCGACCTGCTGCTGGTGCTGGGCGGCCCGGTGACGGCGTTGCCACTGCTGCTGTTTGCGTGGGCCGTGCTGCGTGTGTCCATGCTTGCCATCGGCGTGATGCAGTACCTCGCGCCAACCGTGCAACTGCTGCTTGGTGTCTGGCTGTTCCACGAATCCTTCGGTGGTACACGGCAACTGGCCTTTGGCCTGATCTGGGCCGCGCTCGCACTGTTTACCGGCGAGGCGCTGTGGCGTTATCGCAAGGGCGCCGCGCCGGCATCCTCCGGCGTGGCATCTGGCGACTAGCAGAACCATGCGGATGCCTCGCCGCCGAGGCTGCACCCGGCCTGCTGGCAAATGTTGTTCAACGTGGTAGCGTGCCGCATGGCGCAGCCTGACAGCCTCCTTGCCCCGGTCCGCGAGAAAACCGACCAGAACCTGGAACGCGAACGGGGCAACGCCGATCGCGCGCTCGCGGACCAGAAGGCCGCGGTGGAAGCCCACGCGGACCACGTCGTCGAACGGGCCCGCGACCAGGCCGATTCCATCCTGCAGCAGGCGCGCGAGAAGGCCGATGACAAGCTGAAGAAAATCCTCCCGCTGGAAGTCCTCCAGTCGGTGGTGGAAGCAGAGCGCAAGGTCGAAGACCAGCTGGTTGAACAGGAACGCGCGATCGCCGACCGCAGCCTCGCGCTGGAGCGCGAGCAGAACGCGCGTGATCTGATGGCACTGTTGCCCTTCGAGCGCCAGCAGACCGATCGTTCGCTGCTGACGGAGCGCATCCGCTCCGACGACGCACTCAGCAACCGGGACGAATTCCTGGGCATGGTCAGCCATGACCTGCGCGATCTGCTGGGAGGCATCGTCACCTCCGCCGTGCTGCTGCAGCGGACGGCCCCTGCGGGCGAGGCAGGCGAGCCGGCGCGCGCGAATGCCGGCCGGATCCTGCGGCACGCATCGCGCATGAAGCGCCTCATCGACGACCTGACCGACCTGACCAGCATTGATGCGGGCAAGCTTGCAGTGTTGCCGATACCGGGCAACCTGGCGCCGGTCATCTCCGAGGCAGCGGCCTCGCAGCGCGCCGCGGCGGCGGCGCACGAAGTAGTGCTTGAATCGCCGCAACTGCCGGCAGAGCTCCCGGCCACGTTCGATCCGGACCGCGTGCTGCAGGTGTTGCAGAACCTGCTGGGCAACGCCATCAAGTTCACGCCAGCGGGTGGTTCGGTGCGCGTGCGTTGCGGGCGCGACGCCGGTGTCTGGACGATCTCGGTCATCGACACGGGTCCCGGCATAGCGCCGGAGCACATCGAGACCGTCTTCGAACGCTTCCGCCAGGGCGCGAAGCCGGACGGGCGTGGCCTCGGGCTCGGTCTCTATATCTCGCGCCGCCTTATCGAAGCCCAGCACGGAAGGATCTGGGTGGAAAGCGCGGTGGGGACAGGCACCACGGTGTCGTTCACGTTGCCGGCAAACGCGGCCTAGCTAGCTCGCGCTGGCGTTGCCAGGCAGCTGCAGGGAAGTGATGGTTGCGTCGGGTGGCAAGTGCTCGCGCGCCAGATACCCGTCGCTGCGCATCTCGGAGAGACGGCTGGCAGTGCGTTCAAAGTCCTTCGCCAGCCGCTCGCCGCGATACAGCGCCTGCGGCTCGGCCGCCGCGCTGGCCACCAGTTTCACGCGCTGGTCGTACAGCTCATCGATCAGCACGATGAAGCGGCGCGCTGCGTCGTCGTTGTGGCCGTCGAACACCGGGACATCCGAAAGGAACACCGTGTGCTGCTGGCGCGCGATGGCGATGTAGTCAGCGGCGGCGCGCGGTCCCTCGCACAGTGCGCGGAAGCTGAACCAGGCGAGGCCGCCGGCATGGCGCAGGGTGTGCATCGGCCGGCCTTCCACCAGCATGATGGCCGTCTCGTCCACGGCCGCGCTGCCGGCCAGGCGCGCGAACAGCTCGCGCATGCGTGCAGCGCTGGCCGGATCGCCGGCAGGCAGCCAGGTCGGCGCGGCTCGCAGCTGGCGCTGGCGGTGATCGTCACCCGGCGCGATCTCCAGCACATCCAGCGCGCGTTCCAGCAGCGCGATGGTTGGCAGGAAGCGTTCGCGTTGCAGTCCGCCTTCGTACAGCCGCGCTGGTGGTGTGTTTGAAGTCATCACCAGCACCACGCCCCGTCGCAACAAGCCGTCCAGCACGCCGTGGAGGATCATGGCATCGCCGATGTCCTGCACCATGAACTCGTCGACGCAGTACACGCGGGCCTTGCGGGCGAGCTGTCCGGCCACGCCTTCCAGCGGGCGCTGGATGTTGCCGAGGCGCTCGCGTCGCGCATGCACTTCGCGCATGAAGTGCGCGAAATGCAGTCGCCGGCATTCATGCCGCGGACGTCCCGAACGAAACAGGTCCATCAGCCAGGTCTTGCCGCGGCCCACGCCGCCCCACAGGTAGATGCCGCGACAGTCCGCCGGGTAAAGGGCCTCGCCGAACCAGCGCTGCAGCCGGCGGCGCAGCGCACCCGGTTCCGGAGAGGCGGCGAGGCAGCGGTCCAGCGCGTCGAGGCGCAGCGCCACGGCGCGTTGCGCCGGATCCGTGACGCGCCCCTCGCGGAGCAGCGCCTGCTCGTAGCGTTGCAGCAGGTTCACGCGTCGCGGGCGCCGTGGGTGCGCGCCGCTACACGCCGCGGATCGGCCAGGCGCGAATGTCGCGCGGAGATGTCGGCATGGCGGCCCGCGAAGTCTGCGGCGAGCTTCTCCACCAGGTATACCGAGCGATGCTGGCCACCGGTGCAGCCGATCGCCACCGTCATGTAGCGGCGGTTGGTGGCGTGGAACTCGGGAATGCGCGCCTCGACGAAGGTGCTGATGTCGCGCAACAGGGCGGCGGCGCCCTTGCTGCCTTCCAGGTAGCGCACTACGGGCTCGTCCCGGCCATCGAGCTCGCGCAGCGACAGTTCCCAGTACGGGTTCGGCAGCGAGCGCGCATCGAACACGAAGTCGGCATCCCCGGGGATGCCATGCTTGAAGCCGAACGACAGGAACAGGATGGACAGCCGCGCCTGCCGGCCGCGCTCCACATGGTCGCGCACCAGTTCGCGCAATTCGTGCACGCCGGTGTGCGAGCTGTCGATGACGACATCCGCCGCCTGCACCACCGGATCGAGCAGGTCGCGTTCCAGCTGGATGGCCTCGTGCAGCCCCTCGCCCTCGCGCGACAGCGGATGCTTGCGTCGCGTCTCCGCGTAGCGCCGCAGCAGCGCTTCGTCCGAGGAGGTGAGGAACAACAGTTCGCAGGCGATGCCGGCGGCGCGCAATTCCGCCAGCAGCGCCGGCACGGTGGCGATCTCGGCGCGCGCATTGCGCGCGTCCAGCCCCACCGCGACCTGCTGGTACTGGCTCTCGGCGCTCCTCAGCGTATGCGAGACGAATGACTTCAGCAGCGCGGCGGGGATGTTGTCGACGCAGAAGTAATCAAGGTCCTCGAGCATGTTCAGCGCCACGCTCTTGCCCGAGCCGGACAGCCCGCTGACCAGGATCAACCGCATGTGTTGCTGCAGCGGGAAGGCGGCCTACTGCCGCGCCACGCGCCTGCCCTCGCTGGCGTGGTGGTCGCGCTGCTTTTCCTTGTGCTTGACCACGCTGCGGTCGAGCTTGTCGGCCAGCGCGTCGATGGCCGCGTACATGTTGGTGTCGATGGCATCGGCATGGATGTTGCCGCCGCTCACATGCAGTGTCGCCTCGGCCTTGTGCACCAGCTTGTCCACCGACATCACGAAGTGCACATCTATCACCTGGTCGAAGTGCCGTTTCACGCGCTCCAGGCGTTTCTCGACATAGGCACGCATCGACGGGGTGATTTCCACGTGGTGACCGCTGACGTTGAGCTGCATGATGGCCTCCTCGTTTGCGACTTGCTGGCTTCAGGATCTCTTGCGTTCATTGGAAGGGGCGATGCCCATCGACTCGCGGTACTTGGCGACCGTGCGGCGGGCGACCGGAATGCCTTCCTTCGAAAGTATTTCGGCGATGCGGCTGTCGGACAGCGGCACATCGGCGGGCTCGTCCTTGATGAGCTTGCGGATCTTGGCGCGGATGGCGGTGGAGGAAGTCCCCGAACCGTCCCTGCCCTCGACCTGGCTGGAAAAGAAGTAGCGCAGTTCGAACACACCGCGCGGCGTGTGCATGTACTTGCCGGAGGTGACACGCGAGATGGTGGACTCGTGCATGCCGATGGCCTCGGCGATGTCGCGCAGGATCATCGGCCGCATGAATTCCTCCCCCTGGTCGAGGAACTCATGCTGGCGCTCCACGATGGAACGCGCCACCTTCAGCAAGGTGTCGTGGCGGATCTCCAGACTCTTCAGCAGCCAGCGCGCTTCCTGCAGCTGCGTGCGCATGGTGGCGTGGCTGGCGGCGCGGCCGATGAGGCTGGCGTAGCTCTCGTTGAGGCGCACGCGCGGCACGGTGGCGGAGTTCATCTCGACGGTCCAGCCGTTGGTACTGCGGCGCACGAATACATCCGGCACCACGTACTGCGGCGCTGCTGAGCTGATCTGCGCGCCCGGGCGTGGATGACAACCGCGCACCAGCACCAGCGCCTGCTCCAGTTCCTCCTCGGTGACCTTCAGTTCACGGCGCAGCAGCGCGAGCTCGCGGTTCGCGACCTGGTCCAGATGCCCCTGGGCGAGCGTGAGCGCGGTGGCGAGGCCCGGAGTGGCCGGGTCCAGCGCGCGCAGCTGCAGGCTGACGCACTCACCGATATTGCGCGCGGCGATGCCGATGGGGTCGAAGCCCTGCACGACGCGCAGCATGGCCTCGATCTCCGCGTCCGAAACGCCGATCTCGGGCTTCAGCGTCGCCGCGATCGCGTCGAAGCTTTCGGTCAGGTAACCATCCTCGCTGATGGCATCGAGGATTGCCCGACCCACGGCGCGCTGGCGCTCACTGAGCGCTGCCATTTCCAGCTGCCACTGCAGGTGTTCCTGCAGCGATTCGCCGCGACCGTCCTGGTATTCCTGCTGCCGGTCCTCGTCCTCGTTGTTCCAGGAGGAATCGCCCGGGGCGGCCGAGGTTTCTGCCCAGCCGTCCTCGACGATCTCGACGCTGGGCCCGCTGTCCTCGTGCTCGCCGCTGCCGGCAGGTTCCTCGGCGGCACCCGGCGGCAGTTCACGGTCGTTGGGGCCGGCTCCGAGGGCTTCGAAGGTGGCCGTGGCCTCGGTGTCTTCCTCGGCCTCCAGCATCACATTGGATTCGAGCAGTTCGCGGATGTGCGCCTGCAATTCGAGGGAGGGCAGCTGCAGCAGCCTTATGGCCTGCTGCAGCTGGGGCGTCATGGTCAGCTGCTGGCCGAGGCGGAGCTGCAGGGAAGCTTTCAACATCTTGGACTCTTCCGAACCTCCGTTACATGCGGAAGTTCTGACCCAAGTACACCTCGCGGACTCGCTCGTTGGCAAGGATTTCCTCGGCGTTCCCGGCCGCGATCACGGTTCCGCGGTCCACGATGCAGGCACGGTTGCAAACGCCGAGTGTTTCGCGCACGTTATGGTCGGTTATCAGCACCCCGATGCCGCGCGCGGCGAGCCCCGCCACGATGCGCTGGATGTCGAGTACCGAAATGGGGTCCACACCTGCGAAGGGCTCATCCAGCAGGATGAAATGCGGTGCCGCGGCCAGCGCGCGCGCAATCTCCACCCGCCGCCGTTCGCCGCCGGACAACGCAATCCCCAGGCTCTTGCGCACATGGCCGATGTGCAGATCCTCGAGGATTTTCTCCAGCTCGGCCTTGCGGCCCGCCGACTTCAGGTCACCGCGCGTCTCGAGGATGGCGAGGATGTTGTGTTCCACGGAAAGACGACGGAATACCGAGGCTTCCTGCGGCAGGTAGCCCAGGCCGAGCCGCGCACGACGATGCATGGCAAGGCCGGTGAGGTCGGTGTCGTTAAGCATGATCGAACCCGAATCGGCACTGACCAGTCCCACGATCATGTAGAACGAGGTGGACTTGCCGGCGCCGTTGGGGCCCAGCAGTCCCACGATCTCGCCGGATTCCACCTGCAGGGTGAGGTCTTCCACCACCACGCGGCCGCGATAGCTCTTGCGCAGGTTGTTCGCACGCAGCACCGACCCACTCATTTAAGTTTGCTCCGCTGCTGTTGTGGTCGCGAAGGTGCCAGGCGCCCCTGCTCATCGCGTTCGAATGTCAGGCTGATGGAAGCATCGGGATTGCTGGCTTTCTCGCTCCGCACGACGCCAGTATCCAGTTCATACACCAGCGGCAACGCGGAATCGCCCCGGTCCGGTCCGTAGGAGAACCGGGAATGGTCGGGGAACCGCACCTGCCTTTTCAGGCCGTCGAAGGTGATCGCATCGGCAGTACCGCTGTAAGGCCAGCCGGACACGTTGCCCGGATGCGAGAACCGCGCCGGCTGGCCGCGCACGTCGATCCAGTTGATCAGCTGGTTGGCAAACACGACGGTGGCCGAGCTTGCGTCCATCACGAAACGGTCATACTCCACACGCACCCCGTCGGCGAAATTCCAGCGACTGTTCTCCGTGCCGGCAGACAGCTCGCTGCCTTCGGCCTTTCCCGCCGTGACGCGCGTGCCCTCGGCATGGGTCATCACCAGCTCTTCCAGCAGCATCGTGCCGTCGCCGCGCACGGCGCGCATGTGGCTGCACGTTACCTGCAGCCTGCCCTGGATGGTCATGTTGATGCGCGAACCGCTGCCATCATCCTCGCTGCTGAGTGTGGCGCTGTCGAGATCGTAGAGCAGCGGCTTGTCGGAATTGCCTTCGCTCGGTCCATAGGAAAACCAGGAATGACCGGTGAAGCGCATCTGCCGCTTCGCGCCGTTGAAACCGATCGCCTGGGCGGTGCCCTTGTAGGGTCGATCGGCCACCTTGCCGGGGCGGGAGAACCGTGCCGGCCCGCCCTGCACCTGGATGGACTGGATGAGGCGGTTGGTGAAGACCACCGTGGCGGCGTCGGCATCCAGCACGAAGTCCTCGTATTCAATGTGTACCTGGCCAGTCAGTGCCCAGCGGCCGTTGTCGAAGTTGTTGGAAAGTTCGGCGCCCTCGGCCTTGCGGGCGCGGATCAGCGTGCCCTGCATCTGGGTGATCACGATCCCGTCCATCGACATGGTGCCGTCGTCGCGCTCGGCGCGCAGCTCGGCCCACTTCACCTGCACCGGACCGGCTGGAGCCGGGGCTGCATGCGTCTGCAACATGCACAGCAGGGCGACCAGGCAGATGAGCACAGGCGCACCGCGCTGCATGCGATCAGGGAACAAACGTGGCATTGCCCGGTCCTAACTCCAAGCTTCCGGTCCTGACATTCACGCGCAGCCCGCGGCCTTCACTCTGAATGCCGTTGTCGCCGCGACTGAAGCGGACCACCTCATCGCTGCTGAGTTCCTGCGTGGTCATGTCGTAGCGCAGGGATTGTGTCGCGATGGTCAGCGCGGAGCGTCCGTCCACCGGAATGCCGCGGGCCCGCACATGACCAGTCAGGATGACGATACCGCCTTCGGCCGGCAGCTCGCCACGATCCGCCTTCAGCGTCCAGCGATTCGGTCCGCCCACAGCAGTACCTGGTGGATCGTGGTACAGCGTCAGGTCCAGTGCCGTGACGCGGCCGCTGTCGGGCAGCTGCGTGATCTGCCGTGCCTCGATCTGGAATGCCAGGCGACCTTCAGGGTCCATCTGCCGCATCACTACCTCGTGGGCCTCGTAGTCGTAAGCCGTCTGAGGGGCTTCCCTGACGGTTGCAGACTGGGCTTGCTCCATCTGCCGCACATTCCAGAACCAGGCTGCCGTGCCAGCCAGCGCCAGCAACAGCAGCAGGGCGAAGATGCGAACGCCCCGCAGGCTGCCCATCAGACCACTCCGGCGCGCAACAGGTCGTGGATGTTCAGCGCGCCTACCAGCTTCGATGCACCGTCGACCACCAGCAGTGCGGTGACGCGGTGTTCCTGCATGCTGTTCACCGCATCGGTGGCCAGCTGTTCGGGGCGCACCACGCGCGGAGCCTGGGTCATGGCCTCGGCCATGGTGGTGGTCCGCAACGACAGGCCGCGGTCCAGCGCGCGCCGCAGGTCGCCGTCGGTGAATACGCCCAGCAACCGGTCCGCGGCGTCGGTGACGGCAGCGAGGCCAAGACCCTTGCGACTCATCTCCACCAGCCCGTCCTCGAGCGTCACCTGCGCGGCCACGCGCGGCAGTTGCTCGCCGTGGCGCATCACATCGGCCACGCGCAGCAGCAGCCGGCGTCCCAGTGCACCACCGGGATGCGAGCGCGCGAAATCCTCGCTGGTGAAGCCGCGCGCGTCGAGCAGCGCCGTGGCCATCGCATCGCCCATGGCCAGCAGCGCAGTGGTGCTGGCGGTGGGCGCCAGGTTCAACGGACAGGCTTCCTCGGCAACGCTGATGTCCAGGTGCACGCTGGCTTCGCGCGCCAGTGTCGAGCGCGGGCTGCCGGTCATCGCGATCACCGGCACGCACAGCCGTCGCAGGTAGGGCAACAGTGTCAGCAGTTCGGCGGTTTCGCCGGAGCTGGACAGGGCCAGCAGCACGTCGCCGCCAGCCACCATGCCGATGTCTCCGTGGCTGGCCTCGGCGGCGTGCAGGAACAGGGCCGGTGTGCCGGTGCTCGCCAGAGTGGCGGCGATCTTGGCGCCGACATGGCCGGACTTGCCGAGGCCACTGACTACCACCCGCCCGCTGGCTGCGAGGCACAACTGGCAGGCGCGGGCAAAGGCCGCATCGATACGGTCGGGCAGCGCCGCCAGGGCTTGCGCCTCGATCAGCAACGCGCGGCGTCCCGCCGCGATCAGCGAGTTGGTGTCCGCAAGGCCCGGCGCGGGTCGCGTGGCACTTGCCCGAGGCTGGTCCGTCATGAGGCGGATCATAGCTTACACTTGCGACCCTTCCGCGCCGGCCACCGGTTGTAAACAATGAATCCGAAACAGATCGAGGAGCTGATCCACGCTGCCCTGCCAGGCGCCGCGGTGCAGGTGCGCTCCGAGGACAACGTGCATTTCCAGGCTACCGTCGTGAGCCGCGAGTTCGAGGGCCGCCGGCAGCTGCAGCGGCACCAGCTGGTGTACAAGGCGCTGGGCGAGCGCATGGGTGGCGAGATCCACGCGCTGTCGCTGGCCACATTCACGCCGGAGGAACTGGCCGCGCAGGCCTGATCGCCCATGGACATCCTGCAGGTCACCGGCGGCACGCGCCTGGACGGCGAAGTGCGCATCTCCGGCGCGAAGAACGCGGCACTGCCCATCCTCGCTGCGACATTGCTGGCGGATGAGCCGGTGGAGGTGCGCAATGTGCCGCACCTGCAGGACATCACCACGATGATCCAGCTGCTGTCGCGCATGGGTGTGAAGGTCACGGTGGGAGAGCGGCAACGCGTGGAAGTGGACTCACGCGGCACCCGCGAGTTCATCGCGCCCTACGAGCTGGTGAAGACCATGCGCGCCTCGATCCTGGTGCTCGGCCCGCTGCTGGCGCGTTTCGGACAGGCCGATGTGTCGCTGCCCGGCGGCTGCGCCATCGGCGCGCGGCCGGTGAACATCCACGTCGCCGGATTGCAGGCGATGGGTGCGGAGATCCACGTCGAGAACGGCTACATCCGCGCGCGCGCCGGCCGGCTGAAGGGCGCGCGGCTGGTGCTGGACACCGTGACGGTCACGGGCACCGAGAACCTGATGATGGCGGCCGCGCTGGCGGACGGCCAGACGGTGATCGACAACGCCGCGCGCGAACCGGAGGTGGTCGACCTCGCGCAGATGCTCATCGCGATGGGCGCGCGCATCCAGGGCGCGGGCACCGACCGCATCGTCATCGACGGCGTGCCGCGCCTGCACGGTGCGCAGTACGCGGTGCAGCCGGATCGCATCGAGACCGGCACATTCCTGGTGGCCGGTGCCATCACCGGCGGGCGCGTGCTGGCGCGCCACACCAGTCCCGACCACCTCGAAGCCGTGCTGCGGAAGCTGCAGGAAGCGGGCGCGGAGATAAAGTCCGGTCCGGACTGGATCGAACTGGACATGCACGGCCGCCGGCCGAAGTCGGTGGACGTGCGCACCGCGCCGTATCCGGCCTTTCCCACCGACATGCAGGCGCAGTTCGCGGCCCTGGACTGCGTGGCCGATGGGGTCGGCACCATCATCGAGACCATTTTCGAGAACCGCTTCATGCACCTGCTGGAAATGCGGCGCCTGGGCGCGGAGATCCGCCTGGAGGGCAACACCGCGATCATCAAGGGTGTGCCGGAGTTGACCGCCGCGCCGGTGATGGCCACCGACCTGCGGGCTTCCGCCAGCCTGGTCATCGCCGGCCTCGTGGCGCGCGGGCGTACCGACATCGACCGGATCTACCACATCGATCGCGGCTACGAATCCATCGAGGAGAAGCTCAGCCAGCTGGGCGCGAAGATCCGGCGGGTGGCGGCGAAGTAGCCGCGCGAGGCATTCACTGTGGCCGCTGTTGCGGCGCCTCGATCACACGCATCTGAAGCTCCAGCCGGCGCTCGCCGCGGTCCACTGTGAGACGGGTCCGGCTGCCGGGCGGGCGGCGGGCAATGCGCACACGCACGTCCTGCGCGCTGCTGACCTGCTGCCCGTCCACGGCCAGGATCATGTCGCCCGGCAGCAGGCCGGCTTCATCCGCGGGTGACTCCCGGTACAGTTTGGCGGCCGCCACACCGGCATGAGGCAGGCCGTATTCCCGCGCCTCCCTGGAGGTCAGGTCCGCGGGCTCGACGCCGATCCAGCCGCGGATCACGCGGCCGTGTTGCAGGATCTCGTTCATCACGCCACGCACGAGGTCCACGGGAATGGCTATCCCCAGGCCTTCGGCGCCCTGTTCCTTGCCCAGCACCGCGGTGTTGATGCCGATCAGTTCGCCGCGGGTATTCACCAGCGCGCCGCCGGAGTTGCCCTCGTTGATGGGCGCATCGGTCTGGATGAAATCCTCGTAGGTGGCAACGCCCAGGTCCGCGCGACCGGTGGCGCTGACGATGCCATGCGTGACGGTCTGCTCGAGCCGGCCGAAGGGGTTGCCGATGGCCAGCACGATGTCACCGACGGCCACACGGTCGGAACGGCCAAGCTGCATCACCGGCAGCTGCGGCAGGTTGATCTGCAGTATCGCCAGATCCGTATCCGGATCGCTGCCCACCAGCCTTGCATTCGCGATGCGGCCATCGGCCAGCTGCACGGTGATGTCGATGGCGCGCGCGGTGACGTGGTTGTTGGTGACGATGTGGCCCTGGCGGTCCACGATGACGCCGGAGCCGAGATTGTCCTTGACGCGCCGCCGCCCGAGCATCTCCAGCGGTGTGCGCGCCTCATCCACGCGCCGCGTGTAGATACTGACCACGGCAGGAGCGCTTGCTCTGACGGCAGTGGCGAAACTGCCCTGGATGGCTCCGGGCGGATCGGTACCGGTGACGGCATCGACATTGATGTTGACGGAGCTGGTCAGGTCCACCGGTTGCGCACCGATCCCCATCGGCTGCGCCTGCAGCGGCGGCGCAAGGGGATTTGACCGGTGTGCCTGCGGCACGGTTTGCATCCCGGCCCCTGAAGTGGCGGCGGGCGCGGGTGCCCTGCGAAGCAGTTGCGGCCACAGCCATGTCGCCAGCAATGCGATGGCGAGGCCGGTCAGTACCGATCCCGCGAGAAAAGGCGCATTGCGACGGAAGTTGCTGTTTGGCATGGGGCGCGCGCCATGGGCACCGCGGGCGTTAGTGTATAATGCCGCGCGTTTCGGGCCGCACTAGGTCTCGCCGTGTAACGGCCCGGATGTGAGAACAGTAACAGCCCCCGGAATCTTTGAATGAGCGACATTGCCGCCCCCGCCAACGCCGAGGTCGACCAGGATCGGCGCGGCTTCCTGATTTTTGCCACTGCTGCCACTGGTGCCATCGGCGCCGGCTTCGCGACGGTGCCATTCATCGCCTCATGGAACCCGTCGGAGCGCGCACGCGCTGCCGGCCTGCCGGTCGAAGTCGACCTGAGCAAGATCGAACCGGGCCAGATGCTCACCATTCCCTATCGCAAGAAGCCGATGTACATCGTGCATCGCACGCCGGAGATGGTGGCCTCGCTGGCCGGCCATGACCGGGAACTCAAGGACGCGGTTTCCGCGGATTCGGAACAGCCCGAGTACGCGAAGAACGCCGCGCGCGCGGCGCGCGAGGAGTTTCTGGTGGTGGAAGGCACCTGCACCCATCTGGGGTGCCTGCCCAAGGCGCGCTTCGAGAAGGCGCTGCCCGAACTGGGCGCCGACTGGCCGGGTGGTTTCTTCTGCCCCTGCCATGGTTCGAAGTTCGATCTCGCCGGCCGCGTGTTCAACGGCTCGCCAGCCTCGCAGAACCTGCGCATTCCGCTCTATTCGTTCCGCGACGACAAGACACTGGTGATTGGCGTCGACGCCACCACGGGAGCCGCCTGATGGCCGCCGACAATTCCGCGCTGCCCGAGCGCAAGGGCTTCCTCGGCTGGCTGAACAAGCGCCTGCCGGTCGACGCCTTCATGCGCGACCAGCTGACTGGCTACTACGCGCCCAAGAACTTCAACTTCTGGTACTTCTTCGGCGTGCTGTCGCTGGTGGCGCTGGTCCTGCAGCTGGTTACCGGCATCTTCCTCACCATGCATTACAAGGTGGGCGAGGCGACTGCCTTCGATTCAGTGCAGTACATCATGCGCGAGGTGCCATCCGGCGACCTCATCCGCTACATGCACTCCACCGGGGCTTCGGCCTTCTTCATCGTCGTGTACCTGCACATGTTCCGCGCGTTCCTGTACGGCTCGTACAAGGGACCGCGCGAGCTGCTGTGGCTGTTCGGCATGATGGTGTATCTGGCGCTGATGGCCGAGGCCTTCATGGGTTACGTGCTGCCCTGGGGCAACATGTCCTTCTGGGGCGCGCAGGTCATCGTGAACCTGTTCGGCACTGTCCCGGTGATCGGGCCGGGCCTGGTGGAGTGGATCCGCGGCGACTACGGCATTGCCGATGCCACGCTGAACCGCTTCTTCTCGCTGCACGTGGTGGCGGTGCCGCTGGTGCTGCTGCTGCTGGTCACGCTGCATCTGGTGGCGCTGCGCCAGAACGGGTCGAACAACCCCGACGGCATCGAGATCAAGGAAAAGAAGGGGCCGGATGGCAAGCCGCTGGACGGCATCCCGTTCCATCCCTACTACACGGTGAAGGACCTGGTTGGTGTCGGCGTGTTCCTGACGCTGTTCGCTGTGGTGATGTTCTTCATCCCGGAATTCTTCGGCCTGTTCCTCGAAGGGCCGAACTTCGAGCCGGCCAATGCGTTGTCCACGCCCGAGCACATCGCGCCGGTGTGGTACTTCACGCCGTTCTACGCCATCCTGCGCGCCGTGCCCGACCAGCGCATGGGGGCGTTGCTGATGGCGCTCTCCATCGTCTGCTTCATCGTGCTGCCATGGCTGGATCGCTCCAAGGTGAAGTCCACGCGTTACCGCCCGCTCACCTGGAAGATCGCACTGACTGTATTCGTGGTGTCGTTCATCGCACTGGGCTACCTGGGCCTGAAGCCCGCGGAGGGCACTTATGTGTTCCTCGCCAGGTTGTTCACCGCGCTGTATTTTGCGTTCTTCGTGCTGATGCCGTTCTACACGCGTGGTGAATCCGCCGCGCGCGTGCCCGAGCGCGTCACCTACTCTTCGCACTGAGGCTTCCGATGCAGGTTCGTTCGATGGGTACTCCTTTGCTCCGGATGGGATTGGTGCTGCTGGCGGCCGTTGCGTTCGCAGGCGCGGCGACGGCTGCCGAAGTTGTCGTCGCAGGTGCTGCCGACAATCACGCTGCGGCCGGCGCGGAGCACGGCGCCGCGGGCCACGAGTCCGGCGTGGACTGGCAGGCCTGGAAGGCTGGCAACGACGTGACCGTACCCGCCTCGTTGCAGCGCGGCGCCGCCAACTTCGTGAATTATTGCCTCGGGTGCCACTCGCTGAAGTACATGCGCTGGTCGCGGGTTGCGGCGGACCTGAACATCACCGACAAGGTGTTGCGGGAGCAGCTGCTGCCGGAAGGCGCGAAGCCCACCGACTACATCGTGTCCAGTTTCCCCAAGGCCGATGCCGAAGCCTGGTTTGGCCGGCAGCCGCCGGACCTGTCACTGGTGGCGCGCGCGCGCGGTGCCGACTGGTTGTACAAGTTCCTCAAGGGCTTCTATCTCGATCCTTCCCGTCCGAGTGGTACCAACAATCTGGCGCTGGACGGCGCTTCCATGCCGGCGGTGCTGTCGGAGCTTGAAGGCACGAAGATCGCGGTGTTCGCCGAACATGGCGCTGGCCACGCCGGCAAGTCGGTGGAACGCTTCGAGACCGTCTCGGCGGGCCGGCTGCTGCCTGCCGAATACGACGCCTTCGTGCGCGACACGGTGAATTTTCTCGATTACGTCGGTGACCCCTCGCAGGCGGACCGGCGTGCCATCGGGTTGTGGGTGGTGTTGTTCCTCATGGTTTTCACCGCCTTCGCCTGGTTGCTCAAGAAGGAATACTGGAAGGACGTCAACTGACGCGAGCTGCGCCCCGTGATGACATTGTTTTCGGCTCCGGATGAGCCCGCCAGCCACCGGACCCGCATCGTACTGGCGGAAAAAGACGTCGAGATCGAGATCGTCAGCGTCACCCCCGGGCGTTTCCCGGAGGACCTGCTCGACCTGAATCCGGACCACTCGCTGCCGACGCTGGTGGATCGCGATCTGGTCCTCTACGACTCGCGCATCATCATCGAGTATCTGGACGAGCGTTTTCCGCATCCGCCACTGATGCCGGTGGATCCGGTGTCGCGCGCGCAGTTCCGTCTCGCCCTGCATCGCATCGAGCGCGATTGGTACGGCATAGCGGCCAGGCTGGAGAAGACGGCGCCCGAGAGTGCCGAGGCCGCGAAACTGCGCGGCGAGCTGCGCGACTTCATCGTGCAGACCGCGGATTTCGTGCGCAACAAGCCGTATTTCGCCAGTGACGAACTGTCGCTGGTGGATGTGAGCATTGCACCGCTGCTGTGGCGCCTGCCGCGCTGGCGCATCGAACTGCCGAAGGAATCCGCGCCGCTCATCAAGTACGCCAACCTGCTGTTCTCGCGGCCTGCATTCCGCATGAGCCTCTCGCCGCAGGAGCGGGAGATGCGCATTGCCTGAGCTCTCGCAGCGGCCCTACCTGCTGCGAGCCATGCTGGACTGGATCGTCGACAACGGCTGGACTCCCCACCTCATCGTGGATGCGCGCTCCGAGTCGGTGGCGGTGCCACGGCAGTTCGTCACCGAAGGCTTCATCCGCCTCAACATCTCCGCCTCGGCCACGCAGTCCTTCCGCATCGATGCGGACGCGGTGGAATTCAATGCACGTTTCAGCGGCGTCGGCCACCGTGTGCACGTGCCGCTGGCCCATGTGCTGGCCATCGTTGCGCGCGAAAACGGCAAGGGCATGGCCTTTACCGCGGAGCAGGAGGCTGCGGCCGCCGGAGAGCCGGGACAATCCGCCGACATGGGTGATTCCGGCAACGACGAGCAACCGCCCGAGCCGCCCACCAGTCCGGACCGGCCGCGCCCGCGTCCCAGCCTGAAGGTCGTGAAATAAGCCTGGCGGTCAACGCGCGCTGGCTTCGAAAGCGTGCCGGATCCAATCGATGCGATAGCTGGCCGTGCCCTCTGGCGCGAGATCCAGCACATCGAAGCGCAACGCACGCCGCGCCAGGGCAGGGTGCTTCGCGAGCAGATGGCAGGCTGCCCGCTGCAGGCGGCGCTGCTTGCGCCAATCGACAGAAGCTGCGCCTCCGCCGTAAGTGGTGCTGGCGCGCAGGCGCACTTCAGCAATCACGACTACCCCGTCATTTGTTTCGGCAACGATGTCAATCTCGCCTGTCCGGCATCGATAGTTGCGAAAAAGAATGGTGAGCTGACGCGATTCCAGGAAATTCGCGGCGGCGTCTTCGGCCGACCGACCGATCGATTGACGATCGATGCTGCCGTCCCGGGTCACGGGCTCATTCTGAAGCCGGATCGAAAGGCTGCACCTGGCCGCCCTTCAGTACACCCCAGTTCATGGTGCGTTCGATGCGGCCTTCTGGCGTGAGCTGCATGCGTCCGGTAAGCCCGGCCAGTGGCCAGGCATTGTTGCCGCGCCGCAGTGCCATGGTGAGTGTTGCCGCATCGTAGCCGAACGCGAAGAAGCGCCGGATCCCCGGGAGCGAACTCCATTGTGCTTCGGTAGCGGCGCGCAGCGTTGCCACCGGTCCGACGCTGTCGAGGTCCCAAGGCATGGCCAGTACCCGCATGCCCTCCAGGTCGCGATTCTCACGGCTTTCCGTACCGACGCCCTCCTGCGTGGCGTAGATGGGCAGGTCGCCGGCATTGTTGAAAAGCAGCAGTGGATTGATCAGTCGCAGCGGGTTTGGCTTGCCGGCTTCCTGCGGCTTGATTCCCGCCACGAAGATGGCGTCGATGTCAGCCCGCGGATGTGCGTTGAACTGCACCGTGGAGCCGATCACCTGCTGCACCCGGTTGCGGCGGGCATTGGCCTCGTCGATACCAAGCGCGGCACTGACGGCGCCGTAGAGCAAATTGCTGAGATCCGCGGCCTGCGGGTCGTAGCGGCTCTGGCCTGCCACCGTGCCTCCGCCATGGATCAGTTCTTCGGTGAAGGCCGCCACGACGCGATTGCCCCAGTCGCCGGTAGCTGAGCTGCCGGTGGGCGCGAACACCAGCACGTTGCGCTGGCCGTCGCCGATGATCTGCCGCGCGATCTGCCGCGCCTCATCTTCCGGCGCCAGCGCGAACTGGTAGATCTGGCTGCCGATGAAGCCGGTCGCCGGCAGGGTATTGAGCAGCAGCAACGGTACGTTTCTGGGGCGCTGATCGTAGGCAGTCTGTGCGTCCTGCTTGAGCAGCGGCCCGACGATGAAGCCCGCGCCATCGGCCTGTGCGTTCAGCAGCGCAGCGGCAACCGACTCGCTGCCGGTGTCGTAGACGCGCAGTGTCGGCCGGCTCGCTTCAGGCTGGCGCGCGAGCGCCTCTTCGAAACCACGGCGGATCAGATTCGCTTCGTCATCCCCCCTGCCGGTCAGCGGCAGCAGCAGCGCCACCGCACCGGTGCTGACCGTGGGAAAATTGCCGTCCCGTGGCCGCTCCGCCGGGCGCAGGATCTCGCTGTCGACGATGGTCGAACCAGGATGCGCCGGAAAGCGCGAGCGCCAGCGCGCGACGGCGGCATCCGCGGTCATCGGGCTGCGGCCGGCGTCCACCGCCACCTGCGCCAGTTCCAGCCAGCCGCGTACCAACGGTTCAGTGCTGGTGCCCGGGTTGAGGCGCAGGCCATTCTCGATGGCGCCACGCAGCCCGGAGAGCAATTCGCGGCGGGCCGCGGCGCGCTGCTCCTCCGTTGCGGCGATGCCGTCGCGCGCAATGCCGGCGCGCACGGCCTCAAGCGGCTGGTCGGTGCGCAGTGCAAGCTGCTGGCGCAAGCGCAACAGGCGTGCACCGGCAGCCGGATCGGCAGGTTGCTGCAGGCGTGACACCAGCTCCCACGCCGCGGTGTGCTGGCCCCGTGTCTCGGCTACCTCGGCGCGCAACATGCCCACTTCTAGCTGCTGCGCGGCACTGCCGGTTCCCGCGGCCAGATCCAGCGCGCGCTGGGCATCATCGGCGCGGTTCGCGGCGAGCCAGGCGCGGGCCGCGGCGAGCGCGAAGTCATTGCGCACGGGCTGCGGATTGGACTGCGCGAGCTGTTCGTACATGGTGGCCGCGCCGGCATTGTCGCCACGGCGTTGCAGCCGTTCGGCACGATCCGCCGATGCCGGTCCGGTGTCGGTGCCCTGCGTGGCGCACCCGGCAAGTAGCAGCAGCGCGGCGACCACCGACAACAGCAGACGTGTTGCGGGTTGCGTGGCTGGCATGGCGCGGGGCAAGCTAGATGCTGACAAGAGGTGAAGATCCTTCACTTGGCGTGAGGCGACGCCCGGAGATTATAGAGGTGGCCCCGGGCCGAATCGAACTCGTTGCAACGCCCATCGGCAACCTCGCCGATCTGTCGCCGCGCGCGCGCGAAGTGTTGGCGAATGCCGACGTCATCGCGGCCGAGGATACGCGCCACACCGCCGGACTGCTGCGCCAGATCGGCGTGCAGAAGCCGCTGCTGTCCCTGCATGAACACAACGAAGGCCAGCGGCTGCATGAGCTGCTGGAGCGCGCGCGCAGCGGAGCTCGTATCGCGGTGGTGAGCGATGCCGGCACACCACTGGTTTCCGATCCCGGCTTCCTGCTGCTGCGTGCGGCGCTGGATGCGGGCGTGGCCGTGGGCGCGGTACCGGGCCCATCCGCGGTACTGACAGCGCTGGCGTTGTCCGGCCTGCCGGTTGACCGATTCTGCTTCGAGGGCTTCCTGCCGGTGCGCGGTGGGGCACGCCGCGACCGGTTGCGCGGACTCGCGGGCGAATCGCGCACCATGGTGTTCTTCGAGGCACCGCATCGCATTGTCGAGACCCTCGAGGACATGGCGGCCGTGTTTGGTCCGGAACGGGCGGCCGCGGTGGCGCGCGAGCTGACCAAGGCGCATGAAAGCGTATATCGCGGCGCGCTGGCCCGGTTGCTGCAAATCTCCGGCGAAGAGGCCAATTTCGCGCGCGGTGAGATCACCGTGGTGGTGGCGGGCCGGATGGAAGCCGCGCCGGACGACGCCTTCGTGCTGCGCGCGCTCGAGCTGCTGGCCGCCGAGTTGCCGCCGGCACGCGCAGCCGCGGTGGTCGCGCAGCTCACCGGCAGGCACAAGGCCGAAGTCTATGCACTCACGCATCGCAACGAAGAACAAACCCCATGACCGCACAGCCGCTCACGATGATTTCCTCCATGGCCACGCGCGAACTGCTGGCTGCCCTTGCCGCGCAGTACCAGCACGCCAACGGGGTAGTCGTGCGGACCGAAGCAGCTGGAGGCGTGGAGGTCGCCAAACGCATCAGTGCCGGGGAGGCCTGGGATGTGGTGGTGCTGGCCGCCAGCGCCATCGACAAACTCATTGCCGATGGTGCGGTGCTCGCGGCTCGCGTGGATCTGGTGCGTTCCGGCGTGGCCATCGCCGTGCACGCGGATGCAGCGCGGCCACCAGTGAACACTCCCGATGAGGTGAAGGCCGCGGTGCTGGCCGCGCCGAGCCTGAGTTATTCCACCGGCCCCAGCGGCGTGTACCTGGAAAAGCTGTTCAAGCATTGGGAAATCCTCGATGAGATCCGGCCGCGCATCGTGGTGCCGCCTCCCGGCATCCCGGTGGGTACGCTGGTCGCGGACGGGCGTGTGGCACTGGGTTTCCAGCAGCTTTCCGAGCTGATGAATCTGCCGGGCATCGCCGTGCTCGGGCCCTTGCCGGACGCCATCCAGACCATCACGGTGTTTTCCGGCGGCGTGTGTGCCGCAAGTGCCAACCCCGCCGCGGCACGCGCGTTGCTCGAGGAAATGGCTGCGCCCGCCACCATGGCCATGAAACACCGCTATGGCATGGAGCCCGCTGCCTGATAAGGTGCGCGCGGGGAGCTGGCCGGGCAGTCGCCGCGCGCTATCGCAAGGTATCGCGGGGAGGAAAGTCCGGGCTCCAGTGGACAAGGTGCCAGGTAACGCCTGGGGGGCGCGAGCCCACGGAAAGTGCAACAGAGAAGAGACCGCCGAAGCGTCGCAAGGCGCTGGCAAGGGTGAAACGGTGCGGTAAGAGCGCACCGCGGACGTGGCAACACGGACGGCAAGGCAAACCCCACCTGGAGCAAGGCCAAATAGGGAAGTAGCGTCGCAAGACGCAGCGTGGGTCCCGCGTGCTTCCGGGTAGGCTGCTGGAGGGCTGTGGTGACGCAGCTCCTAGAGGAATGACTGTCCTCGACAGAACCCGGCTTACAGGCCAGCTCCCCCCTTTCAACCTGCTGCGGTTACTGCCTGCGGCAATGCTTTTTATGAGCTTTTCGCTGCAAGTGCCGGAATCACAAGGAATCTTGGGGAGAACTGCGTCCCACTTTTTGGATCGCACGTAAGTCTTTGTGACATAAACAAAAAAATGCTGTGGCGCCGTTGACATAAGTACCGCCCGATTCCTAAGATGGGGCCAAGTGGGTCTCAGTGGGAAAAAGTGGGTAATCCCCATTCCAGGGCATGTTCCGCGGCGCAGCAAAAGTCACGATCGACGACAAGGGCCGGGTGGTGGTGCCGACGCAGCACCGCGCCGGCCTCGCTGCGCCTGCGGCTGGCCGGGTCGTGGTCACCGTGCACCAGGACCAGTGCCTGCTGATCTACGCCTATCCCGAATGGGAAAAGGTCGAGGAGCGGCTGATGGCCGCACCCAACATGAACAACCCGCGCGCACTCAGCCTGCAGCGCCTGCTCATTGGTCATGCACAGGAAATGGTGGTCGACAGCCACGGTCGCCTCGCGCTTACGCCGGAGTTGCGCGAGTTCGCGGGCCTTGAACGCGCCGCATGGATCGTCGGGCAGGGGCGCCGCCTCGAGCTGTGGGACGAAGCGCGCTGGAAGATGCAGCGTGATGCGTGGATGAAAAGCGAGCAGGGCGCCGAGGAGGCTGCCCCCGGCTTGAGTGACCTGTCGCTCTGATGGCCGGGCAGCGGAGAGCAATCCATTGGCTGAGCACGCGCCGGTGCTTGTCGAAGAAGCTGTCGCGGCCCTTGCGATCGCAGCGCCCGGTCCCGAACCACGCCTGTACGTCGATGCGACCTTCGGCCGCGGCGGGCATGCGGCGCGCATCCTGGCTGCCCTTGGACCACGGGACCGTCTGCTCGCGATCGACCGCGATCCTCAGGCCGTCGCCGCCGCTCGCCGGCGCTTCGACACGGAGCCGCGCGTGGTGGTGGTCCGCGCTGCGTTCGATGCGCTCGAAGCACTGGTCGCGGCACATGGCGAAGGACGTGCCTGTCTCGGGGTACTGTTCGACCTCGGCGTGTCTTCACCGCAGCTCGATGAAGCCGCCCGTGGTTTCAGCTTCCAGCACGACGGTCCGCTCGACATGCGCATGGACCCGGAGGGCGGTGAAAGCGCAGCCGCCTGGCTCGCTCGCGCCCATGGCGACGAGATCCGCGACGTGATCGCGGAGCTCGGAGAAGAGCGCTTCGCCGGACGCATCGCCCGCGCCATCGTCGAACAGCGCGAACAGGAGCCCATCGCCACCACCAGCCGGCTGGCCGCCGTGGTTGCATCGGCGGTGCGCACCCGTGAAGCCGGCAAGCATCCGGCCACGCGCACCTTCCAGGCCATCCGCATGCACGTCAACGACGAGCTGGGGCAACTCGCGCGCGGGCTCACTGCAGCGCTGAAAGTGCTTGCACCCGCCGGGCGGCTCGCGGTGATCAGCTTCCATTCGCTGGAAGACCGCATGGTCAAGCAGTTCATCCGCAGGCAGGCGCAGCCGGATCCGGCCTGGGCGCGACTGCCGATTGCGCCGCCATTCGAGCCGGCACTGCGGCTGGCGGGCAAGAAGCAGCGCGCCGGCGCCGCCGAGCTGGCGGCGAATCCGCGCGCTCGTTCGGCCATGCTGCGCGTCGCCGAACGTCTGGCCGCACCACCGGTGGGTGGCGCCTCATGATGTCGCTGCTGCGCCGGCACTGGGTGGTGTTCGCGGTGCTGTGGTGCGCGGTGCTGCTGTCCGCTGCCGGGGCGGTGTACACGCGGCACAGGGCGCGCGAGCAGTTCGTCGAACTGGAGCGCCTGAACCGCGAACGCGACGAGCTGAACGTCGAGTGGGGCCAGCTGCAGCTGGAGCAGAGCTATCGCTCCGCCCATGCACTGGTGGAAAGCGTGGCGGTTACGCGCCTGAAGATGGCGCAGCCGGATCCGTCGCGCATCCAGGTGGTGACGCCATGAGCCGTGAACCGCGCGGCGACGCCGGCAACTTCCGCCTGCGCGTCGGGTTCGCCTTCGCACTGCTGCTTGCCGGCGGCGCGGGCCTGCTGGCGCGCGCGGTGGACCTGCAGCTGGTCAACCAGGAATTCCTCATCAAGGAAGGCGATGCGCGCTCGATGCGCGATGTGCCGACGCAGGCGGGCCGCGGTTCGATCTACGACCGCAATGGCGAGCCACTGGCGGTCAGCACGCCGGTGCAGTCGGCTTTTGCGGTGCCGAAGGAACTGGGCGCGGTGCCGGAGCGCTGGAACGCGCTGGCGCGGGCGCTGAACCGCGACCCGCGCGAATTGAGCCAGCGCATCACGCGCAGCCAGGACAAGAGCTTCCTGTGGCTGGGCCGGCAACTGACGCGCACCGAGGCGCAGGCCGTGCGCGAGCTGGCCGTGCCGGGCGTGTATTTCCGGCAGGAATCGCGGCGCTACTACCCGCAGGCCGAAGTGGCCGGCCATGTGCTCGGTCTCACCGACATCGACGACCTGGGCCAGGAAGGCGTGGAGCTGGCCTGGGACTACATGCTCGCCGGCCAGGAAGGCCGCAAGCGCGTGATCCTGGACCGCATGGGACGCGTGGTCGAGGACGTGGAGAACATCCGCACCGCGCGCCCGGGCCGCGACCTGTGGCTGGCGGTGGATTCGCGCATCCAGTACCTGGCCTACCGCGAACTCAAGCGCGCCATCGAGGCCAACCGCGCGCCTTCCGGCTCGATCATCGTGATCGACGTGACCACCGGCGAGATCCTCGCCATCGTCAATCAGCCGTCGTTCAATCCCAACGACCGCTCGCAGCGCACGCCGGCGATGTACCGCAACCGCGCGGCTACCGACTACCTGGAGCCGGGTTCGAGCATCAAGCCCTTCGTGGTGGCCGCGGCGCTGGAGTCCGGGCGATTCAACGCCAACAGCGTCATCGACACCAGCCCGGGTGTGCTGCAGGTGGGTGATTCCACCGTCACCGACGAACATCCCCAGGGCCAGCTCAACCTGGCCGGCATCCTGGCCAAGTCCTCCAACGTCGGCATGGCCAAGATCGCACTGGAGCTGGATGCGCGCCAGATCTGGACCACGCTGTCGCAGCTGGGCTTCGGGCGCGTCACCGCCAGCCACTTCCCCGGCGAATCCGCGGGCGTGCTGTCCAACTATGCGGGCTGGCGTCCGGTCGGCATTTCCTCGCTGTCACGCGGCTATGGCATCGCTGTCACGCCACTGCAGTTGGCGCAGGCGTACGCCACGCTCGGGGCTTTCGGTGTGGCGCGGCCGATGTCGCTCACGCGCGTGGAGCAGACAGTGGTTGGCGAGCGTGTGATCTCCGAGCAGAACGCGCGCACGCTGATCAAGTTGCTCGAGACGGTGATCACCGAGGGCACGGGTACAAAAGCCGCCATCCCCGGTTACCGCGTGGCTGGCAAGACCGGCACGGCCAAGAAGCCGAAGTCCGGTAGCCGCGGCTACACCGATGATCGCTACACCACGGTGTTTGGTGGTGTGGCGCCGGCCAGCGATCCGCGCATCGCGGCAGTGGTGGTGATCGACGATCCGGTCGCGGGCAAGTACTACGCGGGGGACGTGGCGGCACCGGCCTTTTCCGCCGTGGTCGGCGGCGCGCTGCGCCTCATGGGCGTTGCGCCCGACGCCGCCTCCGGAGATTCGGCGCTGGATCCGGCGGTGGGCGTGTCGACCATGGTGAGCCGGTGAGCGCCGTGCCGCTTTCAAGCTTGCTGGCAGGCATTGCACCGGTGCCGCAGGACGTGCTGCTCGGGGATCTCACGCTCGACAGCCGCGAAGTACGGCCTGGCGCTGCTTTTCTCGCCTGTCGCGGCGCCCGCCGGCACGGCCTGGAATTCGCCGCGGAAGTGGCACAGCGCGGTGCCGCCGCGATCCTGTGGGAGCCGGATGGCCGCGCGCAGCCGCCAGCGCTGCAATCCCGCATCGTGCTGACACAGGTGCCGCAGTTGTCGCGCCATGCCAGTGAACTGGCCGACCGTTTCTTCGGCTCGCCCTCGCGTGAGGTGGTGGTGGCTGGCGTGACCGGCACCAATGGCAAGACCACCTGTGCCTGGCTGCTGGCGCAGGCGCTCACGGCCGTGGGCCGGCCCGCGGGCTATCTCGGCACGCTGGGCAGCGCCTTCGCCGGCGAACTGGTGGCGGGCGAGATGACCACGCCCGACGCGGTGACCGTGCAGCGCCAGCTCGCGGCCTTCCGCGCCCGCGGTGCGCGCCAGGTGGCGATGGAGGTTTCCTCGCATGGGCTGGCGCAGGCGCGAGTGCAGGCAGTGCGCTTCGACACGGCGGTGTTCACCAACCTCACGCGCGATCACCTGGACTTCCACGGCGACATGGCGAGCTATGGCGCGGCCAAGGCCAGCCTGTTCGAACGCGGGGAAGTGCGGCTGCGGGTGCTCAATGTCGATGACGCTTTCGGCGCAACGCTGGCCGCGCGCAGCGCCTTTGCCGGCCGCATCGCCTGCAGCCGCCACGTTGCCGCCGCCGCGCCGTACCTGCTGGCGCGCGGGATCGAATACACCAGTGCCGGCACGGCCTTCACGCTTGAATCCAGTTTCGGCAGCGCGCGGATCACTACCGCGCTGCTCGGCGAGTTCAACGTGGACAACGTACTGGCGGTGCTCGCGGTGCTGCTGGGCAGCGGTGTGGGACTGCACGAAACCGCCGGCGCGATGGCGGCATTGCGCGCGCCCTCCGGCCGCCTCGAAACCTTTCATCGCCCGGGCGCGCCGACCGCGGTAGTGGATTACGCCCACACGCCGGACGCGCTCGACAAGGCACTGACGGTACTGCGGCGGCATTGCGCCGGCCGGCTCACGGTGGTGTTCGGCTGTGGTGGCGACCGCGATCGCGGCAAACGACCCGAGATGGGCGCCATCGCCGCGCGCCGCGCCGACCGCGTCGTGCTCACCGATGACAATCCGCGCGAGGAGGATGGCGAGCGCATCGTTGCCGACATCCAGGCGGGCCTGGGCGCGCATGCGGCCGCAGTGATCCGCGATCGCCGCGCGGCCATCGAATACGCGCTCGCCGCCGCCACCGCGGATGACGTGGTGCTGGTGGCGGGCAAGGGCCACGAGGACTACCAGATCGTCGGCAACCAGAAGCGCTTCTTCAGCGACCAGCAGGTGGTGCGTACGTGGCTGGGTGCGGCATGAAGCGCACCTTGCGGGATTTCGCGCAGTTGTGCGGCGGACGCTACGCGGGCGAGGACCTGGCCTACACCGGCGTCGGCACCGACACGCGCACGCTGGCGCGCGGCGAGATCTACTTCGCGCTGCGCGGCGAGCGCTTCGATGGCAACGAGTTCGTCGCCGCGGCGGCAGCGGCTGGTGCCGTGGCGGCAGTGGTGGACAAGCCCCTTCCCGGTGCATCGCTGCCGCTGATTGAAGTGCCGGATGGACAGGCTGCCCTCACCAGGGCCGCGGCCAGCTGGCGCGCGCGCTATCCGCATCCGGTGCTCGGTATCGGTGGCAGCAACGGCAAGACCACGGCCAAGGAAATGACCGCCGCCATCATGGCGCAGCGCGGTGCCTGCCTCGCCACGCGCGGCAACCTCAACAACCACATCGGCGTGCCGCTGACGCTGCTGCGGCTGGACGCTGCGCACCGCAGCGCGGTGGTGGAGATCGGCACCAACCATCCCGGCGAGATCGCCGCGCTGATGAACATCGCAAAGCCCGGCGTGGCGCTGATCACCAATGCCGGCGCCGAACACCTGGAAGGCTTCGGCGACCTGGACGGCGTGGCGCGCGAGGAAGGTCAGATGGTGGCCGGGCTGTGGCCCGCTGGCGTTGCCGTGATCAATGCTGATGATCCCTATGCGGCGCTGTGGCGTGGCATGACGCGCGCGCGCGTGTGCACCTTCGGCATCGACCAGCCTGCGGATTTCCGCGCCACGGACATCGGGGAAGTGCTGGCGGACGACGGGTTCCGCACCAGCTACACGCTGCTCGCGCCGCAGGGCCGCTGCAGCGTGCGGCTGAATACCGGTGGTCGCCACAATGTGCGCAACTCGCTGGCCGCCGCGGCGGCCGCGGTCGCCGCCGGCGCCAACCTCGATGAAGTCGCGGCCGGCCTGGCCGCCATGCATCCGGTGGGTGGTCGCCTGCAGCCCGCGCGCACCACGCAGGGCGCGCGGCTGCTCGATGATTCGTACAACGCGAACCCCAGCTCCATGAAGGCCGGCATCGACGTGCTCACGCAGCAGTCCGGCGAGGCATGGCTGGTGATGGGCGACATGGGTGAGCTGGGTGCCGCCGCGCCCGGCAGCCATGTGGAGATCGGCAACTACGCGCGTGTCCATGGCGTGCGCCGGCTGTTCGCCACCGGCGAGCTGTCGAAGCTTGCGGTGCAATCGTTCGGCGCCGGCGCGAGCTGGCACGCCGACGCCGCGCAGCTGGCCGCGGCGGTCGCGGCCGAACTGACTGCCACCGTCACCGTGCTCGTCAAGGGTTCGCGCTCCGCCCGTCTGGAACGCGTGGTGGCCCATCTGACCGGCGCCAGCGCCAAAGAGATGCACTGATCATGCTGTACTGGCTGGCCCAGAAGCTCGCGCATACCTACACGTTCTTCAACGTGTTCTCCTACCTGTCGTTGCGCACCATCCTGGCGGTGAGCTCGGCGCTGCTCATCTCGCTCGCCATCGGCCCGTCGATGATCCGCGGGCTGTCGCGCTACCAGGTGGGCCAGCAGGTGCGCGATGACGGTCCGAAGACACACCTGAAGAAGGCCGGCACGCCCACCATGGGCGGAGCGCTGATCATCATCGCCATCCTGATTTCCACGCTGCTGTGGGCGGACCTCACCAACCGCTACGTGTGGATCGTCATCGGCGTGATGCTGCTGTGTGGCCTGGTGGGGTTCTACGACGACTACCTGAAGCTGGTGGTGAAGAACAGCAAGGGGCTGGCCGCGCGCTGGAAGTATTTCTGGCTGTCGGTGGCGGGCATCGGCGCTGCGCTGGTGCTGTGGTACACGGCGAAGGTGCCGGCGGAAACCACGTTCTACGTACCGCTGTTCAAGCATGTGGCACTGCCGATGGTGGCCGGCGCATACGTCGTGCTCACGTACCTGATGATCGTGGGCATGAGCAACGCGGTGAACCTCACCGACGGGCTCGACGGCCTTGCCATCATGCCGTCGGCGATGGTGGCGGTGGGCCTCGGCATCTTCGCCTGGGCCAGCGGCAACGCCATCTACGCGCCATACCTCGGCATCCCGGAAATTCCCGGTGCCGGCGAGATCGCCATCTTCTGCGGCGCCATGGCCGGCGCGGGCCTGGGTTTCCTGTGGTTCAACACCTATCCGGCGCAGGTGTTCATGGGCGACGTGGGCGCGCTGGCGCTGGGCGGCGCGATCGGCGTGGTCGCGGTGATCGTGCGCCAGGAACTGGTGGTGCTGCTGATGGGCGGCATCTTCGTGCTGGAAACCGCGTCGGTGATCCTGCAGGTGGCCTCCTTCAAGCTCACCGGCAAGCGCATCTTCCGCATGGCGCCCATCCACCATCACTTCGAGCTCAAGGGCTGGGCCGAGCCCAAGGTCATCGTGCGTTTCTGGATCATCAGCCTGCTGCTGGTGCTCACCGGTCTTGCGACCCTGAAGGTGCGTTGATGGCGGCAAGCGCAGTCGTCGCTGGGCTGGGCAAGACGGGTCAGTCGGTGATCCGCCATCTCGGCGCGCGCGGCTGGGAAGTGGCCGGCACCGATTCGCGCGCCGAGCCGCCCGGCTTCGCCATGCTGTGCGCCGTGTATCCGCGGCTGCGCTTCGCGGTGGGCGGACTGGACACGAAGCTGCTCGATGGTGCGGATTGCGTGGTCGCCTCGCCGGGCCTTTCGCTGGCGGATCCATTCTTCGCCGCGGCGCGCGCGCGCGGCATCGAGGTGATCGGCGACATCGAGCTGTTCGCGCGCAGCGGCGCGCGGCCGGTAGTGGGCATCACCGGCACCAATGGCAAGAGCACGGTGACCACACTGGTGGCGCGCATGGCCGAGCATGCCGGCGTGGCGGCGCGTGCCGGCGGCAACCTCGGGCCGCCCGCGCTCGACCTGCTCGAAGGGCAGCCGGCGAAGCTGTACGTGCTGGAGCTGTCGAGCTACCAGCTGGAGACCACGCAGTCGCTGGAGCTGGGCGCCGCGACGGTGCTGAACGTCACGCCGGACCACATGGACCGCTACACCGGCATGGCCGCCTATGCGGCCGCGAAGGCACGCATCTTCCGGCACTGCGGCGCGGCCGTGATCAACCTCGATGATCCACAGGTGGCGGCGATGGCGCGGGCGGGCCAGCGCACGCTGACTTTCTCCATCGAAGGCCGGCCGGCGGATTACCACCTGTCGGTGGAGTCCGGCGGTGAATGGTTGTGTTGCCGCGGCGAGCGGCTGATGGCCATGGACGAGATGCACCTGGTCGGCCGTCACAACGCGGCCAATGCGCTGGCGGCGCTGGCCATGGGCGAGGCACTGGGCCTGGACCGTTTCGCCATGCTCACCGCGCTGGCCGGGTTCCCCGGCCTGCCGCATCGCGCGGCATTCGTGCGCGACCTCGCCGGCGTGCGCTACGTGAATGATTCCAAGGGCACCAATGTCGGCGCGACATTGGCCGCGGTGGCTGGCTTCACCGGGCCGTTGCTGCTGATCGCCGGTGGCGATGGCAAGGGACAGGACTTCACGTCGCTGGCCACCGCGCTCGCCGGCAAGACGCGGCTGGTGCTGCTGATCGGTCGCGATGCGCCGGCCATCGAGGCGGCGCTGGCGGGCCAGGTGCCTACCGAGCGTTGCGCGACGCTGGAGGACGCCGTGGTCGCCGCCGCCCGCGCGGCCCGGCCCGGCGACACCGTGCTGCTTTCGCCGGCCTGCGCCAGCCTCGACATGTTCCGTGACTATGCCCAGCGCGGCGAGGTGTTCGCGGATGCGGTGAGGAGGCTGGCCGCATGAGCCGCACCGCTTCGATCGCCCGCGAGGCACGACGCAGCGGATTGCAGGTGGACCCGCTGCTGGTGGTGGTGGTGCTGTCGCTGCTGCTGCTTGGGCTCGTGATGGTGACCTCGGCATCCATCACCGAGGCCTCGCTGAAGAGCGGCGATCCATTCCTGTATGCGCGGGCGCAGCTGCTTACCGCGCTGGCTGGCCTCGCCTGCGCAACGCTGCTGGCATTCGTGCCCACCGAGCTGTACCTGAAGCATGCCAACTGGCTGCTGGCCGCGGCGCTGGTGCTGGCCGTGGTGGTGCTGGTGCCCGGCCTGGGCCACGAGGCCAAGGGTGGCCGCCGCTGGCTGCATCTCGGGGTGATCAGCCTGCAGGCCTCGGAAGTGGTGCGCGTGCTGGTGCTGTGCTGGATCGCCGCCTATGCGGTGCGGCGCGCCGAGGAATTGCGCACCACGTTTGCAGGTCTTGCGCTGCCGCTGGGTGTGACTTTCCTGTTCTGCGGACTGCTGCTGCTGGAGCCGGATTTCGGTGCCGCGGTCGTGCTGTTCGCCACGGCGTTCGGATTGCTGTTCCTGGCCGGCGCAAAGCTGCGCTGGGTACTGGTGTGCATCGCCGCTGCCGGCACGGGCTTCGCGGCATTGCTGGTGGCAGCGCCATACCGCATGCAGCGGCTGATGTGCTTCATGGACATCTGGGCGCATGCCAATACCTGCGGCTACCAGGCCGTGCAGTCGCAGATCGCCATCGGCCGCGGCCAGTGGTTCGGCGTGGGCCTGGGCGAGAGCGTGCAGAAGCTGATGTACCTGCCCGAAGCGCACAACGATTTCCTGTTCGCGGTGCTGGCCGAGGAACTGGGCATTGCCGGCGTGCTCGTCACGCTGGGGCTGTTCCTGCTGCTGGCGTGGCGCGTGCTGCACATCGCGCGGCTTGCAGCCAATGCGGGGCTGGCCTTCCAGGCGGCACTGGCCGCCGCCTTCGGCCTGTGGATCGGCATCCAGTCGCTGATCAACATCGGCGTGAACATGGGCGTGCTGCCCACCAAGGGTCTGACGCTGCCGTTGATGAGCTACGGGCGCACCAGCCTGCTGGTGACGCTGGCCTGGCTCGGTCTGGTGGTGCGCGTGTACCACGAGGCCACCGCGCGTACGCGCGGCTCGGCCAGCGTCGCGCGCCGCGGCCAGCTGGCGGAGGGCATGGCATGAGCGCGCCCCCGGTGATGATCATGGCCGGCGGCACGGGTGGCCATGTATTCCCCGCGCTGGCGCTGGCGCGGTTGCTGCGCGAGCAACGCCGCGAAGTGATCTGGCTGGGCACGCAGCGAGGCCTGGAAGCGCGCGTGGTACCGGCCGATGGTTTCCCCATCGAGTGGCTCAGCGTCGGGGGCTTGCGTGGCAAGGGCGCACTGACGCTGCTGGCCGCACCGTTCAATCTGCTGCGCGCGTTGTGGCAGGCGCTTGCCATCGTGCGGCGGCACCGGCCGGGCGTGGTGGTTGGCCTCGGCGGTTTCGTGACTGGTCCGGGCGGGCTTGCTGCCTGGCTCATGCGCCGGCCGCTGGTGGTGCACGAGCAGAACGCGGTGGCCGGTTTCACCAATCGTTGCCTGGCGCCGCTGGCGCGCGCGGTGCTCACGGCTTTTCCGGCCGCGCTCGCCGGCCGGTCGCGCGTACGCATGATCGGCAACCCGGTGCGCGCCGACATTGCCGCGCTGCCGGTTCCCGCGCAGCGCTTCGCGCAACGCGACGGCGCGCTGCGCCTGCTGGTGATCGGCGGCAGCCTGGGTGCGCGGCGCCTGAATGAGGTGGTGCCGCAGGCATTGGCACTGCTGGCGCAGCAGCCACGGGCACCGCAGTTCAGCGTGCGCCACCAGGCGGGCGAGAAACTCATTGATGGCGCGCGCGCGGCCTACGCCACCGCCGGTGTCGCGGGCGAAGTCTCCCCCTTCATCGCCGACATGGCCGAGTCGCTGGGCTGGGCGGACCTCGTGGTGTGCCGTGCTGGCGCGCTGACCATCGCGGAGCTGGCCGCGGCCGGCATCGGTGCGGTGCTGGTGCCGTTCCCGCATGCGGTGGATGACCACCAGACATTCAATGCGCAGTACCTGGTCGAGGCGGGCGCGGCGCGGCGCTTCGCCGACCGTGAACTGACGCCAGCGCTGCTGGCGGCAACCCTGACCGAACTGTGCGCCAATGGCCGCGCCGGCCTGCTGCAGCTGGCCGAAGCCGCACGCGGTGTGGCGAAGCCCCGGGCGGCACAGGATCTGCTCGCCGCCGTGCTGGCTGCGGAAGCCGCATGACTACCTCCAGCACAGGAATCATGAACCGGCGTCGCACCGACGGCATGCGCCGCATCCATCGCGTGCACTTCGTCGGCATCGGTGGCAGCGGCATGAGCGGCATCGCCGAAGTGCTGCTGAACCTGGGCTACGCGGTGCAGGGTTCGGACCTGAAGGCCAACAGCGTCACGCGTCACCTGGCGAAGATGGGCGCGAAGGTGCTGATCGGCCACGAGGCCGGCAATGTGGAAGGCGCGGATGCGGTGGTGGTCTCCACCGCCATCAACCGCGAGAACCCGGAGGTCGCCGCGGCGCTGGCGGCGCGCATCCCGGTGGTGCCGCGCGCGGAGATGCTGGCTGAACTGATGCGCTTCCGCTACGCCATCGCGGTGGCCGGCACGCATGGCAAGACCACTACCACGAGCCTGGTGGCCAGCGTGCTGGCCGAGGGCGGCGAGGACCCGACCTTCGTGATCGGCGGCCGGCTGAAGAGCGCGGGCAGCAACGCGCGCCTGGGCGCCGGGCGGTACCTGGTCGCCGAGGCCGACGAGAGCGATGCCTCCTTCCTGCACCTGCAGCCGATGATGGCGGTGATCACCAACATCGACAACGATCATCTCGGCACGCACGGCGGGGATTTCTCGAAGCTGCGGCAGAGCTTCCTGGAGTTCCTGCGCAACCTGCCGTTCTATGGCCTCGCCGTGCTGTGCGCGGACGACGCGGAGCTGGCGAAGCTGCTGCCGGAGATCGGCAGCCCGGTGCTGACCTACGGGGTTGGCGAGCAGGCTGACCTGCGCGCGGTGGACATCCGCCGCGATGGTCCGCGCACGCATTTCATGGCGCTGCGCAAGGGTCACGAACCGCTGGCGATCACCGTGAACCTCGCCGGCCTGCACAATGTGCTGAATTCGCTGGCGGCGATCGCGGTGGCCACCGACCTCGGCATCGCCGATGGCGCCATCCAGAAGGCGCTGGCCAGCTTCCAGGGCATCGACCGGCGCATGCAGGTGGTGGGTGAACTCGAACTGCCGGGCGGCGATGTGGTGGTGGTGGATGACTACGGCCACCATCCCACCGAGATCGCGGCGACGCTGGACGCGCTGCGCCAGGCCTATGCCGGGCGCCGCATCGTGCTGGTGTTCCAGCCGCATCGCTTCACGCGCACCCGCGACCTGCTGGACGACTTCGCGCGCGTGCTGGCCACTGCCGACACGCTGCTGGTGACCGAGGTGTATGCGGCCGGCGAGGCACCCATCGATGGTGCCGACGGCCGCGCCATCAGCCGCGCGGTGCGCGGCCGCGGCAAGGTCGAGCCGGTGTTCGTGCCCACCGTGGAGGAGATCGCCACGGAACTGGTGGGCCTGGTGAAGCCGGGCGACGTGATCGCCATGATGGGTGCGGGCAGCATCAGCACCGCGGCGCAGGAGCTGGCAGAACGCCTCAAGGCCTTGCTGGCAAAGGCGGGCACATGAGCTTCGCCGTGCCGGCTGGTTTCGATTCCCGCGTGCGGCGCGCCGAGCCGCTGTCGCGCCATACCTCCTGGCATGTGGGCGGACCGGCGGACATCTTCTTCATGCCGCGCGATCGCGATGACCTGGTCGCATTCCTGAAGGCGCTGCCCGCCGCTGTGCCGCTGCTGTGGCTGGGCCTTGGCAGCAACCTGCTGGTACGCGACGGCGGCGTGCGCGGCGTGGTGATCTCCACCCGCGAGGCATTGACCGCGCTCGAGCGGCGTGGCGGGCGTGGTGTGTATGCCGAAGCCGGCGTGCCCTGCGCGAAGCTGGCGCGGGCCTGCGCGCGCTGGGATCTCGGCCCCGCGGAATTCTTCACCGGCATTCCCGGCACGGTAGGTGGCGCGCTGGAGATGAACGCCGGCGCCTTCCACGGCGAAACCTGGCGCCAGGTGCGCGCGGTGCAGACCATCGACCGGCACGGCAGCGTGCGTGAGCGCGAGGCGGAGGAGTATCGCGTCAGCTACCGGCATGTCGAGGCGCCGGCCGCCGGCGAATGGTTCCTCGCCGCCACTTTCCATTTCGAGGCGGGTTCCTCCGAAGAGGCCACGCGCGCGCTGCTGGAACGGCGGCGGCAGACGCAGCCCATCGGCGAGTGGAACTGCGGCTCGGTGTTCACCAATCCGCCCGGCGACCATGCCGCGCGGCTGATCGAGAGCACCGGCCTGAAGGGCCTGCGCATCGGTGGTGCCGTGGTGTCCACCAAGCACGCCAACTTCATCATCAACGAGGGCTCGGCCTGCGCGCGCGACATCGAGACCCTGATCGGCGAGGTGCAGCGCCAGGTGGAGCAGCGGCATGGTCGCCGCCTCACGCCCGAGTGCCGCATCGTCGGAGAGGCCGCATGAAGCTCACCCATGACCGCGCCCGCATGCGGCGCATCACCACGGCGCGGGACTTCGGCAAGGTGGCCGTGCTGCTGGGTGGCACCTCCACCGAACGCGAGATCTCGCTGATCTCGGGCTCGGCGGTGCTGGCGGGGCTGCAGCGGCGTGGCATCGATGCCACCGCGGTGGACCCACGCGATGTGTCGCTGGCAGCGCTGCCGAGCCAGGGCTACGACCGCGCCTTCATCGCGCTGCATGGTCCCGGCGGCGAGGACGGCAGCGTGCAGGGTCTGCTGGAGATGATCGGCCTGCCGTACACCGGCAGCGGCGTGATGGGCTCGGCACTGGGCATGGACAAGCTGCGCACCAAGCGCCTCGCCGCCGCGCTGGGCGTGGCCACCGCCGACTCGGTGGTGCTGCGTCAGCTCGCCGATTGCGCGCAGGCGCTGGAGCGGCTCGGCCTGCCGCTGATCGTGAAGCCGGCCACGCAGGGCTCCAGCGTGGGTATGAGCAAGGTGTCGCGCGCGGAAGAGCTGGAACCGGCGTATCGCGCCGCGGCCGCGGTGGATGAAACCGTGTTCGCCGAGAAGTGGATCACCGGCGCCGAGTACACCGTGGCCGTGCTGCACCGACGCGTGCTGCCGGCCATCCGCATCGAGGCGGCCAATGCCTTCTACGACTACGAGGCCAAGTACCACCGCAACGACACGAAGTACCACTGCCCGGCGGGGCTTTCCGCGCAGGCCGAGGCGCATCTGGCGAGCCTCGCCCTCGCGGCCTTCGACGCGGTCGGCGCCGAAGGCTGGGGTCGCGCGGACTTCATGGCCGACCACACCGGGCGTCCGCTGCTGCTGGAGATCAACACCGTGCCTGGCATGACCGACCACAGCCTGGTGCCGATGGCGGCGCGCGCCGCCGGCATCGATTTCGACGAACTGTGCTGGCAGGTGCTGGAAACCAGTTTCGTGCGCGAGGCACGGCAGGAGGTGGTCGCATGATCTTCTTCCGGGGCAGGAAGGCCGCTGGCGCGCGCAACCGCCCGCGCAAGGATGGCCCTGGCTGGCTGACGCGTTTCACGCAGCTGCCGTGGCGACGCATGGCGCCGCTCGGCGGTGTGCTGCTGGCCATCGGCGGTGTGCTGCTGGCGCTGCGCGTCGCCATGGACCAGCCGGTGCAGAGCGTGGCGATTTCCGGCCGCTTCCAGCGCGTGCAGCCGCTGGACGTGGAAAAGGCGGTGCGTGGAGCGCTGCGTGGTGCCGGTCTCGTCAGCGTGGATCTGGCGCGGATCGCCGCCGCGGTGGAAGCCATTCCCTGGGTGGATCGCGCCGCCGTCGCGCGCAACTGGCCCGACGCGCTGCGCGTGCAGGTGGTGGAGCAGAAGCCGGTGGCGCGCTGGGGCGAGGGGGGCCTCGTGAACATGCGCGGCGAAGTCTTCGTGCAGAACGCGCAGCACATCCCCGCCGAATTGCCGGAGCTGGTTGGCCCCGCCGGCCATGAGGCCGAGATGACCGCGCGCTGCCTCACCGCGCAGGCACGGCTGGCGCAGAGCGGCCTGAGGCTGATGCGCATGACGCTGGACGAGCGCGGTGCCTGGACCCTGGCGCTGGACAACGGTGTGTCGCTCAGGCTCGGGCGCCAGAGCGTGGACGAGCGCTTCGACCGCTTCCTCAGCGCCGCGGTGCGCATCGTCGTGGCGCGCGCCACCGAGATCGCCTACGTGGACATGCGCTATGCCAATGGCTTCGCCATCGGCTGGCGCTCGGCGGCCAGCGGGGTGCAGCGTGGCTAAGCGCAACGACCGTTCCTCGCTGATCGTGGGCCTGGACATCGGCACCTCCAAGGTCGTCGCCCTGGTGGGCGAGATCGGCGCGGATGGCGCCATCGAAGTCGTCGGGCTGGGCTCCCATCCCTCGCGCGGCCTGAAGAAGGGCGTGGTGGTGAACATCGAATCCACCGTGCAGTCGATCCAGCGCGCGGTGGAGGAAGCCGAGCTGATGGCCGGCTGCGAGATCCATTCGGTGTTCGCCGGCATCGCGGGCAGCCATGTGCGCAGCCTGAATTCGCATGGGGTGGTGGCGATCCGCGACCGCGAGGTCAGCGATGTGGATGTCACGCATGTGATCGACGCCGCCAAGGCCGTGGCCATTCCCGCCGACCAGCGCATCCTGCATGTGCTGCCGCAGGAATACATCATCGACGGGCAGGAAGGCATCCGCGATCCCATCGGCATGTCCGGGGTGCGCCTGGAGGCCAAGGTGCACATCGTCACCGGCGCGGACAGCGCGGCGCAGAACATCATCAAGTGCGTGCAGCGCTGCGGCCTCGCGGTCGAGGACGTGGTGCTGGAACAGCTGGCCTCCAGCCACGCGGTGCTCACCGACGATGAGAAGGAGCTGGGCGTGTGCCTGGTGGACATCGGCGGCGGCACTACCGACATCGCGGTGTTCTCGCAGGGCGCCATCCGCCACACCGCGGTGATCCCCATCGCCGGCGACCAGGTCACCAACGACATCGCGGTGTCGATGCGTACGCCCACGCACTACGCCGAGGACATCAAGGTGCGCTATGCCTGCGCGCTGTCGCAGCTGGCCAATTCCGACGAGAGCATCGAGGTGCCGAGCGTCGGCGACCGGCCGGCGCGGCGCCTGGCGCGCCAGACGCTGGCCGAGGTGGTGGAGCCGCGCTACGAGGAGCTGTTCGGCCTGATACGCGATGAGCTGCGCCGCAGCGGCTTCGAGGAAACCATCGCCGCCGGCATCGTGATGACCGGCGGCAGCGCGCGCATGGAAGGCGCCATCGATCTCGCCGAGGAGATCTTCCACATGCCGGTGCGGCTCGGCCTGCCGCACCAGCAACAGGTGAAGGGGCTCGCCGACGTGGTGCAGAACCCCATCTATTCGACCGCCGTGGGGCTGTTGCTGCACGCGCGGGAGAACTCGCAGGGACAGGGTCGGGGGCGCGCACTGCCAGGCAATGTGCAGGGCGCCGTCGATCGCATGTTGTCGTGGTTCAAGGGCAATTTCTGACAGCTCGTTGCATCGTTTTTCTTGAAGTGAGGAGAGACAGCCATGTTTGAAGTTATGGATGCCTACAGCCAGAACGCTGTAATCAAGGTCATCGGAGTGGGTGGCGGTGGCGGCAACGCCGTGGCCCACATGGTGACCTCGGGAATCGAGGGCGTGGAGTTCATGTGCATCAACACCGATGCGCAGGCGCTCAAGCACTCGAAGGTCAAGACCTCGCTGCAGATCGGCAGCGACATCACCAAGGGGCTTGGCGCCGGCGCCAACCCGGATGTCGGCCGTGCGGCCGCGCTGGAGGATCGCGAGCGCCTGATCGAGATGATCGACGGCACCGACATGCTGTTCATCACCGCCGGCATGGGCGGCGGTACCGGCACCGGGGCCGCGCCGGTGGTGGCGCAGCTGGCCAAGGAACTGGGCATCCTGACTGTCGCGGTGGTCACCAAGCCCTTCGAGATGGAGGGCGGCAAGCGCGGGCGCGCCGCGGATTCGGGCATCGGTGAGCTGTCGAAGTACGTCGACTCGCTGATCACCATCCCGAACCAGAAGCTGCTGACCGTGCTGGGCAGCTCCACCACGCTGCTGGATGCCTTCAAGGCGGCCAACCAGGTGCTGCAGGGCGCGGTACAGGGCATCGCCGAGCTGATCACGCGTCCCGGCCTCGTCAACGTGGACTTCGCCGACGTGCGCACGGTGATGAGCGAGACCGGCATGGCGATGATGGGCAATGGCGCCGCCCGCGGTGAAGGCCGCGCACGCGCCGCCGCTGAAGCCGCCGTGTCCTCGCCGCTGCTGGAGCACGTGGACCTGGCTGATGCGCACGGCATCCTGGTGAACGTCACCGCCGGCATGGACATGTCGATCGGCGAGTTCCAGGAAGTGGGCAACATCGTCAAGGAGTTCGCCTCCGACGAGGCCACCATCGTGATGGGCACGGTGATCGACCCGGATCTGACCGAAGAGCTGCGCGTGACGGTGGTCGCGACCGGACTCAACCGCATTCCGCAGCAGGGGCGTGGCCGTGGCGGCGAAGCCTTCATCGCCTACCGCGACATGCCGCGCGAGGCCATGCGGAGCGAACCGGCGCGGGGAGCGGCCAGGCGTCCGGCACCGACGCTGGCGCCGGTGGCCACCGACTACGCCGGGCTCGACAAGCCGGCGGTGCAGCGCTACGCGCGCGCGGTGGGCGACGGCGTGTCGCATGCACAGGTGAACGAGGAGCTGCTGGATATCCCGGCCTTCCTGCGTCGCCAGGCGGACTGACACAAGCCCTGGGCGGCCTGCGCCTTGCCGGGCGCAAGCGTTGCCCGCTGTGGGAAGACTTGCCGGTGCCGGCGGGATGGCGCGTCGCCGTCGGCTGCTTCCCCTGCAATGACGATGTGCTACGGTAACCGTCCTCACCGGTTACCGTAGCTTTTTCCCGGCAAACACGTGTTCGGACAACGCACGCTCAGGAACCAGATCAGCGCTTCGGGCGTGGGCCTGCATAGCGGGGCGCGCATCAACATGACCCTGCACCCGGCACCGGCCGACAGCGGCATCGTGTTCCGCCGATGCGATCTGTCTCCCGCCGTCGACATTCGCGCGCATGCCACGCAGGTTGGCGACACCCGCCTGGGCACCGTACTGGCCCAGGACGACGCGCGCGTCTCCACGGTCGAACACCTGATGTCGGCGCTAGCGGGCCTCGGTGTGGACAACTGCGTCGTGGAACTCACCGCCGCGGAAGTGCCCATCATGGATGGCAGCGCCGGCCCCTTCGTGTTCCTGCTGCAGTCGGCGGGCCTCGCCGAACAGGATCAGCCCAAGCGCTTCGTGCAGATCCTGGAGCGCGTGGAAGTGCGCGACGGCGACAAATGGGCGCGCTTCGATCCGCACGACGGGTTCCGCGTGAACTTCGAGATCGACTTCGATCATCCGCTGTTCCAGCGTGGCACCACGCGCGCCTCGATGGAATTCTCCAGCGTGACCTACCTGAAGGAAGTCGCCCGGGCGCGTACCTTCGGATTCATGCGCGACCTGGAGGTCATGCGCCAGCACAACCTTGCGCTCGGCGGCAGCCTCGACAACGCCATCGTGCTGGATGACTCGAAGGTGCTGAACGAGGAGGGGCTGCGCTATCGCGACGAGTTCGTGAAGCACAAGGTGCTCGATGCCATCGGCGACCTGTACCTGCTGGGCTATGGACTGATCGGCGAATTCAGCGGCTACAAGTCCGGCCATGGTCTCAACAACCGGCTGCTGCGCGAGCTGCTGGCGCGGCCCGATGCATTCCGGATCGTTACCTTCGATTCGGCTTCCACGTTACCCATCGCCTATGCCGACATCCGCGATGAACCGGAAGAGGAAAGGGAGGAAGAAGAGCAGCCCTGGTAGCCAGTTGGGTGCGGCGGGCGGAGCCGCTTCGGTCTCAAGCCCTGGTGACAATAATCTGGAATGGGGCCTGGTCCGGAACCCGGACTTCGATGGGATCTCCTTCCCGCAATGCCAATGCCTCGACCACCGCGGATGGCAAGGGGACGGCCAGGCCAAAACCCGACCGGGCTACCCGCAGGCGCTGTTCTTCCGGATTGTCGGTCCGGGACAGTGCATCCAGGCGTGCTGCAAGTTGTGCCAGTCGGGAACTCATGGCCGATGCTGGCATTGACCGCGCCGCCTCGTGCCGCGCATTCCTGCTGTGTTCAGCCAGATATGGCTAGCGCCGGCCAGCGCCTCGCGGAGCCACCTTGACGGTAATGCGTGCGCCGCCGGCATGGCTGGCGTCGGCCGCCAGCGCCAGCTTCAGGCGTCCCGCCCACGCGGCCGACTCCATGAATATGACCAATTCTTCAGGCTTGTCGACGGCGCTGACCACGCGTGGGCGCAGGGATTCGGGCACCCGCAGCAGTGCTTTTTCAAGTGGCTGTTTCCCAAAGGGAAGTCCAGCGGCCGCGGGCCGTGCAATGAGGCGTTGCAAGACCGCCCCCGCGCTTTGAACTGTGCGCACGGCACGGTTTCTTCGGTTGTCTCGGGGGGGCTTCTTGGGCATAGTCGATCGGAGCCAGTGGGGTGCAGCCTACTCATGAATCTGATTTTTTTCTCCCGGCGTCGCGGCGAAGCCCGCCACCTCCAACTGAGCCACCCCCTCGTCCTTGGAGTGGTTGGTCTGGTGGGGCTGGCGTTGCTGGGAGCCACCTTTGCCCTGGGCGTGAACCTCGGTTCCCGCGGCCACTCTGCCAATCCCGGGCCGCTGGCCGAGGTGATTGCACTGCGTGCACAGGTCCAGGACCGGGTCAGCGCCCTGTCTTTGCGTCTGGCCGACATGAATGCCCACGTCCTCAGGATGGATGCCCTGGGCAAGCGTCTGACCCAGATGGCCAATATCAGCAGCGGCGAGCTGAACTTCGATGCTCCCCCGGCCGTTGGCGGACCGGAGGATGGTGATGGCGGCCGGGGCGCCGGCGCACAGATCCCGGACATCACCCGCCAGATCGACGACCTGCAACGCAAGCTAGCACTGCGGGACGGGCAGTTGCTGGCGCTGGAAAACGTGATTCTTTCGCGCAGCCTGAACGCAGCCGTGCGTCCGGCAGGGCAGCCGGTACTCGAGGGCTACATTTCGTCGCTGTTCGGAGGTCGTACCGATCCCTTCGATGGCCATGAAGCCCTCCACAAGGGTGTCGATATCGCCGGCCTCGCCGGATCGGAAGTGCTGTCGGTGGCCACAGGCGTAGTCACCCGTGCCGGTCCCGCCAGTGGCTATGGCAACCTGGTCGAGATCAACCACGGCAGCGGCTACGCCACCCGCTATGGCCACAATCAGGAAGTACTGGTTTCCGTGGGCGACACGGTCACCCGTGGTCAGCCCATCGCATTGATGGGTTCGACTGGCCGTTCCACCGGCCCGCATGTGCACTTCGAAGTACTGCGCAACGGGCGACAGGTCGACCCGCTGTCCTTCATCGATCCTTGAAGCCCGCCCTTACGGACGCACGGCCTCGCACCCGGGGCAAGAGTCCTGCATCTAACGTAAGATGCCGGGCCTAATGCGCCGGGGGGCTTGAAAGCAGCCATCCCGCCGCCAGCTTGTCCGACTGCCCACTCCGAGGTTCCAAGGACCTGTGCTCCAGTTTCTGACGCGTGTATTTGGCAGCCGCAACGAACGCATCGTGCGCGGCTATCGGGGTCTGGCCACGGCGGCCGGGAAGTTCGAGGAGGCTCTTGTGGCTCTCCCGGACGAAGCTCTCGGGGCGAAGACGGCGGAGTTCCGTTCCCGCCTGAAGGACGGCGCCACCCTGGATTCGCTGCTGCCCGAAGCCTTCGCCGTGGTGCGTGAGGCCGCGCGCCGCACGCTCGGCATGCGTCACTTCGACGTGCAGCTGATCGGCGGCATGACCCTGCACCAGGGAAAGATCGCCGAAATGCGCACCGGCGAGGGCAAGACGCTGATGGCCACGCTGGCGGCCTATGTCAATGCGCTGCCGGGTGAAGGCGTGCATGTGGTGACCGTCAACGAATATCTGGCTGGTCGGGACGCCGACTGGATGCGCCCGATCTACAGCTTCCTCGGGCTCACCGTGGGCGTGATCCGCAACGCGCAGAGCTCCGAGGAGAAGCGCGCGGCTTACGGCTGCGACATCACCTACGGCACCAACAACGAATTCGGCTTCGACTACCTGCGCGACAACCTGGCCTACCGGCTGGAGGACCGCGTGCAGCGCAACCTCGCCTTCGCCATCGTCGACGAGGTGGACTCCATCCTGATCGACGAGGCGCGCACCCCGCTGATCATTTCCGGTCCCGCCGAGGAGAGCACCGAGCTCTACCTTGCCATCAACAAGCTGGTGCCGCAGCTCAAGGCGCAGAAGGAGGAGAACGCCCCCGGCGACTACTCGGTGGACCTGAAGCAGAAGCAGGTGCACATCACCGAGGATGGCCACGAGCGTGTCGAGCAGCTGATGTCGGAGAACGGGCTGCTGCGCGAGGGCGAGAGCCTGTACGACGCGGCCAACATCCGCCTGATGCACCACCTGAACGCGGCGTTGCGCGCGCATGCGATCTACAAGCGCGACGTCGAATACATCGTGCGCAACGGCGAGGTCATCATCGTCGATGAATTCACCGGCCGCACCATGCCGGGCCGCCGCTGGTCCGATGGCCTGCACCAGGCAGTGGAGGCGAAGGAAGGCGTGCGGGTGCGCGAGGAGAACCAGACGGTCGCCTCGATCACCTTCCAGAACTACTTCCGCCTGTACAAGAAGCTCTCCGGCATGACGGGCACCGCCGACACCGAGGCGCCTGAGTTCCTGCAGATCTACGGCCTGGAGGTGGTGGTGATCCCCACGCACCGGCCGATGATCCGCAAGGACATGCCGGACCTGGTGCACCTGACGCAAACCGACAAGTACAAGGCCATCATCGAGGACATCCAGGACTGCGTCACCCGCAAGCAGCCGGTGCTGGTGGGTACCACTTCAATCGAAAGCTCTGAGCTGCTCTCCAGCCTGCTCGAGAAGGAAGGCATCAAGCACAATGTGCTGAACGCGAAGCAGCACGAGCGCGAAGCGCATGTGGTGGCGCAGGCCGGCTGGCCGGGCTCGATCACCATTGCCACCAACATGGCCGGTCGCGGCACCGACATCCAGCTGGGCGGCAATTTCGAGGCCGAAATCGCCGACCAGATTGCCGCGGGCAACGAGGTCGACGACGCCCGCCGCGCCGAACTGAAGGCTGCATGGCAGCTGCGCCACGAAGAGGTGATCGCCGCCGGCGGTCTGCACATCGTCGGCACCGAGCGGCACGAGTCCCGCCGCATCGACAACCAGCTGCGCGGCCGTTCCGGGCGCCAGGGCGACCCGGGTTCCTCGCGTTTCTACCTGTCGATGGAAGACACGCTGATGCGCATCTTCGGCGACCCCAACCGCACCAAGCGGTTGCTGCAGTTCGCCGGCATGAAGGAAGGCGAGGTCATCGAGTCGAACCTGCTGACACGGCAGATCGAGAAGGCGCAGCGCAAGGTCGAGGCGCACAACTTCGACATCCGCAAGCAGCTGCTGACCTTCGACGACGTGGCCAACGACCAGCGCAAGGTGGTGTACCAGCAGCGTACCGGCCTGCTGGGCGCGACGGACTTGTCCGAGGCCGTGGCCGGCATGCGCGAGGAGGCGGTCAGTGCACTGATCGACCAGTTTGTGCCGCCGCAGTCCTCGCCCGCGGACTGGAACCTCGACGGCCTGTCCGCCGCGCTGCTGAAGGATTTCGCCACGCCCATCGACGCCAAAGCCTGGATCGAGGCAGACCAGGAACTGGACCAGGCCACCTTCCGCCGGCGCGCCATCGACGCCGTGCATTCAGCTTATGAAGCCAAGGTTGAGCGCATCGGCGCGCCGGTGATGCGGCAGATCGAACGCGAGATCGTGCTGCGCAACCTGGACCAGATCTGGCGCGAGCACCTGGCGGCAATGGACTATCTGCGGCAGGGCATCCACCTGCGCGGCTATGCGCAGAAGGACTACCGCTACGAGTTCAAGCGCGAGGCCTTCGAGCTGTTCAGTTCGATGCTGGACCGGGTCAAGCATGATTCGGCTTCGCTGCTGTCGCGCGTGGAGTTGCGCGACCAGGCCGAGATCGAGCGCGAGGAGGCCGAGCAGCGCGAGCGCATGATGCGCGCGTTGCAGGCCCAGCACGCGGAGGTCTCCGCACTGGCACAGCCGGAGCCCGAACCGGAACCCCCGCCGGTATCCGGTTCGCGTTCGGGACCCTTGCCCGGTCTGCCCAATTCGCCAGCAGGTGGCGCGCCAGCACAGGCGCCGTTCGTGCGCGGCGATCGCAAGGTCGGCCGCAACGAGCCCTGTCCCTGCGGGTCCGGCAAGAAATACAAGCAATGCCACGGGAGCCTCTCCGCGTAGTCGCGGCAGCGCTGCTGCGACGCGCTGCCGATGGTCTTCCGCTGGTACTGATAGCGCAGCGGCCTTCGGGCAAGTGGCAGGCCGGCCGCTGGGAATTTCCGGGCGGCAAGGTCGAGGCGGGTGAGACGCCGGAGGTCGCGCTGCGCCGTGAGCTCGATGAGGAGCTGGGCGTACACGCCGGGCAGCTGCTCGAACTGCAGAGCTTCCGTCACGACTACGCCGATCGCAGCGTGGAGATTGCGCTGTGGCTGGTGCCGCGGTTCAGCGGTGAACCGCGCGGCCTGGATGGGCAGGCATTGCGTTGGGTAGTGCCGGCCGAGCTCGGTCGCTGCGACCTGCTGGAAGCCGATCTGCCCATGATCGAACCGCTGCTGGCGGCGCTGCCGGGCGTTACACTACCTCCATGAGCAACGAACCCGCCCTGCCCGAAATCCGCTTCGACGTCGCCGGCCTCTATCAGGAGGACGTGTTCACCGATCGCGCGGCGGGCACCATCCGCCGCATGCGTCCCGTACTGGTCAGCGGCGAACCAGACAGTTCCCGCCCCGTGCTGTTCAGCGGCCAGACACAGTTGCTGACGCCGGGCGGCGTGCTGCCGCTGGGCTTCGAGATCGAAGCCGCCAGCCTGGAGGAAGCCATCGCCAAGTTCCCGCAGGCAGTGCAGGAGGCACTGAACCAGGCCATCGAGGAGGCGCGCGAAATGCGTCGCGAGTCGCAGTCGCGCATCGTGGTGCCGGAAGGCGGCGGCATGGGCGGCCTGCCGGGCGGTATTCCGGGCGGCGGTCGCATCAAACTCTAGCCAGCAGTTCGCGCACGCGGGCAGTACCGGAGGGGCGTCATGCGTGGAGTCATCACGGGCGCACTGTGTGCATGGCTTGTGGCGACCGGAATTTCCACAGCAGCTGCGGCCGGTGACGTCGATGACAAGCGGCTGCGCAATGCCGACCATGAGCCCGGCCAATGGCTGGCGGCGGGCCGCACCTGGGATGAACAGCGCTACAGCCTGCTGACGCGCATCAACACCGGCAACGTGTCCCGGCTTGGCCTTGCCTGGTACTACGACCTCGACACCAATCGAGGGCAGGAAGCATCTCCCATCGTCAATGACGGCACGCTGTACGTGACCAGCGCCTGGAGCAAGGTATTCGCGTTCAATGCGAAGACCGGCAAACTGCTGTGGAAGTACGACCCGAAGGTGCCAGGGCAGACCGGCATCAAGGGCTGCTGCGACGTGGTGAATCGCGGTGTCGCCGCCTGGAACGGGCGCATCTATCTCGGCGCTTACGACGGGCGGCTGATCGCGCTGAATGCGAAGAACGGACGGGAAGTCTGGTCGGTGCAGACCACGGATCCGGCCAGCTACTACACCGTCACCGGTGTCCCGCGCATCGCCAACGGCAAGGTATTCATCGGCAACGCCGGCGCCGAAATCGGCGTGCGTGGGTACGTCTCGGCCTTCGATGCGAAGTCGGGCAAGTTGCTGTGGCGGTTCTACACCGTCCCGGGCGACCCGTCGCAACCCTACGAGAACGAAGCGCTGCGCCGCGCGGCGGCCACCTGGACGGGTGACCTGTACTGGAAATTCGGCGGTGGCACCGCCTGGGATGGCATGGCCTACGATCCAGGCACCAACCTCTTGTACTTCGGCACTGCCAATGGCACTCCCTGGGTGGCGGAAGTCCGCAGCCCCGGCGGCGGTGACAACCTGTACACCAATTCCATCATCGCGGTGAATGCCGACACCGGCAGCTACGCCTGGCATTACCAGACGACGCCGGCCGAGAGCTGGGACTACGACTCCACCAGTCCGCTGGCGCTTGCCGACCTCGTCATCGATGGCGGGCAACGCCGCGTGCTGATGCAGGTGTCGAAGAACGGGTTCTATTACGCGCTGGATGCAGCGACCGGCAAACTGTTGCGCGCGAAGAACTACACGCCGGTCAGCTGGGCCACGGGTGTGGACATGCAGACCGGCCGGCCCATGGAAGTGCCGGAGGCGCGCTTCGGCAAGACCGGCAAGGCAGTGGTGGTGCAGCCGGGTGGGCAGGGCGCGCATAGCTGGCACCCCATGTCCTTCAGTCGCCGCACAGGGCTGCTGTACACGCCGATGGTGGAGACCAGCCAGGGCTTTGCGCCGGATCCGGGCTACGTGCCGCGCGAGGGTGTCGGCAATGCGGGCACGGGCCGCGCACCGGCCAATGTCTACGACGGACTGCATGACGTGCCACGGACCGCGCGCGCGTGGCTGATCGCATGGGATCCGGTCGCCACTCGCGAGGTGTGGCGTTCGGAGCTGCGCGGCACGATCGCCTCCGGCGTACTGACCACCGCGGGCGGCCTGGTTTTCCAGGGCGCACAGAAAGGTGAGCTGTCCGCCTATCGCGATACGGATGGCGTGAAGCTGTGGAGCGCAGATCCACAGACCGGGGTGGTGGCCGCGCCGGTCACGTACGAGGTCGACGGTGAACAGTACGTGGCGCAGCTGGCGGGTTACGGCACGCGTGACTACTACGCGGGCAACAATTCACGGCTGCTGGTGTACAAGCTCGCCGGCAAGGCGCAACTGCCGCCGCTCGCGCCTGCCCCACCCGCGCGAGCCCTGAATCCGCCACCGGCGTTCGGTACGGGCGAGCAACTGGCGCGCGGCGAACGCCTGTACACCGACAACTGCGCCATGTGCCACGACACCGCGTATGGCAATCGCGGCCTGTTTCCGGACCTGCGCTACTCGCCGATGATCAACAGCGCCGAGGCCTTCCGTGCCGTGGTGATCGGGGGCGCGCTGCAGTCAAAGGGCATGGCTTCCTTCAAGGAGCGCTTCGGGGCCGAGGAAGCCGAGACGCTGCGCGCCTACATCACGCAGCGTGCCCGCGCGGCATTGCCGGCCGCGGCACCGACACCACGCTGAGCGGAGTCAGTTCTCTGCGCCGGAATCCGCCGAAGGCTCTCCGCTGTCCTCATCCCCCGCGATGCGCCGGTCTTCGGCGAACCAGGCGCCAAGGTCCACCATTCTGCAGCGTTCACTGCAGAATGGTCGCCACGGGAACTGCTCCGACCACACCAGTTCACGCTGGCAGGTAGGACAGCGAACGCGCGGAGTGCCCATCGGGTTGCGGATCAGCAGGTGATCAGCGTGAACGCGACATCCCCCTCGGCCTGCGAGGGGCGTGCAGCAAGGCCATTCCATTTCAGGAAGCGCACGCTGCAGCGATGGTGGCTGCCGCTGATTTCCGGATACAGGCCAGCATCGGCTGGCAGGCAGATGCGCAGCAGCTGCAGCGGCGTGTCCCGGTCGAAGTTGATGGCAAAGCTGCCGCCTGCGGCGGTTTCCTTGCGGCTCTTGCCGTTCTGGCGCGTCAGCCACAGCACTTCGGCGACGGCGTCGCACAGCGGGCGCAGCAGGGCCAGCCATTCGTTGAAGGCCAGCGCCCGGCCGGCCGCGTCCTGGTTGAGCCAGAAGAAGTAATCGGGGAGGTCGAATTCGCAGGTGCCGCCGGGGATGGAGCTGCGATGCTTGATCGCGGCGAGGAATTCGGAATCCCGCAGCGGCTGCAGGTAGGAACCGCCCGCGGCCGACAGCGCCGAACGCAGCCGCGCGAGGTTGTTGATCAGTGCCCGCAGCCGGCCGGGGTCCACACCGGAGCGGTTCTCGAAACCCTCGAGCTGTCCGAGGTGTTTCTCGATCTCCTTCAGCACCTCGGCCCGCACGTCGGCGCGCGTGGTGATGGCGAGGATGTCGATCAGGCTGCCTACCGCTGCGCGGCTGCCCCACTGGCTGGCCTTCTCGTTGTGGTAGAGCGCCTGGTTGTAGAGGTAGTCGAGGCGCAGGAAAGTGCGCATCCGCTCGTTGAGCGGCTGCTCGAAGATCAGCGGCGCGCTGTGCGCGGCGGCGGCGGCGGGGCGCTCCGCTAGGATGGGTTCCTGCGACATCGGGCTATTTTGCATAAACAGGCCGGGAAAGTAAGCGCTTTCAGCTGTCGCCGGGCTGCGACCATAGCGCCAGGTAGCGCCGATGCAGCGTCTCCACCTGCGTCGCCAGATGGCCCGCGTCGCCATCGTTGTCGATGATGTCGTGGGCTGCGGCGCGGCGCGCGGCGCGCGTGGCCTGTGCCGCGATCCGCCCGGACGCGTCAGCGGCATCGATGCCATCGCGCAGCATGAGGCGCCGCTGCTGGGTTCCGAGGCTGGTGTCCACCAGCAGCACGCGGTCGTACTGTTCCTGGGTGCCGGTCTCCACCAGCAGCGGAATGGCGATCAGTTGGTAGGGGCCCGTGGGTTGCTGTGCCAGCCGAGCCACTTCTGCGTGTATGGCCGGGTGCATGATGGCCTCCAGGTCCCTGCGCGCCGCTTCGTCCGCGAATGCCAGTTGCCGCAGCCGGGGCCGGTCCAGCGACCCATCGGTATGCAGGATCTCCCGGCCGAAGCGCTTGACGATGCGGTCCAGTACAGCGGAGGGCGGTGCGACCACGTCACGCGCAACCTGATCGGTGTCGATGAGCTGTGCGCCCAGCGTCGTGAACAACTTTGCGACCGTGCTCTTGCCGCTGGCGATGCCGCCGGTCAATGCAATGCGCGGCACCCTGACCACATGTTTTGCCCGCGCCTTGCTCATGCGCTGCGAAGACTAGCGCGGCGGGCCGTACAGGCCCAGATATGCATCCACCAGCTGCGGACCGAATATCAGCATCAACCAGCCTGCGGCGGCCAAGTATGGACCGAAGGCCATTGGAATGCCGGCCTCCCGCCGGCGCAGCAGGATCGCGGCGATGCCGACCGCAGCGCCGACACCCGCCGCGCCGATGACGATGGGTAGCAGCATCTTCCAGCCCAGCCAGGCGCCCAGTGCCGCCAGCAGCTTGAAGTCGCCGTAGCCCATGCCCTCCTTGCCTGTCAGCAGCCGGAACAGGTGGTACACCGCCCACAACGACAGGTAGCCAGCTACGGCACCGGTTACCGCGGCGCGCAGATCCACCGGCAGCCTTGCGCCCTCTGCTTGCGGCAGCAGCAATGCCACGAGCAGGCCAAGCCACAACAGCGGCAGCGTGAGACTGTCCGGCAGCAGCTGCGTGTCGATGTCGATGAATGCCAGCGCCACCAGGAACCAGGTCAGCACGAGGGCAGCGGCGGTGGTCCAGCCGAATCCGAACTGCCACGCCACCGCGCCCGACAGCAGTGCCGTGAGAAGTTCCACCAGCGGATAACGGGCACTGATGGGCGCGCGGCAGCCGGCGCAGCGACCCTTCAGTACCAGCCAGCTGATGACGGGAATGTTCTGCACCGCCGTGATCGGCGCCTTGCAGGACGGGCAGGCCGAGCGCGGCCGGATCAGATCGTACGGGGCTTCCTGCGGCGGCTCCCTGCCGTCCAGCGCCAATGCTTCCTGCCGCCAGGTGCGTTCCAGCATTACCGGGACACGATGGATGACCACGTTCAGGAAGCTGCCGACCAGCAGCCCGAGGAGGAACACGACGCCGACCAGCGCCGGCGTCGAGTCCATGAGCAGTTGCGTCACACCACCGCGCCGAGCTTGAAGATCGGCAGGTACATGGCGATGACCAGGCCACCGACCAGTACGCCGAGGATGGCCATGATCAGCGGCTCGAGCAGGCTCGACATGGAGTCCACGGCGTTGTCCACCTCGGCCTCGTAGAACGTGGCGACCTTGGCGGACATCTGGTCCAGCGCGCCCGCCTCCTCACCCACGGCGATCATCTGGATCACCATGTTGGGAAACAGCGCGGTGTTCTCCATGGCGCGCTGCAGCCGCGTGCCGGTGGCGACCTCGTCGCGGATGGCGAGCGTGGCGTTCTCGTAAACGATGTTGCCGGTAGCTCCGGCCACAGACTCCATGGCCTCCACCAGCGGCACACCGGCGGCGAACATCGTGGACAGCGTGCGCGCGAACCGCGCCACCGCGGATTTGTGCAGGATCGGACCGATGATGGGCAGCTTCAGGGCCATGCGGTCCAGCCACTCGCGGAACTTCCGCGAACGCTTGTGGAAATAGATGAACGCCCACACGCCGGCGGCCACGACTGCCGCGATGATGTAACCCTTGGTCTGCACGAACCTCGACAGGTTGATCACCATCTGCGTGAAAGCGGGCAGGTCGGCGCCGAAGCCCTTGAACAGGTCCTCGAACTGCGGGATCACGAAGATCAGCAGGATCACCGTGACCACGATGGCCACCACCATCACCGCGGTGGGATAGAACAGCGCCTTCTTCACCTTGGCCTTCAGGGCCTCGGTCTTTTCCTTGTATGTGGCGATCTTGTCGAGCAGGTTCTCCAGCGCGCCGGCCTGCTCGCCCGCCTCCACCAGGTTCACGAACAGGTCGTCGAAATACAGCGGGCGCTTGCCGAGGGCTTCGTGCAGCGTCATGCCGCCTTCCACGTCCTGCTTGATGTCCAGGATCAGCTTCTGCATCGCCGGGTTATCGTGACCGGTGCCGACGATCTCGAAGGACTGCACCAGCGGGATGCCCGAGGCCATCATGGTGGCCAGCTGGCGGGCGAACACGGCGATGTCACCGGCTTTGACCTTGCCGCCGCTCCTGCCTGCCTGCTTCTTGATGCGACTTGGCGCCACGCCCTGCTGGCGAAGCTGCGAGCGCAACGACAACTCGTCCTTGGCGAGAGTTCTGCCCTTGACGACCTTGCCGCGCTTGTCCTTGCCCTCCCACAGGAAGGGGACGTCGCGCTTGACAGCACGAATAGCTGTGGAGGATTGCGCCATATTCGAACGTCCTTAGTCGACCGTCACGCTGTTGATTTCTTCCAGGCTCGTCAGGCCCGCCGCGGCCTTGGCCAGGCCCGCGCGCCGCAGGTCCCAGACACCGTCTTTGCGGGCCTGGTCGGCAATGTCGATGGCGTTGCCACCGGTCATGATGATGCGGCCGATGTCCTCGGTGACTGGCATCACCTGGTACAGGCCCAGGCGGCCCTTGTAGCCGTCGGTGCAACTGTTGCAGCCCTTGGGTCCGAACAGCTGGATGCCCTTGCTGATTTCCTCTTCCGGGAAGCCTTCCTTGCGCAGGGCTTCTGCCGGCACGTCGAGCGGCGTCTTGCAGGCGCCGCACAGGCGCCTCGCCAGGCGCTGCGCGATGACCAGGCTCACCGAAGTTGCGATGGCATAGGGCTTCACGCCCATGTCGACGAGGCGCGTCATGGTTTGTGGCGCGTCGTTGGTGTGCAGCGTAGAGAGCACCAGGTGGCCGGTCTGGGCGGCCTTGATGGCGATCTCCGCGGTTTCGAGGTCACGAATCTCGCCAACCATGACGACATCAGGATCCTGGCGCAGGAAGGCGCGCAGCGCCGCAGCGAAGGTCAGGCCAACCTTGTTGTTCACGTTGACCTGGTTGACGCCGGGCAGATTGATTTCCGCCGGATCCTCGGCGGTGGAGATGTTGGTGTCTTCCTTGTTGAGGATGTTCAGGCCCGTGTACAGCGACACCGTCTTGCCCGAACCGGTGGGACCAGTCACCAGGATCATCCCCTGGGGCTTGGCCAGGTACTTCATGTACAGGTCTTTCTGGAACGGCTCGTACCCCAGCGCGTCGATGCCCAGCATCGCCGAGGAGGGATCGAGGATACGCATCACCACCTTCTCGCCGTACAGCGTCGGGCAGGTGCTGACGCGGAAGTCGATGGCCCGCGTCTTGGACAGCTTCATCTTGATGCGGCCGTCCTGCGGCACGCGGCGCTCGGCGATGTCCAGGCGGCTCATCACCTTCAGGCGGGCCGAGAGCTTCTGGGCCAGCTGCACCGGCGGCTGGGCGATTTCCTTCAGGATACCGTCCATGCGATAGCGCACGCGGTAGGTCTTTTCGTAGGGTTCGAAGTGGATGTCCGAGGCGCCGCGGCGGATGGCATCCAGCAGCAGCTTGTTGACGTAGCGGACGATGGGCGCGTCTTCGACGTCATCGCGCGACACGCCTTCGGACTCGAGCTCCTCGCCGCCGGAGACCTCGAGGCCGTCGAGCTCCATGCCCTCGTCGTCGGCGACCAGCGTCGTGGCCGCTTCGGCACCCTCGATGGCCTTGTCCACCAGGCGCTGCAGCTTGTCGTCCTCGACGACCACTGCATCCACGCCCATGCCGGTCTGGAACTTGATCTCGTCGATGGCGTGCAGGTCGGTCGGATCCGCGACACCCAGGAACAGCCGCTTGCCGCGGCGGAACATGGGCAGCACGCGATGCTTGGCCAGAAGCTTGTCGGAGACGAGCTTGGTGACCTCAAGGTCAATGGGCAGCGCGTCCAGGTCGAACAGCGGCACGCCGAATTCGCCGGCGGCGGCCTCGGCGATGGCGCGCGGCTTGGCGGCGCCGGCGCCCACAAGCTGGGTGACGAAATGGGATTTCTTGTCCTTGGCAGCGGCCAGCGCAGACAGGGCCTCTTCCTCTCTGATGACCCCGTCCTGCACGAGGCGCTGCGGCAGGCCGGTAAGCCCGCTGCGGGAGCCAACATTGGCCGCTAGGGAAAGGTTGTCGCTCATGTGCCTCGAAACCGGACCAGGACGCTGACGAAAGTCTATGTCAGGTGCCCTTCGGGGCAACTGTCAAATTAGTCCGGATGGTCGCATTTGCCCCTTCCGGGGTGCGTGACTGGGCTCCCAATTTGTGCCCACCCATGTTCCGGTCATGGGTGGTTTGGAGCACCTTGGGGCCCTCCTGGGGTGGCCACGATCTGTGAACCAGCCCCGGACAGGGGTGGTGGGGCAGAACATAATCCGGCGACCAAGGACAGGCGGACGCCGGATGCTATCGGACAACAGGTCTCGTGAAGGGTTGGTTGGCAGGTATCTCCTGGAGTGGATAGTTCCCGCGCTGTTCGCATTGCTGGTCTCGAACACCATCCGGTTCCACTCCCTGGTGCCTATGGCGACCATGGCTCCCACCGTCGGCAACCTGCTGGCAGTCGCCGCCGTGGCATTCATGGTGCTGATGGCGCAGGGTCGCACGCTGGTGGTGTCAGGGTACGTGACCGTCCTGCTGCTGGCGCTTGCAGCCTCCGCCACCGTGTCGGTGCTGGGTTCCGGCAGCACGGACTATTCGCTGCAGCGCCTGGAGCTGTACCTGGCGATGGCGCTGCTGGCGACCGTTGCGTATCTGGCTTATCGGGACCTCGCGCAAGTGCCGCTGGTGGCCTTCTTCGTGGGCGTGGCCCTGGTGCACCTGCCGTTCCTGATCGCCGCAATCCTCTGGATCAGGGGCCTGGAGTTCCCTTTCTGGAAGGACAGCTATCGGGTCGCTCATTTCGCGAATGTCCGGCAATTCGCCGAGTTCGGCTATTTCGCTGCGGTCTGCGCTTCCGGCATCTGCGTGTTGTCGCGCAGGTGGATCGTCCCATCTTTCCTGCTGGCCACCGCTGCGCTATTCGGGCTCATCCTCACCGGCTCGCGCGGCGCGTTCCTCTGCTGGGTGCTGTTCGTACTGCTGGCTTGCTGTTTCAGCCAGGCGCGCCTGCGGGCGGCGCTGCATGGCGTGCTGGTGATGGTGCTCGCAGGGGGCCTGGTCTGGTATCTGGATCACGCGGGCACGCTGCCGTCGCCGAACATCTTCGCGCGCGTCGCCAGCGAACAGGCCGGCGCAGAGAGCTTCGACAACTCACGATTCAGCCTCTGGTCAATGTCGCTGCGGCAGATCGCCGTCCATCCTCTTTTCGGCAGCGGACCGGAGGGCTACTGGCTGTCTGGTTGCTGCAATCCCCGCATAATGCAGGCTCACAATTTCGTGCTGCAGTTCCTGATGGAGTTCGGCTTGGTCGGCTGCGGCATCGCCGTGCTGCTGGTCGCGCGCGCCGTCATGCGGTTGGGCGGACCCGCGGCTTCAGCGCAACTGGTCCTGCGGACACCGGGCAATCGCGTGCTGGCCTGCCTGCTGGTTTCCTTCCTTGCGTACAGCCTGATAGACCAGACCATGTACCACCTGGTGCCGTTGCTGCTGTTCGCGCTGTTCGCTGGCCTGTTCGCGGCAGGGATCGCGCAGGCGCGTGCGGAACGTGGCGCGAACCCTCCACTGCCGCGCCCGCTCTCCTCCTGAAGGTAGTATCCACGGATGAGTACGCCGGCTTCGCCAGCCCCCGCGCGCCATCTGCAGGCACTGCCCACCTTTTGGCGTGGCGCGGCGCTCAATCTTGCCTCGCGCATGGTCACTGTCCTCCTTGGATTGGCAATTCTGGTGATTGTTGCCCGCCGGGGACCGCAGGTGCAGGGCGCGTTTTCCCTTTTTGTCGCGGCTGAAGCGCTGCTGCTGGCATTGGGATCCGGCCTCGGTCTGCTGTTGGCGCGAGAAGTCGCCAGCGGAAGGCTGCCGTTGCGGCGGGTGCGCACCGTACTTGGTGTTGCGGTGGTGGTCGGTGTGTTTGCGGCCATATTGCTGACTGCAGTCGCGGCGTTAAGTACCAATGATCCTTATCGAGCGCTGTGGCTATTGGCGTTGGCCGCGCCTTGTTTGTTGCTGGCGCCAACCTCCACCGGGCTGTGGATGGGACAGGGCAAGCTCGTGGCCTTGAATACCGCACAGGTAGCGACACCGCTGCTCGTGCTGGGCATGCTGGCGCTGGTGCCGGTGCTGGGTGTGCCGGGATTGCTCGGTGTGCTGGTGGCCTGGGTCCTGGCGAGAGTGATCCTCGGACTTGGTACAGCCTGCTGGGCACTGACCCGCCCCGCGGCCGGCGAAGATCCTGAAGCATCGGAGCCGACATCGGCACGCGAGGCCTGGCGCTTCGTCGCGATGATTGCGCTGGCCAATGTGGTCAGCCTTGCCAACTACCGGGCCATGATCTTTCTGGTGGAGCGCACGCAGGGCCTGGCGATGGCGGGCATCTATTCGGTCGCAGTTCAGGTGGCCGAACTGCTGTGGCTCTTCTCATGGGCGATAACCATGTCGGCCTACTCGGGAATCGGTACGCGCGATGCGACGGCAGCGGTAGCGATCACGCTCCGCGCGGTGCGCCTGGGTCTTGGCGTCACACTGGTGACGGCGCCGCTGCTCGGCCTCGTGGCCTGGTTCACTTTGCCTGTCGTGCTCGGCGAGGCGTATCGCGCGGTACTGGTTCCGCTGGCTCTGCTGTTACCGGGTGTGGCGGCATACGCGGCGGCATCTGGCCTGTCCGCCTACTATACGCAGCATCGCGGGCGCCCCCACTGGGCGGCCGGCATCGCTGGGCTGTCCCTGGCGTTGACGCTGGCGAGTGCCGCCTGGACAGTGCCTCGGTGGGGTGCGGCAGGTGCGGCGCTGGCGACCAGCACGGCATACCTGGTGGCGATAGGCGTCGCCTTCGCGCTATTCGCGCGTGATGCCAGGCTGGGATGGAATGACCTGTGGCGCGGCACTGCGGCGCGATTGCCGCGAGCGACCTGAGGTTTCATTTGATGTCTTTGCTGCGCCGCCTGCTGCTCAACCCCTTGCTTGCCATGCGTGCACCGCGCATGTGCTACGGGATGCGGTCCGGAGAGGGAAGGTGGCGTCCGCATAGCCGCATCAGCGACCACAGCGTGATCGAATCTCCTGCGCGCCTGCGGCTGGGTGATCATGTATTCATAGGTCATTTCAACTTCATCGACGCGTCTGGCGGTCTTGCCCTGGGCGAGGGCGTGCAGATTACCAACCATGTGTCGGTGCTGACGCATTCAACGCATCGCGCGCTGCGCATCGAACGCGATGCGTTCTGGGGTCACCAGGATCCGCCGAGCGTGGAGCGTATCGCCACTTCGATCGGCGATTGGAGTTTCATCGGTCCGCATTGCACGATCGCGCCGGGCGCGCGTATCGGCCGCGGCGTGCTGGTACGTGCGTACAGCTACATCAGCGGCGAAGTGCCGGACTTCGCCATCGTGCAGGGCCAGCCAGCACGCGTGATCGGCGACGTGCGCGACGGTGATCACGCTTGGCTGGCCGGTCAGCCGGCTCCCCTGCGGCAGAGCTACGAAGCATGGTTGGCAGACACGGGACGGCAGCATTCATGAGCCGCGGCCGCATCCTATTCTTTGCCGATGCGAGCCATGTGCACACACGGCGCTGGGTGCAGGCGATGGCCGAGCGCGGGTTCGACTGCGTGGTTGCAACGCGGCTCCCCGGCGCGATCAATGGTGCCGAGGTCGTTGCAGTGCAGCCCGGCGGCGACGCGTCAGGCTGGTTCCGGGCAGTACCTGCGGTGCGCGCACTGGCGGCGCGCTTCGAACCGAAATGGATTCACGGCCATTACGTCACCTCCTATGGCATGTGGGCCGCGGCTTGCCGCGGCATCGCGCCGGTGGTGCTTACGGCCTGGGGTTCCGACGTGCTGGTTACGCCGCGCGAGCGGGGGTGGCGCGGGTCCCTGATGCGGGGGCTGCTCGGCTGGACCCTGCGAAGGGCCGATCTGATTACTGCCGACGCGCGCGATGTGTTGGACGAGATTGTCCGGTACGGCGTCACGGCGCCGCTGCAGGAGGTGCTCTGGGGCGTCGACACGCAGTGTTTCAAGCCCGCGCCAGTGCCGCCTGCTGACGATGTTCGCTTCGAGCTTGTCAGCCTGCGGCAATGGGAACCCAACTACCGCATCGAACTGCTGGTTCGCGCTTTCGCCAGGTTGCGCGCGGCACGGCCGGCACTGCGCACGAGATTGACGTTGCTGGGCGGCGGTTCATTGGCCCCGCAGTTGCGGACTCTGGTTGCCGAACTGGAGCTGGACGAGCAGGCCGTGCAGCTCATCGGCCGCGTGGATGATGCCGGGATGGTTGCGGCCCTGCAACGCGCCGACGTATCAGTCAGCGTTCCGGCGAGCGACGCGACTTCAGTGGCGATGCTCGAATCGATGGCCTGCGCACTGCCAGTGGTTGCCAGCGATCTGCCCGCCAATCATTCGTGGATCGACGTCGCGCAGCGGGTGCCAGTCGATGACCTTGAAGCCCTGACCGCGGCGCTGTTGCGGCTTGCCGACGATCCGGTGAGCCGGCGCGCGATCGGAAGTCGTAACCGCGAAGCCGTGCTTAGGCGCGCGGCGCGCGCCACGCATATGGACCACATGGCTTCCATGTATGAATCCCTGCACGCTTCGGAGCGGGGGATTGCCGCGTGAGGCGGCTCTCGGTCATGGTCCCCTGCCGCAACGAACATGGATTCGTGGACACGTTTCTTGATGCTCTTGCCGCGCAGCGCCTGCCGGCGGACTGGAACGTCGAGTGGCTCATCGCCGACGGTGGCAGCGACGATGGCACGCGCGAGCGGCTGGAGGCGCGCGCCCGCGGCGAAGCACGGCTGGTGGTCATCGACAACCCGCGGCGCATTGTGTCTGCGGGCCTCAATGCCTGCCTGGCGCGCGCCAGCGGCGAGGTGCTCGCGCGCCTCGATGTGCACACGACCTACGCCGAGGACTACCTCGCGCAGTGCATCGCTGCGCTGGAACGCAGCGGAGCCGACAATGTGGGCGGTCCCTGGATTGCAGTTGGCGATGGCCCGACGCAGCGGGCCATCGCGGCCGCGTTCCAGAGCAGCTGGGTGGTTGGTGGTGCCCGTTCGCGCGACCGCGGCTATGAGGGCACGGCCGATACGGTGTATCTCGGTTGCTGGCCCCGTCGCAGCTTCGAGCGCTTCGGTGGATTCGATGAGAGCCTGGTGCGCAACCAGGACGACGAACACAACCTGCGCATCGTGCGCGGAGGTGGACGGGTCTGGCAGAGCGCTGCGATCCGATCCACCTATCGGCCACGCGGCAGCGTGGTGCAACTGTTCTCTCAGCAGCGCCAGTACGGTTACTGGCGATCGATGGTGCTGCGCAAGCATGGGACGCCGGGGTCGTGGCGCCAACTCGTGCCGGCTGCGTTCATTGCCGCGCTGGCCCTGTTGCTGCTCGCCTCGCCGTGGCTGGGCCCGATGCCGCTGACACTGCTGCTCGGTGCCTATGCACTGTACCTGGCGGCCACCTCTGCGGTATTGGCCGCCCATGCGGGCTGGCCTCTCATGTGGCGGCTGCCATGCATCATCGGGGCGTTCCATTTCGGCTATGGCATCGGCACCTGGCAAGGTCTCACTGCGATGGTGAGCGGCCGCGGACCGACGCTTGCACAGACGGAACTGACACGATGAGCGAACCGGCCCCACGCGACACCGGCGCCACGATTGCCGCGCAGTACGCGCGACGCGATGCGTGTGTCGATGCGCAGCGCTACAGCCTGTTCGATGCCGCCGCACTGCACGCATACCAGGAGCGGCTGCGCGCCATGCGGGGACTGTGGCGCGCACACGGCTGGTCCGGCCTAGCGGGCCGCTGCATCGTTGAAGTGGGTTGTGGCAGCGGTGGCAATCTGCTCGACCTGCTGCGCCTTGGCGCGGCCGCCGAAGGACTGACCGGCATCGACCTGCTCCCCGAGCGGGTGCGTGCGGCACAGCGCTGCCTGCCGCCAGCGGTACGGCTGCTGGAGGGCGATGCTGTCGACGCCGGCGTCGTGCCCGGCAGCCAGGATGCCGTGCTTGCATTTACCGTATTTTCCTCGCTGCTGGAGGACGCTGCACAGCAGCGGCTGGCCGCCGCTATGTGGCGCTGGATCAAGCCCGGCGGCGGTGTGCTGTGGTACGACTTCGCCGTCGGCAACCCGCGCAATCCGGACGTGCGGGGGGTGCCCATGCGCCGCGTGCGCGCGTTGTTTCCCGGCGCACGTCTGTCGGCGCACCGTGTGACACTGTTGCCGCCGCTGGCGCGCGCGTTGGGGAATGCAACTCCCGGGTTGCTGCCATTACTGTCGGCGTGTATGCCGTTCCTGAAGACCCATCGCCTTGTCTGGGCTGTAAAGTCGTGAACGACACTGCACGGCCGGCCTTCCTGCCCTTCTCGCTACCGGACATCGGCGAGGAGGAGATCGCCGAGGTGGTTGATACCCTGCGCTCCGGCTGGGTTACCACCGGCCCGAAGACGGCACGGTTCGAACGGGAATTCGCTGCATTCCTCGGCGATGACTCGCTGCACTGCCTCGCGGTCAACTCGGCCACCGCCGGACTGCATCTGGCGCTGGAGGCAGTGGGCATAGGTCCGGGGGACGAGGTGATCACGACGACGCACACCTTCACGGCTACTGCCGAGGTGGTCCGCTATCTCGGTGCCGATGTGCGGCTGGTGGATATCGACCCGCTGACATTGAATATCGACCCCGCGAAAGTGGAGGCGGCCATCGGGCCGCGCACCCGGGCCATCATCCCGGTGCACTACGCGGGACTGGCAGCGGACATGCCGGCACTGCTGTCGATCGCGCGCCAGCATGGCCTGAAAGTGATCGAGGACGCCGCGCATGCCCTGCCCACTACCAGCGCCGGCGCGCTGGTGGGTACGCTCGGCACCGACGCCACGGTATTCAGCTTCTATGCCAACAAGACCATAACGACCGGCGAGGGTGGCATGCTGGTCACGCGGGATGCGCGACTGGCAGCGCGCGCGCGGGTGATGCGCCTGCATGGCATGAGCCGCGATGCCTTCGACCGTTTTACCGCCACGAAGCCGTCCTGGTACTACGAGATCGTTGCACCCGGGTTCAAGTACAACCTGACGGACATCGCCGCGGCACTGGGTCTGCATCAGCTGGCGAAGGCGCGCGCCTTCCAGGCGCGGCGTGAGGGGCTGGCGCGCCAGTACGACGCGGGGCTTGCCGGCCTGCCGTTGCTGACGCCGCCCCGTCCGCATGCCGGCGACCAGCATGCCTGGCATCTGTACGTGGTGCGGCTTGCCGGTGATGCGGGAGTCTCCCGTGACACTTTCATCGAACGCCTGTTTGCGGCCGGCATCGGGTGCAGCGTGCACTACGTGCCGCTGCACCTGCATCCCTACTGGCGCGAGCGCTACCAGCTTGCGGCGGAGCAGTTTCCGGCGAGCCAGCAGGCATGGGAAAGCATGGCGAGCCTGCCGCTGTATACGCGCATGAGCGACTCGGACGTAGCACGCGTGGTGGCCGCAGTGCGTGCAGCGCTCGCTGGCGGGTGATCGCCAAACCATGCTGAAGCGCACCTTCGACCTGCTGGTGTCCATCGCAGGGCTGCTACTCGTCTTGCCGCTGCTCGCGGTGATAGCGGTGGCGATCCGCTGCGATACCCCGGGTCCGGTGCTGTTCCGGCAGGAACGCGTCGGTCGTGGCGGGCGTGTCTTCCGCATCCACAAGTTCCGTTCCATGGCGGCGGCACCGTGCGGTGCACCGCTGACGGTTGGCGATGATGTGCGCATCACGCGCGTGGGGCGCTTTCTCCGCCGCAGCAAGCTCGATGAACTGCCGCAACTCATCGACGTGCTGGTGGGAGACATGAGCCTGGTGGGGCCGCGCCCCGAACTGCCCAGGTACGTGGCGCTGTATCCGGCGGAGTTGCGCAAACGGGTGCTCGCTGTGCGTCCGGGAATTACAGACCCGGTGTCGCTGGCGCTGGCTGACGAGAGCGCATTGCTGGCGCGCGCGACGGACCCTGAGCGCGAGTACCTGGATGTCATCCTGCCGCGCAAGCTCAGTGCCGCGGCGGACTACGCCGAACGTGCCACGCTCGCGACCGATCTCAGGATCATCCTGCGGACGCTGCGGCTGGTGCTGCAACGCTTTGGGCAGCGGAGTCCGACATGAATCGCGGCGCCCGCCCCCTGTGGCATCGACTGGACGCCTTGCTCGCGCGATTGCGGCGCTTCCGCCGACCTCTGTCGCTGATGGTGGATGGTCTGACCGTGGTGGTGGCCTGGAACGCCACCTACCTGTTCCGGCTGGGTTTCGAGCGCTGGATCAGCGCGCGGCCGCAGTACGACGGGTGGGTCATGCTGGGCATTGTGGCGGCCTATGCGGCAGCCTTTATCGTGTTTCGTCTGCCGCAGAGCATGTGGCGTTTCACGGGCTTCCGTGAGGTGCGGCAGCTGACTCTGGCCTGCGCGAGCGCGGGCATTGCCAGCGCCATGGTGGTACGCGGTCTGGGCATGGAAGAGGTACCGCGCGCGGTGCTCGCGCTGCATCCAGTGGTGGTATTGATGGCCGCCTGTCTGGTGCGGGTGGGCTATCTGATGGTCTACGAACAGCTACGGCGCCAGATCACCGGCAGCGACACTACGGAAATTCGCCGTGCCATCGTGCTCGGCGCCGGTGAAACCGCGCGCATGTTGCTGGCCGGTTCGCAACCGCGTGGCTGGAGCGTGATCGGCCTGCTCGACGACGACGAGGGCAAGCAGGGCGCGCGCATTGCCGGCGTCCCGGTGCTCGGGCCGATGTCGGAACTGCGCGCTCGTTGCGCTCGCGGCGGCGCAACGCATGTGGTCGTTGCCATTCCGTCGCTGCGCGGCCGGGAACGGCGCAAGGTCTATGAATTGGCCGCTTCGACCAGCCTCCCGGTACTGACAGTACCCAGCGCCGAGGAACTGCATGCCGGCGCGCCGGTAAGCAACGTGCGGGACATCGAGCCCGAAGATCTGCTCGGTCGCGAACCAGTAGTGCTGGATGAAGCCGGCATAGGCACGGCGCTGCGCGGCAGGACCGTGCTCATTACCGGCGCAGGTGGCAGCATCGGCAGCGAGCTGTGCCGCCAGGTCGCCCGCTACGGGCCGGCCAGGCTTGTGCTCTATGAACTGTCCGAATTCAGCCTGTATTCCATCGAACAGGAACTGGGCGGGAGCTTCCCTGGTCTGCCGTTGACGCGGCTGATCGGCGACGTGAAAGACATCGGACAGTTGCGCGAAGCCTGCGCGCAGTGGCGGCCCGCCGTGGTTTTCCATGCGGCGGCGTACAAGCATGTACCGCTGATGGAGGAGGGGCCCAACGCCTGGCAATGCCTGCGCAACAACGTGTTCGGCACCTACCACGCGGCGCTGGCTTCAGCCGAATATGGCGCCGAACGTTTCGTGCTGATCAGCACCGACAAGGCTGTGAACCCCACCAACGTGATGGGCGCGACCAAACGCGCCGCCGAAATGGTGGTTTCGTCGATGGCAGCTGAACATCCGGCCACACGTTTCATGGCGGTGCGCTTCGGCAACGTGCTGGGTTCCAGCGGCAGCGTGATCCCCAAATTCAAGGAGCAGATCGCGCGGGGGGGGCCGGTGACCGTTACCCATCCGGACATCATCCGTTACTTCATGACCATCCCCGAGGCGGCGCGGCTGGTGCTGCAGGCGGCAGCCATCGGCGAGAGCGGCCAGGTGCTGGTGCTGGACATGGGTGAGCCGGTGAAGATCGTGGAGCTGGCGCGGCAGATGATCCGGCTCTCGGGGCGCTCCGAGGCCGAAATCGGCATCGAGTACTCCGGCCTGCGGGCCGGGGAAAAGCTCTATGAGGAGCTGCTTGCCGATGCCGATACCACGCTGCCCACCGTGGTGCCTGCGCTGCGCGTGGCCCAGCTGACCGGGGATCAACCGCCGCCCGAGGAATTGGTGCGGTCGCTGCTGGCGGCCGATGTGCCGGATGTGCGTGATGTGCGGCAGGCGCTGGCGAAGGTGGTCACTGAGTACCGGGGCGGTCCGGTACGCACGTCTACGGCTGGACCCGCGAACTGACCACTGCTGGTCCGGCAAACCGGATGTTGAACCTGTCCTGCAGTGCCTGCCGCAGGCGTGCCTGCCGTTGTGGATCGGTGGGCTCTGTCGCGGGTTTGAGGTGGACGAACTGGTACAAGCCATCGTCGCGGCCGCTCGGTATTGCAGCCGCAAGCGTGTCGCCCAGCAGAGCGGCATATTGGCGCGTTGCAAGAATGGACCGCATACCGTCGGGCCGTACCTTCAGCCGGTCGGTGCGCGGATCGACGCGATAGATCATGGCCGCCGCCGCAATGGCACTGGGAGTCATCTTCTCCACGTTGAAGCCAGTCGGGTTGTATTCGCTCTCGGTGTAGCGGATGCGGTTCGCGAACTGTCCATGCGCCGCAGGATCGGCGCGCAGCAGCGGCAGCAGCGACTGGCCGTCCATGGGGTCGCCGGTCGGCAGATGCAGCAGGTCGAGAATGGTTGGCGCGATGTCCAGCAGCGAAACCGGACCCGCAACCTGGCGTGGCTCCGGTAGCAGCGCGGCGGCTGGACCGTATGCACGGACACCCAGCACGGTATGGAACTGGGCGGGTGAGAACACGCTGGTGCCATGTCCGTTGCGCTGAGCCTCCAGCGATGCCTCGTCGGCATGCGGGAAGACCTGTGCGAGGAAGTCGGTATCGTCGCTGAATGTCTCACCGTGATCAGAGAGCGCTACTACTACGGCATTGGCGAGCAACCCTTTTCGTTCGAGGATGGCAAGCAGATCGCCGAACTGCCGGTCTGCGCGGCGGACCGCATTGAGATATTTCCAGCGCTTTTCGTTCGTCCCAGCTGGCGCAAGCGCCGGTTCCGCCCACACGTAAGGCCAATGAGGCAGCGTCAGGTGCAGGGCAAGGAACAAAGGCTGCCGCGCGTCGAGCGTGCGCTCGACGCGCTGCACGAATGAATCTGGATCATAGGTGACGAACGCTGCGCGGTTCGCGTGCTGATAAGGGAACAGCAGCGCGCCCAGTCGGGTGTTGATGAGCACGTTGGACAGCGGCGTGTCGGAGAACCAGGTGAGTACGAAGTCGCTGCCGCCGATGCCGGGCGTTTCGGTTTGATCGAAGCCATATCCGGCGTCGATGTTGGAGAAGCGTGTTTCATCGATGGCGTAGGCCGTGCGGTAACCATGCTCGCGCAGCAGCGTGGGCAGGGTGGGCCCGGCGTTGATCTGCTCCGGTGGCAGAAGGTTCATGAGGGCACCGGTGGTATGCGGATGGCGTCCGGTCAGGATGGAAACCCAAGAGGGGAAGGTCCGTGCCAGTGGAGTGATCGCGTCCGTCAGTTCCAGAGACTGATCGAGGAAAGCACGCAGGTGTGGCGCGTTCTCCCGCGTGGCTAGGTCTGGCCGCAGTGAGTCGACGCCCAGCAGGATTACGTTGGGCTTGTCGCGCGGATCCGTGGACCCTGCACCCTCGTGCAGGATAAAGCCCACTGCCAAGGCGGTGGCACCGGCGGCCAACGCAATGAATCGCCTGCGCTCGAGCGATCGGTACAAGGCCAGTGCCAGCGTGATTGCAGCAGCAGTCGTCAGCAGGGTACCCAGCACTGCGTGCAACGGTACGCCTAGCAATGCGGCGCGACCCAGCGCCTGGTAGGGCATGCCGAGCGAGGAGCGCGGGAACCAGCCGGCATTGGCGAGCAACAGCCAGAGCGTGGCACTCACGAACCACAGGACGATCCATTGGCGGCGTGTGGGTCTTGCAGCAGGCCAAACGCGCTGGCTGGCGACGGCCAGCAGCCAACACATCGCGCCAAATAGCAGGTGCAGCCAAATCTGGGTCAGCGCGAACCACAGGATGTTGTATCCCAGCCGCGTGCGCGACACTGGTTCAGTGAGAGTTTCGGCAATGGCCTTCGTACTGTGGAATGCATCCGTGCCGGTCAATCCAGCGATTCGCACGTAGGAAAGGAGTAGCAGTGAGAAGCCCAGCAGCATGCCAAGCAGCAGGCCGGCCGTCAGCCGTGTCGTGAGCGCGCGAACTGCAGGACGTGCCAGCTTCATTTGGCAGCCTGTGCCGCGCGATCCGTGCCTGCGATGCCGAAGCGCTGCTGCAGCGCCTCGCGCAACCGTGCCCGGTCGCCCGGCTTCTCGAAGGCGCCTTGACCAATGGGCATGTACACCAGTTCATGCCGGCCGTCCCCCTCCGTGCCCGGAATCGCCGCAACCATCAGGCGGTCGCCGAGCAAGGCGGCGTACTGCCGGGAAGACATGACGTGGTCGATCACGTCGGTACGCACTGTGATCCGGTCGCTTTCTGAATCCAGGTGATAAACCTTTGCGGCAGCGGCCAGTACGCTGGGTGTCATGTTCGCTGGCGTGAATCCTTGCGGGTTGTACTCGCTCTCGGTAAAGCGGATCCGTTCGCTGAATTCCAGGTATTCCGCCGCAGCAGGCCGCAGCAGCGGCAGGATCGAACGGCCGTCAAAGGACTCCTCTGGCGCTAGATGCAGCACATCCAGAACAGTGGGTGCAACATCGATCAGCGAAACCGGCGCGTCCACCACCAGCGGTGCCGGAACCATGACGCTGGCGACACCGAAGGCCCGCATGCCAAGTACCACGCGGTACTGGTGGGGCGAGAACACGCTGCTGCCGTGGCCCCATTTCTGGAAGTCGTTGGTTTTGTCGTTTCCGCCCGGCAGGAAGTCATGCAACAGGTCACCCGGCTGGCCCAGCGCCTCACCATGATCCGAAAGCACGACTACGAGTGCGTTATCGAGCACCCCCTGCCGTCGCAATGCCGCCATCAGGTCGCCGAACTGACGATCCGCTCTGCGCACTGCATCCAGATACAGCGCCGTCGTGTTCTCGCCGTTCGGTTCACTACCGGCTGAGGTCGCCCACGTGAATGGCCAGTGTGGCAGCGTCAGGTGAACTGCCAGGAAGGTGGCGCCGCGGTAGTCGAATTCATGCTCCACGCGTCGCACGAAGGAATCCGGATCGTAAGTGACGTGGGCTGCGCGGTTTCCATGCACATGCGGGAACAGAAAACGGCCCAGCGGCGTATTCACAATCAGGTTCAACAGCGGCGTATCGGCGAACCACGCCAGCACGAAATCGCTGCCGCCGATGGCTGGTGTTGCCGCGCGATCAAACCCGAAGCTCGCATCGATGTTGGAGAAGCGCGTCTCGTCAATGGCGTAGTACGCGCGGTAGCCGTGCTTGCGCAACATCTGCGGCAGCGGGGTGCCAGCATGGATCATGCCCGGGGGCAGCAGGTTCATATAGGCGCCGGTGGTATGCGGATGCCGACCCGTCAGGATCGAAACCCAAGCGGGATAAGTCCGGGCGAGTGGTGTGATCGCATCGGTCAGCCTCACGGCGCTGGCCATGAATTCCTGAAGGTTTGGGGTGTTGTCTGCGTTGACGACGTCCGTGCGCAACGAATCGATACCGAGGATGACGACGTTGGGCGTCCCCGGCCGCGAAACGTTACGGCTGTCAGCCTTCCAAGCGAACCCGCTGGCCGCCAATAGCAACATGGTTCCAGCTATTCCCCCGGTGGTTCCTCGCCAAGAAAATCGAAACAGGACGCGGAGTACGACCACCCCAATCGCAATCAGGGCACAGGTAGTGACAAGCACCAGTGGTGTGATACCGAGCAGGCGACTCGCAGCAATGGTGTGATAGGGCTCGCCCAGTGAGGAATGGGGGAAGTAAGTTGCATTGGCCGTCATCAGCCACAGGATCCCGAGCAGGAACCAGGCCAAGATCCATTGTTTGCGCGAATCGCGCGCCGCCGGAAAGCCCTTCCCTGCGAGCAGAGCGAGCAGCCAGCAGAGCGAGCCGAAGGTCAAGTGCAACGCCAGCGTGGCAGCGATGAACAGTGCGATGTTCAGGCCTAGACGTGTGTGCCAAAGCGGGTCGGTCAGCGCCGTCCTCACGATATGCATGTTGAACGCTTCGGAGTCTATGTCTCCCAAGAGGCGGATGTAGGAAGCTGGAAGAAACGCAGTGGCCAGCGCGCAGGCGAGCAGCAGCCCTGACTGCGGCGAGTGTGTTCCAGGCTCTGTCTCGCGGACGCTGCGCACCCGGAGACTTATATCAAAGGCCGGGCTGTGGCCCGATTCGCGATCAAGGAAATGCGCGGCGATTCACGCTGGTCAAAAGAAAAGCCCCTCTTGAGAGGGGCTTTCCAGACGCACCGCTGAAGCGTGCTTCTTACGGACGGCAATTGGCCGGACGATACTTGGACTCCAGCGAACCGCCAGTGGTTGGCGCGGTGGCGCCAGACGCGAGCGTCAGGCCGGACGTGCCGGTCGTGCCCTTGTTGCCGCACACCCAGGCCACGTCACCGTTGAGGCTGGTATACGGGGTCATCGTCAGCGTGTCGGCGTTGATCTTGGCGTTGGCCTGACCACCGTAGGTGATCGTGATCGTGCCGCCGGTGCCCACACCCACGCCCGTCACGTACTTGCCCTTGATGTTCCCCGAGGCATCCAGGCCCGCGGCCGAATTGGTGCCCGGCCAAGTACCGTTGCTGCCGTACGTTTCGGACACGGCCGACTTGGCGGAGCTCGCCAAGTTCAGACCCTCAGTCACCTGCGCACGGATCGTGTAATCCGAATACGCCGGAATCGCGATGGCCGCCAAAATGCCGATGATCGCAACCACGATCATCAGTTCGATCAGGGTGAAACCCTTCTGTACAGACTTCATCATTTGGTTCTCCTAAAGATCCCTTGTTGAGCAGCGACTCGGCACCAGTGCCGATACCCGAGTAGAGCAAGGCCTGTGCCAGCCCCTGTCGTGCCGCGTAAGTTAGTGATTCGTTGGGACTTGTTCTGTGCTCCCGTTCGCTAATTTACCTAACGTCGCAGGCTTGCGACGACGGTGCAGGGCGCAATGTGACGCGGCACGTCACTTTGTGACGCGAGCCGCGGGAGTTACTCGATGCCCAGCTTCTTGATGCGATAGCGCAGTGCGCGGAAGGTCACGCCGAGCAGCTTCGCCGCCGCGGTCTTGTTGTACCGGGTCTGCTCCAGCGCATGCACGATGGCGTCGCGCTGCAGGCCATCGATACGGTTATCCAGTGCCTCACTGTCTTGCGCAGGGGCTTCCGCCGGAATGAGGCTTGCCGGCGCAGCGGGAACCTCCTGCCGCGGTACAGCGCGCAGGCGGATGTCCTCGGCGCGGATCCGGCCATCCAGCGACAACGTCAGCGCACGCTCCAGGATGTTCTCCAGTTCGCGCACATTGCCGGGAAAGCTGTATTCACGCAGCTTCTCGATGGCGTCCGGCGTGAGTTCCACACCCGCTTCATCACCGACTCCCCGGCGCAGCAGGCGGCGCAGGATGTGGCCAGCCAGTTCAGGTATGTCCTCCGGCCGTTCGCGCAAGTTGGGCACGCGCAGCTCGATCACATCGATGCGGTAGAACAGGTCCTCGCGGAAGGTGCCGGCCGCGACCAGATCCACAAGGTTCTTGTGCGTCGCGGACAGCAGGCGTACGTCCACCGGCTGTTCGCTGGTCTCGCCCACCGGGCGCACGCTCTTCTCCTGAATGACGCGCAGCAGTTTCACCTGCATATGCAGCGGCAGGTCAGCCACCTCGTCCAGAAACAGCGTGCCACCTTCAGCGCTCTGCACCAGGCCTTTCTTGTCGGCCACCGCACCGGTGAAGCTGCCGCGCTTGTGGCCGAAGAATTCGCTCTCCATCAGCTCGCCGGGTATGGCGCCGCAGTTTACAGCGACGAACGGACCGTCCGCGCGCGGTCCGGACAGATGAATGAGCCGCGCCACCAGCTCCTTGCCCGTGCCGCTCTCGCCGGCGATGTGAATCGGCGCCTGGCTGCGCGCCACGCGCGCGATCATCTCGCGCAGCTGCTGCATCGGTGCCGAGGCGCCGAGCAGGCGTGGTCCCTGGAAAGTCACGCCGCCGCCTTCGGGCCGGTCGCCGAGCCGCAGCGCACTGCTGATCAGGCGCCGCAGCGCGCTCAGGTCCAGTGGCTTCGACAGAAAATCAAACGCACCAAGCTTCAGCGCGCGCACGGCGGTCTCGATGTTGCCGTGTGCAGTGATGACCGCACACGGCAGGCCCGGGCGGCGCGCCTGCAGCCAGTTCAGCAGCTCAAGTCCGTCGCCATCGGGCAGGCGCATGTCGCACAGGACCAGATCGCAGTTTTCGGCGAGCAACTGCTTCTGTGCATCACGCAGCGACCCGGCCGCGGTGTGCTCCAGTCCCATGCGCTCAAGCGTGAGGCCGACCAGTTCGACCAGGTCGGGTTCGTCATCGACGATCAGTACGCGTGCGTCGGACACCGTGCCGGGCTCCTGCTCATTCTTCCCAGCGGCCGGGGTCCGTGAACACCAGGCGGAACAGCGTGCCGCCGCCCGGCGGGGACTCGTGGATCAGCGCCGCACCGTTTGACTCGGCCAGCTCGCGCGCCAGGAACAGCCCGAGGCCCGTGCCACGCGTCGCGCGCGTGAAAAACGGCTCGAACACGCGCTCGGCGTCCTCTGGTGCGATTCCTGAGCCATGATCGCGCACCTCGACATAGGGCCGGCCGTTGGTGGCAAGCCGGCCATAGCGGATTTCCACCGGGCCGGCAGCCGCGCCCGATCCGCGCCCATGCGTCAGCGCGTTCTGGCACAGGTTCCACATCACCTGGTGCAGCTGCGTGGGATCGGCGCTGATCTCGAGCCGGAAGTCCTCGTCGGAGGAAACCGCGATGGCGAGTTCGCCCGCGCCGACTTGCTGGGTGGCGCAGAACTCGGCCCAGAATTCGCCGATCCATTGGGGCAGCGCGATGCGTTGCGGTCGCCGTGTCCGGCGGCGCGACAGCTCCAGCACATTCTCCACGATGCGGCTGACGCGTTCGGCGTTGTCGCGGATGATGCGGGTGAGGCGCCGATCCTCCTCGGGAATGTGCGGGGATTCGGCCAGCAGCTGGCTGGCATGGCTCATGGCACCGATGGGTGTGCGGATCTCATGCGCGATGCTGGCGCTGAGCCGGCCCAGCGCGGCGAGCTTGGATTGCTGCACTTTCTCCGCGATCAGGCTGGTGTCCTCGAGGAAGACCAGCACCGGGCCGGGCCGCGCCGAGCCCAGGTGCGCGAAATGCGGCTGGATCAGTCGCGCGCCGTCGGCCGCGGCGAAGGTGCCGGTTTCATCCGCGCCGCCGTGCTGACGCCAGGCCGACAACAGATACAGCAGCCGTGGTGAGCACTCCCCGAGCAGTGCATCGGGCCAGGCGTTGGCGCCGCCAAGGATCCCGGCGGCCGGTTCGTTGATCAGGCGGATGCGATCCTCGCCGTCGACTACCAGGATGCTCTCGCGCAACTTGGCCACGATGTACTGCGACAGTTGCGCAAGGTTGGCAAGGTCCACCTCCTGGCGACGGAGCAGCGCCTCGTTCTGCGACAGCCGCGCGGCGAGCAGGCGCGGCAGCAGCGCGGCGAGGAAGATCACCACGCCCAGCAGGCCGGCGGTGAGGTAACCGCCGGCTTCGGGTCCCGGCACCAGTTCGCGCGCCAGCTGCTGCGCCAGCACCGCGACGGTGGCGCTGGCCGCCATGAACAGGGCGTCGCGATGCGTGACCAGCATGGTCATCGTGGCCACCGGCAGCAGCACCAGGATGCCGAGGCCGCTTTCCACGCCGCTGGACGCCCACAGCACGAAGCCGATGGCGATGGCATCCACCAGCGCGTGGCTGAGCGCCAGCAGCCGCAGCCCCACCACCGGCAGGCGGCGCAGCGCGATGAGCCCGATGCCCGCGAACAGCCACGCCGCGCTGATCAGCGCCAGCTGGCCGGGCCTTTCGATGCTGAAGATTTCCTGCACGCTTTCGGAGCGCGCCGCGACGAACAGGGCGCAGGCCACCAGTACGCGGTACAGGTTGACCAGTCCGATGACGCGCCAGGCGAAATCCGATGGGGCGGTATCGCCGGGATCCAACCTCCCTGGGGACTGGGTGCGCATGCGACGGCGACTCTAACACCGCGACCCAAGCTGGCGGCACTGCGACGAATACGAGACAATCACAGTTCTATGAATCTGCACGAATACCAATCCAAGAAAATCTTCTCCGCATACGGCATTCCGGTGCCGGCCGGCGAGGTCGCGGCTTCGGCTGATGAAGCAAAAGCAGCGGCACAGAAGCTCGGTGGCAATGTCTGGGTGGTGAAAGCCCAGGTGCATGCGGGCGGGCGCGGCAAGGCGGGCGGCGTGAAAGTGGCGCGCGATCTGGACACCGTGTTCGCCGCTGCCACTGGCATGCTGGGACAGCGGCTGGTCACCAAGCAGACCGGCGCCGAAGGCCTGCCCATCAACGAGGTGTACGTTGAAGAAGGCTCGGACATCGGCCGCGAGATCTATCTGTCGCTGACGCTCAATCGCGAGAAGAGCCGCGTGGCCGTGGTGGCGTCGGCGGCCGGCGGCATGGACATCGAGGAAGTCGCCGCGAAGCAACCGGAAAAAATCCTCTCGGTCACCATCCATCCGGCAGTGGGGCTGGAAGCCTACCAGGCACGCGAGCTGGCCTTCGGCCTCGGCTTCAGCGGTGCGCAGATCAACGAATTCACCGCCATCCTGAAGGCGCTGTACCGGCTGTACATCGAGCAGGACGCGAGCCTGGTCGAAGTCAATCCGCTGATCGTCACCAAGGCCGGCAAGCTGCTGGCGCTGGATGCCAAGATCGGCATCGATGCGAATGCGCTGTTCCGCCATCCGGAACTGGTGGCGCTGCGCGACAAATCACAGGAAGACCCCATTGAGGCACGCGCCGCCGAGCACGACCTCAACTATGTCTCGCTTGACGGCGACATCGCCTGCATGGTCAATGGCGCAGGCCTTGCCATGGCCACCATGGACATCATCAAGCTGCATGGCGGCAAGCCCGCGAATTTCCTCGACGTGGGCGGCGGCGCCACCGCCGAGCGCGTCACCGCGGCCTTCGAGCTGATCCTCGCCAACCCCAAGGTGCGCGCCATCCTGGTGAACATCTTCGGCGGCATAGTCCGTTGCGATGTGATCGCCGAAGGCATCATCGCGGCAGTGAAGAAGGTCGATGTGAAAGTGCCGGTGGTGGTGCGCCTGGAGGGCACCAATGCCACCCAGGCGCGCGAGATGCTTGGCGCCAGCGGCCTTGCGGTCACGCCGGCCGATGGCCTTACCGACGCGGCGCAGAAAGTCGTCGCCGCCGCCCGCAAGTAAACGGACATCAAATGAGCATTCTCGTCAACAAGCGCAGCCGGATCATCGTCCAGGGTTTCACCGGCAAGCAGGGCACCTTCCACGCGCAGCAGTGCATCGCCTACGGCACGCGCGTGGTCGGCGGCGTCACCCCGGGCCGCGGTGGCAGCCAGCACCTGGACCTGCCGGTGTTCGATACCGTGCACCAGGCGGTGGCCCGCACCTCCGCCACAGTCAGCATGATCTACGTGCCGGCGGCCTTCGCTGCCGACGCCATCCTCGAAGCGGCCGATGCCGGCATTGAGCTGGTGGTATGCATCACCGAAGGCATTCCGGTGAACGACATGATCCGCGTGAAGGCCGCGCTGGCGGGCAAGCCCACGCGGCTGATCGGCCCGAACTGCCCCGGCATCATCACGCCGGACGAATGCAAGATCGGCATCATGCCGGGCTTCATCCACCAGAAGGGCTGCGTGGGCATCGTGTCGCGCTCCGGCACGCTGACCTACGAGGCCGTGCACCAGACCACGGCCATCGGCCTTGGCCAGAGCACCTGTGTGGGCATCGGTGGGGATCCAGTGCGCGGCATGAATTTCATCGACGTCATCGAACTGTTCGAGCGCGATCCGCAGACCGAGGGCATCGTGATGGTGGGCGAGATCGGTGGCAGCGATGAGGAGGCCGCCGCCGCGCATATCGCGCGCTTCGTCACCAAGCCGGTGGTTGCGTACATCGCGGGGGTCACCGCGCCCCCGGGCAAGCGCATGGGTCATGCCGGTGCGGTGGTCGCAGGTGGCAAGGGCACGGCGGCGGACAAGTACCGCGCGCTGGAAGAGGCCGGGGTGCGTACAGCAAAGAGTCCGGCTGAACTGGGCGAGGCCATCGCCAGCCTGCTGAATGTGCGCGCGAAGGCGCGCGCGGCCGCAACCCACATCGGTGCGCGGCCGGCGGCCATGCTCGGCAAGGCTGCGAAGAAGAAGGTGGCGCGGCAGAAGACGGCGAAGAAGAAGCCGGTCGCAAAAAAGAAGTCAGTCGCGAAGAGTGGGCGGCTGGCCGCGAAGAAGAAGCCTGCGGCGAAGCGCAAACCCGTCCCAAAGAAGAAAGCCGCGCGTCGTCCCGCGCGCAAGAAGTAGCAACCGACGTGGCTTCCGGGCCCTGCCTCGCACTGGCCCAGCTGGATCTGCTCGTCGGCGACGTGCAGGGCAACCTGGCGCGCGTGCGCGAGGCGGCGCGGGCGGCGCGGCGGCGCGGCGCCGACCTGGTGCTGTTCCCGGAGCTGACGCTTTCAGGGTATCCACCCGAGGACCTGTTGTTTCACCGCGGCCTGCGCATCCAGCTCGAGGAAGCGCTGGCGCAGCTCGCCCGCGAAGTGAACGATCCGGCCTCGCAGCTGCCGGCATTGCTGGTGGGCTATCCGGAATACGCGGGTGAGGACGACAGCCCGCTCATCTACAACGCCGCGCGGCTGCTGGTGCCGGGCCGCGAACCGGTCAACTACCGCAAGATCTGCCTGCCCAATTACAGGGTGTTCGACGAGAAACGCTATTTCACCCCCGGGAGCGACCCCGCGGTGGTGGAGTTCATGGGCGTGAAGCTCGGCCTGACCATCTGCGAGGACGTGTGGGAGGCCGAGCCGGCGCGTCTCGCCCGGGCCGCCGGCGCCGAGCTGCTGCTCACCATCAACGCCTCGCCCTACGAGCAGAAGAAGCAGCGTGCGCGCGAGGCCGTGCTGCGCGAACGCGTGCTGGATATCCAGCTGCCCATCGTCTACGTGAACCTGGTCGGCGGGCAGGACGAGCTGGTGTTCGATGGCCGTTCGTTCGCGCTGGATGCCAGCGGCAAGGTGGTGCTGCGTGCCCGCGCCTTCGAGGAAGCGCTGGTGTTGCTGCATGTGGAGCGCGATGGCGCAGGCGCGCTGCAATTGCGCAGTGATGCCGCCGAACCGGTCGCCCCTGAGCTGGCAGACGAGGAGAGCGTCTACGGCGCACTGGTGGTGGGGGTGCGCGACTACGTGAACAAGCACCGCTTTCCGGGCGTGGTGCTCGGGCTGTCGGGCGGCGTGGATTCCGCGCTGACCCTGGCCATTGCGGTGGATGCGCTGGGCCCCGGGCACGTGCAGGTGGTGATGATGCCTTCGCGCTACACCTCGCAGATGAGCCGCGATGACGCGGCTGCGCAGGCGGCGCGCATGGGCGTGGCCTACGGCATCATTCCCATCGAGGGGATGTTCGAGGCCACGCTGGCGGCGCTGGCCGAACAATTCGCCGGCCGCCAGCCAGACACCACCGAGGAAAACATCCAGGCGCGCATCCGCGGGCTGTTGCTGATGGCCATCTCCAACAAGACCGGCCGCATGCTGCTGACCACCGGCAACAAGAGCGAGATGGCCGTCGGCTACGCCACGCTGTACGGCGACATGAACGGCGGTTTCGCGCCCATCAAGGACTGCAGCAAGATGCTGGTGTACCGCCTGGCGCGCTGGCGCAATGCGCAGGCCAAGGCGCGCGGCGAGTCTGGCGGCGAACCCATCCCCCCGCGCGTGCTGGAACGTGAGCCTTCGGCCGAGCTGCGCCCGGAGCAGAAGGACAGCGATTCGCTGCCACCCTACGAGGTGCTGGATGCCATCCTGGAGGCCTTCATCGAAGAAGACCTGTCGGTGGACGAGATCGTCGCGCGTGGCTTCGATCGGGTGGTGGTCGGCCGCGTGCTGGACATGGTGAAGCGCAACGAATACAAGCGCCGCCAGGCGCCGCCAGGCGTGCGCGTGAGCCGCCGCGCCTTCGGGCGCGACTGGCGCTATCCCATCACCAACGGGTATCGGCGCTAGCGGTTGTCGGCGCTGGCCGTCTGCGACGGATCGCGGCTGAACAGCCGGTTGATCAGGCCGCGCTTGATTTTCATGTCGGGCGACTCGCCGGGAAAGTTCTGCTGAAACACCTTCGTGGTGTTGTCCACCAGCTCGGTGTACCCCAGTTTGCGGTAGCAGGCGATCATGATGCGCAGCGCCTCCTTCACCTGCGGGGCGCCATCGTACTGTTCGATGGTCTCGCGCGCACGCAGCGCTGCCGCCACCCAGGCATTGCGCTTCATGTAGTAGTCGGCGACGCGCAGCTCGAAATCCGCCAGCCGGTTGCGCATGTAGATCATGCGGCGGCGTGCGTCGGCGGCGTAGGGGCTCTTCGGGTATTTGGTGACCACGGTGCGCAGCGATTCGATGGAATCCCGCGCTGTCTGCGGGGGACGCGCCGCCGGGTCGCCGCCCAACCAGGTCTCCAGCGCATAGGGCGTGCGTTCGAAATCCACCAGGCCGCGCACGTAGTAGGCATAGGCGATGTTCGCGTGCGTGGGGTTTTCCTTGATGAAGGTGTCGGCAGCGTCCCGCGCCGATTCCTTCTCGCCCAGCTTGTAATACGCAAAGATCACATCGAGTCGGCCTTGCCGGGCCTCGGCCGTAAGCGAGTAGCGCGCAATAAGCGCTTCGTACACGGCCACGGCCTCCGGATAGTCGTGGGCACGCAGTGCGCGGCGCCCCTGCTCGTACAGCACTCCGGGTGGATTGCGCGACAGCCGCTGGAACTCGCCACGGCCGCCGGTCTCGCAGGCAGCGAGAAGGATGACGAGGCACAGGGGCAGCAGTGCGCGGCGGGCGGTCATGAGGGGCATCACGTTAGTATAGACGAATGAATGCTGCCGCCCCGTTGCTGGAACTTAACCTGACATTGCCCGGATGCCCGGGCGGCCAGCGGCTGGATCAGGCGCTGGCGCTGGTTCTGCCGCAGTATTCGCGCTCGCGGCTGGCCGCGTGGATCAGGGATGGTTCGGTGGCCCTGGATGGCCGGCCCGCGCGGCCACGCGATGCCGTATTCGGCGGTGAACAGGTCGTGGTCCGCGCCCGCGCGCAGGTGGACGAGAGTGTGGCGGCCGAACCCATGCCGCTGGTGGTGCGCCATCGCGATGCGCACGTATTCGTGATCGACAAGCCGGCGGGCCTGGTGGTGCATCCCGGGGCGGGCAACCGCGCGCATACCCTGCAGAACGGCCTGCTCGCGCTGGATCCCAAGCTCGCGCAGGTGCCGCGTGCCGGCATCGTCCATCGCATCGACAAGGACACCAGCGGCCTGCTCGTGGTGGCGCGAACTCTGCCGGCCCATACCGCGCTGGTCGCCGCCTTGCACGAGCACGAGGTGCAGCGTGAGTACCTCGCGCTATGCGTAGGCTGCCTGACTGGCGGTGGCACGGTGGACAAACCCATCGGCCGGCATCGCACCGACCGCTTGCGCATGGCAGTGCGTGCCGATGGCCGCGCGGCCATCACCCACTACCGCATCGAGGAACGCTTCGCCCGGCACACGCTGTTGCGCGTGATTCTCGAGACCGGTCGCACACACCAGATCCGCGTGCATCTGGCGCATGCCGGCCATCCACTGGTGGGTGATCCGCTGTACGGTGGGCGGCGCCAGCTGGTCGCGGGCCTGGCGGCGGACGAACGTGCCGCACTGGCGGGCTTTCCACGCCAGGCGTTGCACGCGGCGAAGCTCGAGTTCGCGCATCCGGTTACCGGCAAGGTCGTGGCGGTGGAATCTCCGCTGCCTGCGGATCTTGTCGCACTGCTCGCGACATTGCGAAGCAGTTCCACCCGATGAACGCGCAGCTGCCACTGGCCGCGGTGGAATGGCAGGCACCACCGGGCGTGCAGGCATTGATCACCATGCGTGCCGGCGGGGTCAGCGCCGCCCCGATGGACACACTGAACCTGGCTACGCATGTGGGCGATGCGCCCGAGGCGGTGCAGGAGAACCGCCGGCGCCTGCGCGTCGCCGCGGACCTGCCCAGCGAACCGCGCTGGCTGCGGCAGGTGCATGGCATTGCAGTGGCGGATCTGGATGCCCAGTCGCCCGGCAGCGAGCCGGAGGCCGATGCCGCCGTAACCACCCGCGCCGGCACGGTATGCGCAGTGCTTACCGCCGATTGCCTGCCCGTGCTGTTCACCGCCAGCGATGGTTCGGCCGTCGCGGTGGCGCATGCCGGATGGCGCGGCCTTGCGGCGGGAGTGCTCGACCGCACCGTCGCGGCGCTGCGTGCGCGCGTCGCCGCGGGCGTTGCATTGCTGAGCTGGATTGGCCCGGCAATAGGTGTGCGGCATTTCGAAGTGCGCGACGACGTGCGCCAGGCCTTCCTCGATGCGGATCCGCACAACGCCGTCGCCTTCGCGCGCGGTCGCGACGGCCACTGGCAATGCGACCTGCCGTACCTGGCGCGGCGCCGTCTGGCGGCACTGGATGTGGCCGGCATCGGTGGCAGCGAATGCTGCACCTATGCCGAGGAAGCACGCTTCTTTTCCCATCGCCGTGACGTGCAGCACCGTGGCTGCCCCACCACCGGGCGAATGGCGGCGCTCATCTGGCGGCAAGCATGAATGTACTGGCCTGGATCGTGGGGTTCACCCTGCTGGGCGGAGTGGCCGGTGTGCTGCTGGCCAGCCTGTTCCTGCTGGTGCCGGAGCGCGTGCGCAGCCGCGCGTTGCCGATGCTGGTGGCCTTTGCCACCGGCGCCTTGCTGGCGGCGGCGCTGCTCGGTCTGCTGCCGGAAGCCATCGAACTTGCCGGACCATCCGGATACAGCGCAGTCGGAGTCGCGTTGCTGGGTGGCATCGCGCTGTTTTTCATCCTGGAAAAACTGGTGCTCTGGCGCCATTGCCACGAGGATCATTGCGAAACCCATGCGCCCCAGGGCCAGCATCACGGGCACGGCCATGGCCACGGTCATGGCCACCACGAACGCGCGCCAGGCGTGATGCTGCTGGTGGGCGAATCCATGCACAACGTGCTGGACGGGGTGCTGATCGCCGCGGCGTTCCTGATCGACGTGCAGCTGGGCGTGATGACCGGCCTTGCCGTACTGGCGCATGAAGTGCCCACCGAAGTGGGCAACTTCGCCGTGCTGCTGAACAGCGGCATGTCGCGCGGGCGGGCTTTCCGCTGGAACCTGACCGCGGCCCTGGGCGCGGTGCTGGGTGGCGTGGTGGGTTACTTCGCGCTCTCCGCGCTGCGGCCCATCCTGCCGTATGCGCTGGCGGTGTCGGCCGCGAGCCTGCTGTATGTCGCGGTGGCGGACCTCATCCCCGGCCTGCACCGTCGCGTGGATGCCCGCAGCGGCCTGTGGCAGGTGCTGCTGATCGCCGCCGGGGTGACGCTGGTGGCCGGGGTGGAGCACTACCTGCCGCATTAGGCGCAAGCCGGCCGGAAGTCCATTGCGGCGGCCTCCCATCGCAGCCCATTGAATGACGGGTCGCCGCCCCCAAGAATCCCAGCCATGCGAAACGACAGACTCACCAGCCGCTTCCAGAACGCCCTGGGCGACGCCCAGTCGCTGGCCCTGGGCCGTGATCACCAGCTGATCGAACCCGCCCACCTGCTGCTAGCGTTGCTGGACCAGCAGGGCGGCAGCCTGAAGCCGCTGTTCGCCAAGGCGGGCGTGAATGTCGCGAAGCTGCGTGGCGAACTGGGCTCGCTGCTGGACCGCTTCCCGAAAGTCGAGGGTCGCGGCGGCGAGGTGCATGTCTCGCCCGACCTGCAGCGCGCGCTGAACCTCACCGACAAGCTCGCGCAGCAGCGCGGCGACCAGTACATCTCCAGCGAGATGTACGCGCTGGCGGTGCTGGAGGATCGTGGCGAGCTCGGACGCATCCTCAAGGGCCACGGCCTCACCAGGGCCGCCCTGGAAAAGGCCATCGACGAGGTGCGTGGCGGCGAGACCGTCAACGACGCCAATGCCGAGGAGAGCCGCGAGGCGCTGGCCAAGTACACCATCGACCTCACCGAGCGCGCCACCAGCGGCAAGCTCGACCCGGTGATCGGCCGCGACGACGAGATCCGCCGCACCGTGCAGGTGCTGCAGCGTCGCACCAAGAACAACCCGGTGCTGATCGGCGAGCCCGGCGTGGGCAAGACCGCGATCGTGGAAGGCCTCGCGCAGCGCATCGTCAATGGCGAAGTGCCCGAGGGCCTGAAGAACAAGAAGATCCTGTCGCTGGACATGGGCGCGCTGATCGCCGGCGCCAAGTTCCGCGGCGAATTCGAGGAACGGCTGAAGGCCGTGCTGAAGGACCTCGCCAAGCAGGAAGGGCAGGTCATCCTGTTCATCGACGAGCTGCACACCATGGTCGGCGCCGGCAAGGCCGAGGGCGCCATGGATGCCGGCAACATGCTCAAGCCCGCGCTGGCGCGCGGCGAGCTGCACTGCGTGGGCGCCACCACGCTGGACGAGTACCGCAAGTACATCGAGAAGGACGCCGCCCTGGAGCGGCGTTTCCAGAAGGTGCTGGTGGATGAGCCATCGGTGGAAGACACCATCGCCATCCTGCGTGGGCTCAAGGAGCGCTACGAGGTGCACCATGGCGTCGAGATCACCGACCCGGCCATCGTGGCCGCGGCGCAGCTGTCGCATCGCTACATCGCCGACCGGCAGCTGCCGGACAAGGCCATCGACCTGATCGACGAGGCCGGCGCGCGCATCCGCATGGAGATCGACTCCAAGCCGGAGGAAATGGACAAGCTCGAGCGCCGCATCATCCAGCTGCGCATCGAGGAAGTGGCGCTGAAGAAGGAGGACGACGACGCCTCGAAGAAGCGCCTGGCCGCGCTGCGCGTCACCCTCGACGAACTGCAGAAGCAGTACGCCGACCTGGAGGAAATCTGGAAGGCCGAGAAGGCCACGCTGCAGGGCGCTGCCTCCGTGAAGGAGGAACTGGAGAAAGTGCGGCTGGAACTGGACACCGCGCGCCGCGCCAACGACCTCGCGAAGATGGCCGAGCTGCAGTACGGCAAGATCCCCGAGCTGGAGAAGAAGCTCGCCGCGGCGCAGGCCGCCGAGGACAAGCCCACGCAGCTGGTGCGCAACAGCGTCACCGAGGAGGAGATCGCCGAGGTGGTCTCCAAGTGGACGGGCATTCCGGTCGCCAAGATGCTGGAGGGCGAGAAGGACAAGCTGCTGCGCATGGAAGAGGCGCTGGGCAAGCGCGTGGTGGGGCAGGAAGAGGCGCTGAAGATCGTCGCCAATGCCATCCGCCGTACGCGCGCCGGGCTCGCCGATCCGCGCCGCCCCAATGGCTCGTTCCTGTTCCTCGGCCCCACCGGCGTGGGCAAGACCGAGTTGTGCAAGGCGCTGGCCGAATTCCTGTTCGACAGCGATGAGGCCATCGTGCGCGTCGACATGTCCGAGTTCATGGAACAGCATTCCGTGGCACGGCTGATCGGCGCGCCGCCGGGCTACGTGGGCTACGAGGAAGGCGGCTACCTCACCGAAGCCGTGCGCCGCCGGCCGTACTCGGTGGTGCTACTCGACGAGGTCGAGAAGGCGCACCAGGACGTGTTCAACGTGCTGCTGCAGGTGCTGGACGATGGGCGCCTGACCGACGGCCAGGGCCGCACCGTGGATTTCCGCAACACCGTGATCATCATGACCTCGAACCTGGGGTCGGATGTCATCCAGCAGCTGGCCGGCGAGGGCCAGTACGCACGCATGAAGACCGAGGTGATGGAGCGCGTGCAGGGCCACTTCCGCCCCGAGTTCATCAACCGCATCGACGACATCATCGTGTTCCATCCGCTGGGCGCGGCGCAGATCCGCGCCATCGTGGACATCCAGCTGACCGGGCTGAAGAAGCGCCTGGCCGAGCGCGACATGATGCTGGAGCTCGCCCCCGAGGCGCGCGACATGCTGGGCGAGGCGGGGTTCGATCCGGTGTATGGCGCGCGACCGCTGAAGCGTGCCATCCAGCAGCAGATCGAGAACCCGCTGGCCGAACGCATCCTGAAGGGACAGTTCGCGCCCGGCGACCGGATCCTCGTTGCGGTGGAGGAAGGGCAGCTCAGGTTCGAAAAGCGCGCGAACTGAAGGCAAGCCGCCCGCCTTCCGTATAATCCGGCGCCATGCCGTTCTATGAATACCAGTGCCGGGCCTGTGGCGCCGAGGTCGAGGTGCTGCAGAAGATCACCGATGCGCCGCTGAAGAAGTGTCCCGAATGCGGCAGGAACCAGCTTGCCAAGCTGGTGTCCGCGCCGGTGTTCCGCCTGAAGGGCGGCGGCTGGTACGAGACCGACTTCAAGACCGACAAGGACAACAAGCGCAACCTGGTCGACAGCGACAAGGGCGAAGCCAGGGCCGAAGACAAGAAGGACGCGAAGGCTGATGCCAAGGTCGAGGCGAAGGCCGAGGGCAAGGCCGAAACCAAGGCCGAAACCAAGTCCGAAACCAAGTCCGGGGCGAAGCCGGAAGCGAAGACACAGCCGAAGCCGGCGTCCAGGCCCGTGAAGAGGAAGGCCGTCGCCCGCCCGAAGACCAGGCCCAAGCGATGATGCAGCGCCTGCTGCGCTGGTTCCGCCGCTACCTGGTGACGGGTCTGCTCGTCTGGGTGCCGCTGGGCGTCACACTGCTGACCTTCAGCTTCCTGCTGGACCTCGCCGACAAGATCCTGACCCTGCTGCCGCCGCAATGGCGGCCGGATGCGCTGCTCGGGTTCCACCTGCCTGGCCTCGGCGTGATCTTCGCGCTGGTGGTGCTGCTGGGCACGGGCGTGCTGTTGCGCAACCTCATCGGCTCCACCGTGGTGGGCTGGTGGGAGGATCTGATGAACCGCATCCCGCTGGTGCGCTCCATCTACTCCGGCGCGAAGGGCATCACCGAGACGCTGGTGTCGGACAAGGGCGGCTCCTTCAGCAAGGTGGTGCTGATCGAATACCCGCGCCGCGAGATGTGGAGCATCGGCTTCGTCACCGCCACCGATGTGCCGGAACTGGACGCGGTGACCGGCGAGAAGCAGGTCTGCGTGTATGTGCCCACCACGCCCAACCCTACCTCGGGGCTGATCGTCTACGTGCCGCTGTCGCAGGTTCGCGAGACCAGCATGTCCGTCGATGCCGCGATGAAGATGGTGGTGACCATGGGCATCGTGATGCCGGGGCACAAGGCCCCGGCACACTGACCCGGTTGCTTCCCGGGCTCGCCGCCTATTTCGCGACGTTGAGGATGCGCAGCTGCGTGAACTCCTCGAGCCCCTGCTGGCCCAGCTCCACGCCGAAGCCGGACTGCTTCACGCCGCCATAGGGCACGCTGGGCGGCAGGTCCAGGTGCTTGTTGATCCACACCGTGCCGGTGTGCAGGCGCCTGGCCACTTCCACCGCGCGTTCGGTGCTCTTCGACCACACCGTGCCGCCGAGGCCGTACTCGGTGGAATTGGCGCGCGCGATGGCCTCGTCGAGTGTCTTGTACTTCAGCACCGGCATCACCGGCCCGAACTGCTCCTCGCATACCAGCCGCGCCGAATCCGGCAGGCCGCTGACGATGGTGGGGTGGATGAAGAAACCCGGGCCCTGGTGCGGCTCGCCGCCGGCGATGATCTGTCCCTGCGCGCGCGCGTCCTCGACGATGGCGCGCACCTTGTCGAACTGCATGCGGTTCTGCACCGGGCCGAATTCCACGCCTTCCTCGAGGCCGTTGCCCACCTTCGCCGCGGCGGCCAGCTTGCCGAGCTCGGCGCACACGGCGTCGTAGATCGATTCCGGCACGAAGATGCGCTTGGCGGCGAGGCATACCTGCCCCGAATTCACCATCGCGGCGAAGAACAGCTTGGGCGCGATCTCCTGCGGGTCCACGTCGTCGAGCACGATGGCGGCATCGTTGCCGCCCAGCTCCAGCGTCAGGCGCTTCAGTGTGGTCGCGGCGCTGGCCATCACCTTGCGGCCGGTGGCGGTGGAACCAGTGAAGGCGATCTTGGCCACGTCCGGATGGCTGGTGAGTGCATTGCCCAGGTCGTTGACGTCGGTGATCACGTTGACGACGCCCGCGGGGAAGATCTGCGCGCACAGCTCGCCCAGGCGCAGCGTGGTCAGTGGCGTGGTGGGTGGTGGCTTCAGCACCACGGTGTTGCCGGCCAGCAGTGCCGGCGCCAGCTTGGTCACCGCCATGATCAGCGGGAAATTCCATGGCGTTATGGCCGCGACCACGCCCAGCGGCAGGCGCTGGCGGATCACGCGCGACTGCGCGTCTTCCTGCAGCACCGTCTCCGGCAGGTCCATCGCGGTGAAGCCGCGGATATTGCCGGCGGCGATCATCACTTCGTAGAAGGCGCCGCCCAGCGGCTTGCCCTGCTCCTGGGTGAGCAGCGGCGCGAGTTCGGGCGCGCGCGCATCGATGGCATCCGCGAGCTTGTTCAGGAGCTTCGCGCGCTCGGCCAGCGGCGTTGCAGACCAGGCCGGGAAGGCCGCTTTCGCCGCCGCCACCGCCTGGTCCAGCTGCGCAAGATCGGCGCGCGGGCAGGCCGCCACGGGCTTTTCCGTGGCCGGATTGATCACATCGAAAGTGCTGGCGCCGGCAACGAGCTTGCCGCCGATGAGCAGGTGGAAATCGGCCGTGCGGGGTTGGAGCTGGGCATTCATGTCGGTTCTCCTTGTGATCAGTACCGGTCCATAGTCGACTGGCTGAAACTGTTGCTGTCGTCGGGGTAGGGCAGCATGGTGGCATTCCACGCTGCCCATCCGGCCTGCATGGCCTTGAATCGTTCTGCGTCGGGGACGGCACGTTCGGCGCGTTCACGTTCGTCCGCGGCCAGGTTGAACAACTGCTCGCGCTTGCCGATGCGCAGGTATTTCCAGTCGCCATCACGCAAGGCGGCCTGCTGGGCATTCTTGTAGCGCCAGTACAGCGTGCGCGGCGTCACCGTGCGGCTGCCCTGCACCACGTCCAGCAGGTTCATGCCGTCGCTGGGGTAGTCCGGATGCGGACGCGTGCCGGCCGCGGCCAGCAGCGTCGGCACCCAGTCCATGGAAATGTTCACCTGCTCGCTGCGGCTGCCTGCGGCCACGCGCGCCGGCCAGCGCAGGAAGAATGGCACGCGGATGCCGCCTTCCAGCAGTTCGCCCTTCTGGCCGATGAAGGGCCAGGTGTCCGAGAAGCGCTCGCCGCCGTTGTCGCTGGTGAAGATGACGATGGTGTCGCGCGCCATCCTTGCGCGATCCAGCGCGGCCAGCACCGCGCCGACCCCGGCATCCAGCGCACGCATCATGCGCTGGAAGGTCGCGAGGTTGCCGCCGTCGCGGTGCTGCAGGTTGTCGAGCGTGCGCGCGACCGCTTCGTCCTCGGGACCCTCCCACGGCCAGTGCGGCGCGGTGTAGTGCAGGCTCAGGAACAGCGGCTTGCCACTGGCGGGCGTGGCTGCGATCTCGCGCACTGCGCGGCGTGTGAACAGCTCCGTCAGGTAGCCGTGTTCGTCGGAGGGCTGGTCGTTGTCCTGCAGGTTGGTGCCCTTGGTGAGCACATCGTCCTGCTGGTGGCGGAAGTAATCCGCGGCGCCGAAGTGCACGCCATAGAAACTTTCATAGCCACATTGCAGCGGCCCGGACTGCGCGATGCCCAGGTGCCACTTGCCTACCAGCGAAGTGTGGTAGCCCGTGGCGCGCAGCAGCGAGGGCAGCGTCGGATGGTCAGGCGGCAGGGCGAGCTTCTCGTTGCCGGTGCCCAGTGGTTCTTCCAGGCCGACGCGCAGCCGGTACTGGTAGCGGCCGGTGATCAGCCCGGTGCGCGTGGCCGAGCACACGGAGGAGTTGGCATAGGACTGCCGCAGGAACAACCCTTCGCGGCCCAGCCGGTCGATGTTCGGTGTCTTGTATTCGCGCCGGCCGGTGAAGCTGAGGTCGGCGTAGCCCAGGTCATCGGCCATGATCCAGATGATGTGCGGCCGACGACCAGCCGCGGGCTGGGCGGATTTCAGCAACGGCGCCAGCCCGGCGCCGAGGCCCGCGGCGACCCCGCCGGCAATCACGTGCCGCCGCGACCAACCCCCCGGTTGTGCTCTTTTGGTCATGGCCCGAAGGATATACTGCGCACCCCGTTTTCCAAGAGAGTTTGCGATGCGCAGCCACTATGCCGGCCAGGTCAGCGAGCAGCTGGGCGGCCAGGAAGTCACCGTTGCCGGATGGGTGCACCGCCGGCGTGATCACGGCGGCGTGATATTCGTCGATCTGCGTGACCGCGAGGGGCTGCTGCAGGTGGTGTTCGATCCGGACGATCCGCAGCTGTTCGCGGAGGCGGAACGTCTGCGTAGCGAATTCGTGATCCAGGTAAAGGGACTGGTGCGTGCGCGGCCAACGGGCACCGTCAACGCCAACCTCGCCTCGGGCAAGGTGGAGCTGCTGGCGAAGTCGCTTACCGTGCTGAATCGTTCCGAGCCCTTGCCCTTCCAGCTCGACGAGCAGGTGGGCGAGGAAACGCGGCTGCGTTACCGCTACATCGACCTGCGCCGCGAGGAGATGAGCCAGCGCCTGCGCCTGCGCCATCGCGTCACCAGCAGCATGCGCCGCTACATGGACGGCAACGGCTTCATCGACATCGAAACGCCGATGCTGACCAAGGCGACGCCCGAAGGCGCGCGCGATTACCTGGTCCCCAGCCGCACGCACCCCGGCCATTTCTTCGCGCTGCCGCAGTCGCCGCAGATCTTCAAGCAGCTGCTGATGGTCGCGGGCTTCGACCGCTACTACCAGATCGTGCGCTGCTTCCGCGACGAGGACCTGCGCGCCGACCGCCAGCCGGAATTCACGCAGCTGGACATCGAGACTTCCTTCCTGTCGCAGGACCAGATCATGGGCCTGATGGAAGGGCTGATCCGCACTGTGTTCGCCGAAGTCATGGGCGTTCAGCTGCCGGATCCGCTGCCGCGCATCAGCTACGCCGAGGCCATGCGCCGCTATGGTTCGGACAAGCCGGACCTGCGCGTGCCGCTGGAACTGGTGGATGTCGCGGACCTGGTCGCCGACTGCGAATTCAAGGTGTTCGCTGGCCCCGCGAAGAATCCCGACGGTCGCGTCGCGGCATTGCGCGCCCCCGGCGGCGGCGCCTTCAGCCGCAGCGAGATCGATGCCTACACGGCCTACGTGGCGCGTTATGGTGCGAAGGGTCTCGCGTACATCAAGGTCAATGATGTCGCGAAAGGCCGCGATGGCCTGAACTCGCCCATCCTGAAGTTCCTCAGCGACGCCGCGGTGCAGGGCATCCTCGAGCGCACCGGCGCGCGTGACAACGACCTGATCTTCTTCGGCGCCGACACCACGAAGGTGGTGTGCGATGCGCTGGGCGCGCTGCGCCTGAAGGTTGGCCAGGACCTGAAACTGGTGGAACAGGGCTGGCGGCCGGTGTGGGTGGTGGATTTCCCCATGTTCGAACACGACCCGGATGCGAAGCGCTGGGCCGCCATGCACCATCCCTTCACCGCGCCGCAGAACGACGATCCGGCCGCGCTGGCGGCGGATCCCGGCAAGGCCGTGGCCAAGGCCTACGACATGGTGCTGAACGGTTCGGAGATCGGTGGTGGCTCGGTGCGTATCCATCGCGCCGACATGCAGTCGGTGGTGTTTGGCCTGCTGGGCATCGACGCGGAGGAGGCGCAGCGCAAGTTCGGTTTCCTGCTCGATGCGCTGAAGTTCGGCGCGCCACCGCACGGCGGCCTCGCCTTCGGCCTCGACCGGCTGGTGATGCTGATGGCTGGCGCCACCAGCATCCGCGACGTCATCGCCTTCCCGAAGACACAGACCGCGGCCGATCCGCTGACCGACGCCCCCACGCCGGTCAGCGAGCAGCAGCTGCGCGAACTGTCGATACGTGTCCGCACGCCGCAACCCGGTTGAACTCAAGGGCTCGGCGCTGTTCGTCCACGGCCTGTGGACCACCGGCGCCGAATCCTTCCTGCTGAAACGGCATCTCGCCGCGCATGGCTGGGCGCTGCGCATCCTGCCCTATTCCTCGCTGGCTGAATCCATGGACTCGGTGGCGCGCCGCTGCGCACGCGCCGCGCTGGCGCTGGCCAGCCGCACGCTGCAACCCGTGCACCTGCTCGGCCACAGCCTTGGTGGCATGGTGGTGTACCGCGCCCTCGAACTGGAGTTGCTCGCCCCCAACCGCTTCAGCGGCGACTTCTGCCGCGTGGTGTTCATGGGCACGCCCATACGCGGCAGCCAGAGCGCGCGCGCCGTGGCGCGGTTCCGTCCGGCACGGCGGCTGCTCGGCAAGGTTGGCGGGCAGGACCTGGTGCAGGGACTGCCGGATCGCTGGCCCTTCGCGGCGCAGCTCGGCACCATCGCCGGCACCAGCGCCATCGGCCTCGGGAAGCTGGTGACGCGCTTCAGCGGTCCGAATGACGGTACGGTGGCAGTGGCCGAGACAGTTCTCGAGGGCTCCACTGATCGCTGCGAGCTGCCCGTGAGCCACATCGGCATGTGCCTGTCGGCGCAGGTAGCCGCACAGGTGGTCGCCTTCCTCGAACACGGAAGGTTCAACCGCGCGTGACGGCGGCTCCGCCCAGGTCGCGGAAGTAGTAGGTCGTGCCCACGTAGCCGCCGCGCGGCCACAGCGCATAGTTCGGGATATCTCCCACGCGCTGCCACCCCATCCGCTCATACAGCCGCGCACCATCACCGCCGGTAACCGCATCCAGCACCAGCAGGTGCCGCCCCCGTGCCCGTGCCGCTGCTTCGGCCGCGCGCATCAGCGCCGCACCCAGTCCGCGACGGCGCGCGCGCCGATGCACCTGCATCTTCGCGACGTCGGCGCGATGCGGCTGGTTGTCCGGCAGATCCAGTATCAGTTGCACCGTGCCGCACACGCCCGCATCGTCGCGCGCCACCAGCAGCACACGCCGACCGGCCTCGACCTCCCCTGCCACTCCTTCCCAGAACTTTCGCGCCCGGGTGCGTTCCAGCGGCAGCATGAAGCCCACCGACGCGCCGCTTTCCACGCAATCCAGCAGCAGGTCCGTCAGTCCCTCGATGACCTCTGCATCGACGCGCGCGAGTTCGTGGATCATCGCCCCTGCCTGAGGATGGCCACCAGGTACCGCGCCGCCCTCTTGCCCGGGTTGTGGAAGGTGACCGGCCGGTCCAGCGTCATCGCCATGCAGTCGCCGCTCTTCAGCGCAGCGAGCTCCTTGCCCAGCCGCAACTCCAGGCTGCCGTCCAGCATCCAGACCTGCTGCACCACCTTCGCGTCGCCAAAGGCGTTCTCGAAAGTCACGCGCGCACCCGGCGGGAAGTGGATCTCCGACAACTGCATTGGCTGCGTCGCGGTGGCTGGTGTCAGCGTGCGCCGCAAGTAGCCGCTGTCCGGATCCCGCCACTCCGGCTGCGTCTTGCGCGAAGCCACCGGATCACGCTGCTGCAGCCGCGGCTCCGCGTAGCTCTCCGGCCCGAACAGGTTCGGCAGCAAGGTGCCCAGCCCGATGGACAGCTTGTTCAGCACCGTCGCCGTCGGGCTGCTCTGTGCCCGCTCGATCTTCGAGATCATCGCGCGGCTCACTCCGCTGCGATCCGCCAGCTGGCCGATGGAAAGCCCCAGCTCCTCGCGCAATTGGGTCAGTCTTCGCGCCAGCCGTTCGTTGATATCCATGCGTAAACGCCAGGCCAGCAGGTGTTGGCAGGAAAAAAAGCGCCCTTGTCACTATAGTAGACAGCCGTTCACTATAGTGACAAGGGGCTTTTTTCGATCAACAACAGCCAGCTTCTTGAACGAGATTCCTCTTCCCGCCAAACCCTCTTATCCCCCGCTCAACGCCTGCACGATGTGCAAAGTCCGCCCCGCATCAACCGGCGCCGCCAGATCCCGAACCTCTTCGGCATCAAGGAACACCCGCATATGCAGCCTGATGCCCCCCTGCTCATCCACCATCCGGAACCGGATCCCCGGAAACTGCCGGTCGAGGTCACGCAGCACCTCGTCCAGCGTCGCGCCCGTCGCCGTGACTTCGCGACGTCCCGTATACGACAGCAATGGACTGGCAATGGTGACGCGCATCGCCGGCCTACAGCTCCGCGCACTCCAGCGCATAGATCTCCGGCAGATGCCGCGCGATGCAGCGCCAGCTCGTGCCCTCATCGCGGCTGGCCCAGATCTCGCCACTGGTGGTGCCGAAGTACAGCCCCACCGGGTCGCGTGAATCCCCGCACATGGCCTGTCGCTTCACCGTCCACCAGGCATCGCGCGCGGGCATGCCCCGGGTGAGGCGCGTCCAGCTCTTGCCGGCGTTGCGGGTGGTGTATGCCGCGGGCTTGCCACCGATGGAAGTGCGCGGCCACACCATGCTGCCGTCCATCGGGAATACCCAGCACACCTTGTCATTGCGCGGATGCACCACCATCGGGAAGCCGACGTCGCCGATCTTCGCCGGCATGTTGCGGCCGATGCGCACCCATTCCTCGCCCGGCCGGTCCAGGCGGTAGATGCCGCAGTGGTTCTGCTGGTACAGGCGGTCCGGATTCGACGGGCACAGGCGCACGCAGTGCGGGTCGTGCACATACAGCTGCTCGGCGGGAAAGCCTTCCACCACCGCCATGCCCTTCACCAGCGCCTTCCAGGTGGCGCCGCGATCCAGGGATTCATGCACGCCGCCGCTGGACATGGCCACGTACAGGTGGTTGCGGTCGCGCGGATCCACGATCACCGAGTGCAGCTTCGGACCATCGGGTGTGCCGTTTTCCTGCGCACCCATCCACTGGCTGTACTCGGGATGGTCGTTCAGTCCGCTGACTGGTTGCCAGCTCTGGCCGCCATCCTCGCTGCGGAACAGGCCCTGCGGCGAGGAGCCCGCGTACCACACGCCCGGTTCGCTGGCGTGGCCGGGCGTGAGCCAGAAGCTGTGGCCCAGCACATGGGTCTTGTGACCCTCACGGGCCTTGGGAAAGGCGGGCGGGCTGGCGGCTTCCTTCCAGCTGCGGCCGCGGTCGTTCGAGACGAACATCGTTGGCCCGAGGTGCCCGGTGCTGGAAGAGAACAGGATCACCTTCGGATCGCGTGGGTCCTGCACCAGGTGATGCGCGATCTGCCCGAGCTTGATGGGTGCGCTGGTTTTCCAGCTGCGGCGCGAGGCGTCTGCCTTGAGGATGAACGCGCCCTTGCGCGTGGCGACGAGCAACGCAGGTGAACGACTTGCCATGCAGACCTCCCGGTGTTTTGCCGGGGATTCTAGCGTGGCGGATCGATGGTTTCGGAAGCGAAGTGGCAGGCCGACAGTTGCGTCGGCCCCTCGGGCCGCCGCGCGATCAGCGCTGGTTCTTCCTGGGAACAGCGCTGCTGCGCCTTCCAGCAGCGCGTGCGGAAGCGGCAACCGCTGGGCGGATTGGCGGGCGAGGGCACATCGCCCTCCAGCCGGATGATGCGGCTGCCGCCACGCAATGCCGGGTCCGGTTCCGGCGCCGCCGACAACAGGGCTTGCGTGTAGGGATGCGTGGCGTGCTGGTAGATGTCCTCCACCGTGCCGGTTTCCACGATGCGCCCCAGGTACATCACCGCCACGCGATCGGAGATATGCCGCACCACCGACAGGTCGTGCGCGATGAAGATGTACGACAGGCCGAGCTGTGCCTGCAGCTTCTCCAGCAGGTTGATCACCTGCGCCTGGATGGACACGTCCAGCGCCGACACCGGCTCGTCGCACACCACGAGCCTGGGCTCCAGCGCCAGCGCACGCGCGATGCCGATGCGCTGCCGCTGTCCGCCGGAGAACTGGTGCGGATAGCGGTCGATGTGCTCGGGGCTCAGGCCCACGAGGTCGAGCAGCTCGCGTACCCGCGCCGCACGCGCACGCTTCGGCAGCACTTCCGGATGGATCTCGAATGGCTCGCCGATGATGTCACCCACCGTCATGCGCGGATTCAGCGAGGTGTATGGATCCTGCATCACCATCTGCACCTGCCGACGGTAGGCAACGAGTTCCGCGCCCTGCATGGCGAAGATGTCACGCCCGTCGAGCAGTGCCGCGCCGGCGGTGGCCGGCTCCAGCCGCAGCAACAGCCTGGCCAGTGTGGATTTGCCACAACCGGATTCACCGACGATGCCCAGCGTCTCGCCGCGCGCCAGCGTGAAGCTCACGCCGTCCACGGCCTTCACCTGCCCGACCGCGCTCCTGAACACCACGCCGCGCTCGATCGGGAAATGCTTCACCAGTCCGCGCACCTCAAGCATCGAGTAGCTCCCGGGCGCGGTGGCAGGCCGACAGCCGGCCACCGGGCAGTTCCAGTACTGCCGGCAATTGCTCGTGGCACAGCGGTATCTCCATCGGGCAGCGCGGGTGGAACGGGCAACCCGGTGGAATGCGCGTGAGGTTCGGCGGCAACCCCGCGATGGCCTTCAGCGGTTCACCGTCGCGGCGCAGGCGCGGCACCGATTCCAGCAGCGCGCGCGTGTACGGATGCGCGGGCCGCGCGTACAGCGCATGCACATCGGCCTGCTCCACGATGCGCCCCGCATACATCACCGCGATGCGGTCGGCCACCTGGGCCACCACGCCGAGGTCATGCGTGATCAGCACCAGCGCCATGCCGCGCTCGTCGCGCAGCTGGCGCAGCAGGTCCATGATCTGCGCCTGCACGGTGACATCCAGCGCAGTGGTGGGTTCATCGGCGATCAGCACCTTTGGTTCCAGCGCCAGGGCCATGGCGATCATCACGCGCTGGCGCATGCCGCCGGAGAACTGGTGCGGGTAGTCGTCCACGCGCGCGGCCGCGGCGGGAATGCAGACATGCTCCATCAGTTCAATGGCGCGCCTGCGCGCCGCGGCACGCGACAGGCCCTGGCGGACTCGCAGCGCCTCGCCGATCTGCCAGCCCACGCGGAACACCGGGTTCAGCGCCGACAGTGCGTCCTGGAACACCATGGCGACGCCGGCGCCGCGCGCGGTGCGGCGTTCTTCCGGCGCCAGTGCCAGCAGGTCGCGGCCCTCGTACAGCACCTGGCCTGAACGCACCAGCGCCGGCGGGGTGTCGAGGATGCCCATGATGGCCTGCGCGGTCACCGACTTGCCGGAGCCGGATTCGCCCAGCAGGGCCAGCGTTTCGCCGGCATCCACGTGGAAGCTCACGCCATTGAGCACGTGCGCGATGGCGTCGCGCGTGCGGAATTCGACGTGCAGGTCGCGCACTTCCAGCAGGTGGCTCATCGCAGCCTGGGATCGAAGGCGTCGCGCAGCGCGTCGCCCAGCATGATGAAGGCCAGCACCGTGGCCGTGAGGAAGCCGGCGGGAATCATCAGCGGCCGCGCGCCTTCACGGTAGAACTGCTGCGCGTCGGCGATGGCCACGCCCCAGGAGATGGTGTCGCGCGGACCGACGCCGAGGAAGGACAGCGTGGCCTCCGCGGCGATGAACTGACCAAGCAGGATGGTCAGCATCACCACGATGGGCGTCAGCGCGTTGGGCAGGATGTGGCGCAGCATGATGCGCGCGTGGCTGGCGCCCAGCACGCGCGCGGCCTGCACATAGTCCTGGTGCTTCGCGGCGATCACCGAGGCGCGCACCACGCGCGCCGAGGTGGGCCAGCCCAGCATCCCCAGTGCCAGCACCACCGGCCAGATGCCCAGCTGCTGGCCCGCCAGCGCCACGGCGACCACCACCGCGCCGAGCAGCAGCGGGATGCCGAGGAACACATCCACGAAGCGCGCCAGCACCGCATCAGCCCAGCCACCGAAGTAGCCGGCGGGCAATCCCACGGCGAGGGCCATCACGCCCGCGATCAGCGTGGAGAACACGCCCACCAGCACCGAGGAGCGCGCGCCATGGATCACGCGCGAATAGATGTCGCAGCCCTGCTTGTCGAAGCCGAACCAGTGCCCCGCGGCCGGGCCTTGCAATGAATTGGCCAGGTCGCAGCTGGTGCGCGGATCGGTACTGCTGAACAGCCAGGGAAACGCCGCCAGCAGCAGCATGGTCACCACGATGGCGAGCGCGATCCAGAACACCGGATTGCGCCGCAGGTCGCGCCAGGCATCGGCCGACAGGCTAGCCATGACGGATCCTCGGATCGAGCAGCGCGTACAGGAGGTCCACCACGAGGTTGGTGACGAGGTAGATCAGTATCAGCAGGCTCACCACGGTGACCACGCGCGGGCCGTCCTCCAGCTGGATACCCTGGAACAGCAGATGGCCCACGCCGGGAATGTTGAAGATGCCCTCGGTGACGATGGCGCCGCCCATCAGCGCGCCGAGGTCGGCGCCGATGAAGGTGACCACCGGTATCAGCGAATTGCGCAGCACATGCACGCCGACGATGCGCGGCCGCGACAGTCCCTTGGACATCGCCGTACGCACGTAGTCCGCGCGCAGGTTCTCGGCCACGGAGTTGCGCGTCAGCCGGAGGCCGGTGGCCAGCGACAGCAGCGCCAGCACGATGGCCGGCAGGATGAAGGTGGCGAGGCCCAGTTCCGCCGCGTAGCTCGGCCGGAACCAGCCCAGCTGCGCGCCGAACACCGACTGGAACACCGAGCCGATCACGAACACCGGCGTGCCGATCACCACCAGCGTCAACGCCAGCGAGGTCTGGTCGAACACGCGGCCCCGCCGCAGCGCCGCGTACACGCCGCCGCTGATGCCGAACAGGATCACGATGCCGACCGCGAGCAGCGACAGCTGGATGGTGCGCGGCCAGGCCTCGCGCAGCATGGCGCCGATGGGACGGCCATTGATGGACTTGCCCAGGTCGCCCGTCACCAGACCCCTGATGTAGTAGCCGTACTGCGTGAGGAATGGCTTGTCGAGGTGGTACTGCGCCGTCAGCTGCACGCGCTGGCTTTCCGTCAGCGGCTTCTCGCCCGCCAGCGCCTGCAGCGGATCCTTCGCGATGCTGAACATCATCGCGAAGATCAGCAGGGTGGCGCCGAAAAATGTCAGGACGCCCTGCAACAGTCGGCGGAGCAGGTACGCGGACATCAACTTCCGGCGCGGGTTATTTTCAGCCAGCGCACCAGGCGGAAGGGATTCATCTCGACGTTGGCCACGCGCGTCGAGACGCCGAAGGTGTTCTGCATGTAGCGCAGCGGCAGCACCGGCAGTTCACGCGCCAGGATGTCCTCGGCCTGCTGGTACAGCTTGATGGCTTCCTCGGGCGTGGCCGCGCGATCACCGGCGGCGAGCAGGCGGTCATATTCCGCGTTGCTGTAGCCGTAGTAGTTGGAGGAACCCCTGGTGGCATACAGCGGCGCGAGGTAGTTCTCGAGCACCGGGTAATCCGCCACCCAGCCCATGCGGAACAGGCCCATGGATTCCTTCGCCTTGGCCTTGCGCAGCAGGTCGGCGAATTTCGGCTGCGGGTTGCCGATGCATTCCACGCCGAGGTTGGTGCGGATCTGGTTGCAGGCGGCGTCGATCCAGGGCTTGTGGCCGCCGTCCACGTTGTAGGCGAATTCGATGCGCCCGCCCACGGCCTTCGCGCCGCCGGCCGAGTCGAACAGGGCCTTCGCCTTCGCGGGGTCGAACTTGCAGGCCTCGCCACAGGTGTTCTCGCGGTAGCCCGGCAGGAAGGGCGCCACGAAGGACCGCAGCGACACCTGCGCGTTGGAGAAGATGGTGCGCACGATCTGGTCGCGGTCGATGGCCATGGAGATGGCCTTGCGCACCTCCACCTTCGCGAAGCGCTTGTCGTAGGTGGGGAAGGCGAGGATCTGGATGGTCGAGCCCATGCTCTGGCGGAAGCGGTTGCCCAGGTCCGCCGGGGCATTGGCGATGTTCTCCAGCGGGATCTGCGGCACGATGTCCAGCTGTCCGGCCAGCAGGTCCTGGTACTGCGTGGGCAGCGTCTGGTAGATCTTGAAGTCGATGCCGTCGATGGTCGGCTTCACCGGACCGGCATAACCGTCGTAGCGCACCAGCTGGATCAGCGAGTCGTGCTGCCACTTGCCCTGCATCCTGAACGGGCCCTGGCCGATGGGCGCTTCCTCGAAGGCGGGGTCGAGCTGGTTGTTCGCGACGTCGGTGAACGCGGCGTCCGGCAGCGGGAAAAATGTCGTGTAACCCAGCATGGACTTGAAATTGACGTACGGCTCTTTCAGCGTCACCTCGAAGGTGAGCTCATCCTTCTTCACCAGGCCGGCCATCTTCTTCGCGGCCGGCGCCTTTTTGGCATCCAGCGGATTCAGTTCGTCGTAGCCCTGGATCTTGGCGAAGAAGTAGTTGGCGTCATGGGCGTTCGGCCCCCAGGCGCCGGCGTTCCATGCATTGATGTAGGAATCCGCGGTGACCGGTTCGCCATTGTGAAAGGTCCAGCCGGCCCTGAGCTTGATGGTCCAGACCTTGTTGTCGGTACTGGTGATGGATTCGGCCGCCAGTTCCTTCGGTACCCACTTGTCGTCCCACTCCACCAGCGGCACGAACAGCGCGTCGAGCACATCGTGGCCCATTTCCTCGGTGCAGTTGCTGGGAACCAGGTGCTTGGGCTCGCTGAGCCCGAAGCTGACGATGAAAGGCTGGTCGCCCGTGGACTTCGGCTTGCCGCCGCAACCGGCCAGTGCAAGCGCGAGTGAAATCGCCATGCCCAATGCGGGCAGACCCAGGCGGGCTTTACGTTGCATCGTCATCCATCCTGTGTGCGGTCCAGCAGACCCAGCAGTTCATACAGTAGCGCATGGGCTTCGCGCGGCGATAGCGCGTCGGGCGTGATGCCGGCGAGCTTTTCGCGCAGCGCATCGGGTGCGGCCGGTGGCGTGGGCGTGGTGGGCGCGGTGAAGGGCAGCATGCCCTGTGGCGAGCTGGTACCGGCCTGCGCATCGCGCTGCGCTTCCAGTGCGGCCAGATACTGCCGCGCGGTGGCGATGACCTGCGGCGGTACGCCGGCCAGCTTGGCCACCGCGAGTCCGTAGCTGCGGTTCGCGGGACCTTCCTTCACCGCATGCAGGAACACCAGGTCATCGCCATGTTCCGTGGCGTCCAGGTGCAGGTTCACCACGCCCGGCATTTCGCCCGCCAGCGCGGTCAGCTCGAAGTAATGCGTGGCGAACAGCGTGAATGCGCGCACGCGGTTGGCCAGGTGCCGCGCCACCGCCCAGGCCAGCGAAAGTCCATCGAAGGTGCTGGTGCCGCGGCCGATCTCGTCCATCAGCACCAGGCTCTCGCTGGTGGCGTTGTGCAGGATGTTGGCGGTCTCGGTCATCTCCACCATGAAGGTGGAACGGCCGCCGGCCAGATCATCCGCCGCGCCGATGCGCGTGAACACGCGGTCGATGGGGCCGATCAGCGCGGCCCTGGCGGGCACATAGCTGCCGATGTGCGCCAGCACCGCGATCAGCGCGGCCTGGCGCATGTAGGTGCTCTTGCCGCCCATGTTCGGGCCGGTCACCACCAGCATGCGCCGCGCATCGTCGAAGCACAGGTCATTGGGCACGAACTGCGTGCCGCTGAACTGTTCCACCACCGGATGGCGGCCGGCCTCGACGCGATACACGGGCACATCGGTGAGCTCGGGTTCCACCCAGCGCAATGTGTCGGCGCGCTCGGCCAGCGAACACAGTGCATCGAGGCTCGCGATGGCCGAGGCGGATTCCTGCAGCGCCGGCAGTGCGGCGATCAGCGCATCCAGCACGCTCTCGTACAGCTGCTTCTCGCGCGCCAGCGCCTTGTCGCGCGCGCCCAGCACCTGGTCCTCGAATTTCTTCAGTTCCGGGGTGATGAAGCGCTCGGCGGATTTAACCGTCTGGCGCCGCAGGTAATCCACCGGCACTTTTTCCGCATGCGCGCGCGGGATCTCGATGAAGAAACCCTGCACGCGGTTGTAGCCGAGCTTGAGCTGCGCGATGCCGCTGCGCTCACGCTCCTTCTTTTCCAGCTCCAGCAGGAATTCGTCGGTGTTGGTGGCGATGCGGCGCAGCTGGTCGAGCTCGGCGTCGTGGCCGGCGGCGATGACATCCCCGTCGCGCAGGATGGCCGAGGGTTCCGCGGCAATCGCGCGTGCCAGCAATGCGTGCTCCGTGCGGTGCTCGCCGATGCGTGCGGCCAGCGCACCCAGCAGCGGGGAATCGATGTCGCCCGTCAGCGCGCGCAGCGCTGGCAGCGCGGCCAGCGAGCTGCGCAGTTGCGCGAGGTCACGGGGCCGCGCCGAACGCAGCGCCACGCGCGCCAGGATCCGTTCCAGGTCGCCGATGGGCGCCAGCGCCTCGCCGAGGCCGGCGTAGCGCCGCGCTTCACCCAGTGCGCCCACCGCCGCATGACGCTGGCGCAATACGCCGCGATCACGCAGCGGCCGGTTCAGCCAGCGCCGCAGTTCGCGCGAGCCCATCGCGGTCGTGGCGCGATTCAGCAATGCGAACAGCGTGGCGTCGTCGTTGCCGTTCAGCCCGCGGTCCAGCTCCAGGTTGCGGCGGGTGGCGGCATCCAGCTGCAGGCCTTCATCGCGCGTCTGCACGGTGAGCGCGCGGATATGCGGCAGCGCCGCCTTCTGCGTATCGCGCGCGTACTGCAGCAGCGCGCCGGCGGCGCACAGTCCCGCCGTCAGGGTCTGCGCGCCGAACCCGGCGAGGTCGCGCGTGCCGAACTGCTGCGTGAGCAGGCGGCGCGCAGACTCGAGCTCGAAATGCCATGGTGGCCGCAGCCGCGCATTGGGCCGGGAATCGCGCCGCTGGTCCTCGGGCAGCAGCAGTTCCGCCGGGCGCAGCCGTTCCAGTTCCGCCGCCACTTCCGCCTGCGCGCCCAGCTCGCTGACCGCAAAGCGGCCGCTGGCAAGATCCAGCCACGCCAGGCCATGCCGCTCGCCATCGAAGATCAGCGCGGCCAGCAGGCTCTCGCGTTGCCGGTCCAGCAGCGCGTCCTCCACCAGTGTGCCCGGCGTGACGATGCGCACCACCTGGCGCTCGACTGGCCCCTTCGAGGTGGCGGGGTCGCCGATCTGCTCGCAGATGGCCACCGACTCGCCGCGGCGGACCAGCCGCGCGAGGTAGTTCTCCACGCTCACCGCCGGCACGCCGGCCATGGCGATGGGCTCGCCGGCCGACTGGCCGCGCGTGGTCAGCGCGATGTCGATCAGCTGCGAGGCGCGGCGCGCGTCGTCATGGAACATCTCGTAGAAATCGCCCATGCGGTAGAACAGCAGGACGTCGGGATGCTGGGCCTTGATGCGCAGGTACTGCTGCATCATCGGGGTGTGTGAAGAGAGTTCCGCTGACAACGCGCGCTTCCGGAATCTGATTGGGGTGGAGCGGGCCATGATAGCGGCACACGGTGCCCGCGTTGCGCATTGCGCCGCGGCTGTCGCCCTGCCTGCGCCACGCGTGGCCCGGCTGCTGGTACGCTGGCCGCCGACTGAACCGGCCGCAGGAGGCAATCATGGCGCTGTATCTGTACGTGAACGCGGTGCTGTATTTCGTGTTCGCCGTGTGGTCGACGCTGACGCCGTGGAAGATCGCGTCGAACATCGGCTACGAGACGCTGACGGCCTCGGGCAAATCGGAGTTCCTGGTGGTCTACGGCGCACTGGAACTCGGGCTGGCGGCGCTGTTCGCCTACATGGCGGCCAATACGCATCTGCAACAGCCCGGTGTGCTGATCGCGCTGTTCTTCTATGTGCCCATCGTGGCGTACCGGCTGGTGACGGTGCTGAAGTTCTGGCCCGTCCGGCGCATGACGCTCGGCGTCGGCTTGCTGGAACTGGCGCTGCTTGCCTGGGGCGTGCTGCTGCTGCTGTTCAGCCGCGCGCCTCAGGTGCCATAGGGATGCAGCGCCACGATGCGTCCGTCCGCGTCGTAGTGCAGTTCGGCGACCTTGATGTTGCGCAGGTGGCTGATGCCGCCGGAGAGCATGGCGTCGTGGTAGTACAGCCACCAGCGGCCGCCGAATTCCACGATGGAGTGATGCGTGGTCCAGCCCACCACCGGTGACAGGAAGTGGCCGGCGAAACGGAATGGACCGTAGGGACTGTCGCCGATGGCATGGCACAGCAGGTGCGTGTTGCCGGTGGAGTACGACAGGTAGTATTTCCCGCGGTGCTTGTGCAGCCACGGCCCTTCGAAGTAACGCCGTGCATGGTCGCCCGCGCGCAGCGGCACGCCCTGCTCATCGAGGATCCGGATCTCGCGCGGGCTTTCCGCGAACTGCTTCATGTCGGCGCTGAGCCGCGCGATGCGTGGCCCCAGCGCCGGTTCATCGTCGGCGGGCTCCACATGCGCTGCCGCGTAACCGTTGTCGCGGTACTTCTGCAGCTGCCCGCCCCACAGGCCGCCGAACACCATGTAGAAGGCGCCGTCCTCATCGGCCAGCACCGCCGGGTCGATGGAGTAGCTGCCCTCGATGGCGCGCGGCTCGGCCTTGAACGGACCTTCCGGCCGGTCCCCCACCGCGACGCCGATCTGGAAGATGCCGTCGGCGCGCTTGGCCGGGAAATACAGGTAGTACAGCCCGTCCCTGCATGCCGCATCCGGCGCCCACATCTGCTTGGCCGCCCACGGCACGTCCTTCACATGCAGTGCCAGCCCGCAGTCCACCGCCTCGCTCCATGGCGTGTCCTGCCGGAACACGTGGTAGTCCTCCATGGCGTAGTGGCTGCCGAGGTCGTCGGCCGGCACGCCGCCATCGATGTCATGCGAGGGATAGATGTACATGCGCCCCTCGAATACATGCGCGGAGGGGTCGGCGGTGTGCAGGTGCCGCACCAGCGGCGGCGAGAGCGCGCCCGCGGCGAGGCGCGCAAGTTCGGTGGGGTCCATCGGTTCGGCCATGATGTTTGCGGGAGTGGCGGTTACGCCGCGCGCCGGCGCGCGGCCAGATCCTGCTCGATGCGCGTCTCGGTGCGCTTGTCGATCTCGTAGAAGAACAGCAGCGCCACGGCGAGCAGGAAGGGTATCGAGGCGTACAGGCTCACGGCGAGCTGTATGCCATGCACCGCTGCCGCGGGCTGCGCGGCGGCGTCCGCGTCGTAGGCGTACACAGCGAGGATGCGCGCCACCAGCCAGCCGCCGACGGACAGGCCGATCTTCAGCCCGCACAGGATGGCCGAGAACACGATGGCGGTGGCGCGGCGGTTGTTCTTCCACTCGGAGAAATCAGCGACGTCCGCCACCATCGACCACAGGATGGGCGTGGTGATGCCGTAGAAGAAACCATGCAGCATGCCGGCCACGATCACCCAGCCCACCGCATGCGGCGAGAACCGCATGAAGGCCAAGAGGCACAGCGTGGATACGAACAGCGCGGCGCCGAACACATTGCGCTTGCCGTAGCGGTCGGCCAGGGCCTTGGACAACCCAATGCCGATGATGCCGCAGACGATGCCGCAGGCACTGAACAGGCTCAGCGCCGAGGTGGGTGCATCCTTCGGCCACTGGAATTCGGTGAGCCCGACGCCGGTGAGCAGGGCATTGAGCCCGCCGATGAAGCGGTTGAAGCCGATGTTCTCGAGGAAAGCCGCGAGCTCCGCGCCATCCATGTAGTACTTGAAGTAGTACACGTACATACCGCCCTTCAGCGCCAGCGTGATGAACACCAGGATGGTCAGCACCAGCATCAGCTGCCAGGGACGGTTGGCGGCGAGGTCGGCAATGTCCTGGCCGATGGTGGAACGCTGCGTGGCTTCCGGCACCACGCGTTCCTTCGTGGTGAAGAAGGTGACCAGGAAGAACACCGTGCCCACCGCGGCGAACAGCGCCATGGTGTTGGAAAAGCCCACCGCCTTGTCGCCACCGCCGAGGATCAGCACCAGCGGCAGCAGCAGCACCTGGATGATGAACTGCGCAATCATCACCGCCACGAAGCGGTACGAGGACATGCTGTTGCGCTCGGCCATGCTGCCGGTGAGCACGCCGGACAGCGCGCCATAGGGCAGGTTGTTGGCCACGTACACCGCCACCAGCAGCGTGTAGGTGATGAGCGCGTAGATCACCTTGCCGTGCGGCGCGAGGTCCGGCGTGCTGAACGCCAGCAGCGCGAACACGCCGAAGGGAATGGCCGTCCACAGTATCCAGGGCCGGAACTTGCCCCAGCGCGTGCGCGTGCGGTCGGCGACCAGGCCCATCAGCGGCGTGAACACGAACGCGCCCAGCAACCCGACCGCGAGGATGATCCACTGCGCCGTGTCCGCCGGGATGCGGTAGACATCGGTGTAGTAGAAGGCGAGGAAGGTGACCAGCGTCTGGAAGATCAGGTTGGCGGCGAGGTCGCCCAGGCTGTAGCCGATTTTCTCCAGCACCGTGAGTTTCTGAGCGACCTGGCTGGTCCCGGCTGCCACATTCATCCCCTTTTCTTGTTCTCGCCGTTCGCAGACGCGAAAGCGCCGGCCATCATACCCGCCCGGCCATGCACGCGGCATGCAGCGTGGGTGGCGCATGAGATAAGCTCGCGGGGCTCACGGGGAAAACAGAAAACCACACGACGCCGCCTGCCAGTACCCGGAAACTTCCACCATGCCCGCCGCCAATACCGCGCTGACGCTGCACGAGGACCGCCTGTTCGCGTCCGATCCGGCCCAGCGCGCCATCGCGCGGCGCCTGTACGGTCAGGTGGCACACCTGCCCATCGTCAGCCCGCATGGACACACCGATCCGGCCTGGTTCGCCGGCAATGCACCCTTCGCCAATGCCACCGAGCTGCTGCTGGTACCGGACCACTACCTGTTCCGCATGCTGTACAGCCAGGGTGTGTCGCTGGACCGGCTCGGCATCCCGCGCCGGGACGGCTCCCGCGCGGCGGTGGACCCGCGCGCGGCCTGGCGGCTGTTCGCGGAGCATTTCCACCTGTTCCGCGGCACGCCTTCCGCGCTGTGGCTGAACCATGTGTTCCACGAGGTGTTCGGATTGCGCGTGCGGCTGGATGCCGGCACGGCCGACCACTACTACGACACCATCACGGCGGCACTGCAGACCGGACCGTTCCGTCCGCGGGCCCTGTTCGAGCGCTTCAACATCGAGGTGCTCGCCACCACCGAAGGGCCGCTGGACCAGCTCGAGCACCACAGTGCGATCCGCGCCAGCGGCTGGGGCGGGCGCGTCATCACCGCATACCGGCCCGATGGCGTCGTCGATCCGGAGCAGGAGCAGTTCCCGCAGGCGCTGCGCGAGTTCGGGGAGATCACCGGCGAGGACGTGCACACCTGGGAGGGCTACCTGCGCGCGCATCGCCAGCGCCGTGCCTTCTTTGCCGCCATGGGCGCGACCTCCACCGACCACGGCCACCTGACCTGCACCACCGCCAACCTGTCCTCCGGCGAGGCGCGCAAGCTGTTCGACAAGGTGGCACGCGGCGTGGCCACGCCCGCCGAGGCAGACCTGTTCCGCGGCCAGGTGCTCACCGAGATGGCGGCGATGAGCCTGGACGACGGCCTGGTGATGCAGATCCATCCGGGCGCCTTCCGCAACCACAACCAGGGATTGTTCGAGGTCTTCGGCCGCGACAAGGGCGCGGACATCCCGCTGGCCACCGAATACGTGCGCGCGTTGAAGCCGCTGCTGGATCGCTTCGGCAACGAGCCGCGCCTCACGCTGATCCTGTTCACCCTCGATGAAAGCGCCTATGCGCGCGAGCTCGCGCCGCTGGCCGGCCACTATCCCTGCCTGCATCTCGGGCCGGCCTGGTGGTTCCACGATGCGCCCGAGGGCATGTGGCGCTTTCGCGAGCAGACCCTCGCCAGCGCCGGTTTCTGCAACACCATCGGGTTCAACGACGACACCCGCGCATTCCTTTCCATCCCGGCGCGCCACGACGTCGCCCGGCGCATCGACTGCGCCGTGCTGGCGAAACTGGTCGCCGAACACCGCATCGGGGAAGACGAAGCCGCCTCCCTCGCCATCGACCTCGCTTACCACCTGCCAAAGAAGGCCTATCGACTATGAACAGCAATACGGGCGCGACCAGCCGGAGCGCCACCACTGTGTACCTGCCGGCGATGATGCTGCTCTTCGTGGGCAGCGGCTGCGCGGCGCTGATCTACGAGGTGGTCTGGTTCCAGCTGCTGCAGCTGGTGATCGGCTCCTCGGCCGTGTCACTGGGAGTGCTGCTCGGGACCTTCATGGGTGGCATGTGCCTGGGTAGCTACCTGCTGCCGCGCTACATCGGTGTCGCCACTCATCCGCTGCGCGTGTATGCGTGGCTGGAGATCGTCATCGGCGCGTGCGGCCTCCTGCTGCTGTTCGGCATGCCGCTGGTCAACAGCCTGTACGGCGCCATCGGCGGCGGCAACATCTTCGTGCGCGGCGTGGTCGCCGCCATCTGCCTGTTGCCGCCGGCGGTGATGATGGGCGCGACGCTGCCGGCGGTGGCGCGCTATGTCGGCACCACTGCGCAGGGCGTTTCCTGGCTGGGCTATTTCTACGGCGGCAACATCGCCGGCGCGGTGCTCGGTGCGGTGCTGGCCGGCTTCTACCTGCTGCGCGTGCATGACATGGCCGTGGCCACCTACGTCGCGGTGGCGCTGAATGCCGGGGTGGGCATGCTGGCGCTGCTGCTGGCGACGCGTGCGGTGTATACGCCTGGCACGCAGTCGGTCGCGCCAGCCTATACGCCTGTGGCCACTGCCACGGGACCGGTTTCCGCGGCGTGGCCTGGCTATGTCGCCATCGGCCTGTCGGGCGCCACGGCGCTGGCCTGCCAGGTGATCTGGGTGCGACTGCTGTCGCTGCTGTTCGGTGCCTCGACCTATGCCTTCTCGCTGATCCTCGCCGTGTTCCTGTTCGGGCTCGGCATTGGCAGCAGCCTCGGCGCCGCGCTGGCGCGCAGCACCACGCGGCCGCGCGTGGTGTTCGGCTGGTTCCAGCTGGCGCTGTGCCTGGCCATCGCCTGGGGCGCATACATGTTGTCCGCGTCGCTGCCGTTCTGGCCGATCAACCCGTCGATCTCCTGGGAGGAATCGGCCATCTGGTACAACTTCCAGCTCGATCTGGTGCGCTGCCTGTGGGTGGTGCTGCCTGGTGCGATGCTGTGGGGCGCGAGCTTCCCGATGGCATTGGCCGCGGTGGCGCGGCCGGGACAGGACATGGGCCGCGTGGTGGGCGGCGTGTACGCAGCCAACACCGTGGGCGCCATCATCGGCTCGCTGGTCGCGAGCCTTGTGATCACGCGTTCGGTGGGCAGCCAGGTGGGCCAGCAGATCCTCATCGGGCTGTCGGCGGTATCCGGCCTGCTGCTGCTGGGGCCGATCGCGCTGGGCAAGCTCGAAGGCGCGGCGGGCAGATTCCGGCCGGCACTGACCGCCGCGCTGGTGGCAGTGATCGCGGTGACCGCGGTGATGATCAGCAAGGTGCCGCCGGTGCCCGGCATCCTCGCCGCCTACGGCCGCCATGCCGCGACCTGGGTGGGGCAGACCAAGGTGGTCTACGTGGGCGAGGGGCTCAATGCCTTCGTTGCCGTCACCGACAGCCCCAATGGCGTGCGCAACTACCACAACGCCGGCAAGGTGCAGGCTTCCAGCCACGCGCTGGACATGCGCCTGCAGCGCATGCTCGGCCACTTCACGCACCTGATGCCGAAGAAGCCGGCCAATGCGCTGGTGATCGGCTGCGGCGCGGGCGTCACCGCCGGCGCGGTGTCCATCGGCCCGGGCGTCGACAACGTGACCATCGCCGAGATCGAGCCGCTGGTGCCGAAGTCGGTGGCCGAGTACTTCGGTGACTACAACTACAACGTGGTCAGGAACCCCAAGGTGCACATCCACATCGACGATGCGCGGCACTTCCTGCTGAACACCGACCAGAAGTTCGATGCCATCACCTCCGACCCGCTCGACCCATGGGTGAAGGGCGCGGCCGCGCTGTACACCAGCGAGTTCTTCGACCTGGTGAAGCGCAAGCTCAATCCCGGCGGCGTGGTCACGCTGTTCGTGCAGCTGTACGGCGCCAACGAGGCTTCGGCCAAGAGCGAGATCGGCACCTTCATGAAGGCCTTCCCCAACAGCGTGGTGTGGGGCAATCCGCAGGATGGCGTGGGCTACGACCTGGTGCTGATGGGGATGATGGATCCCATCAGGATCGACGTGGACGCGCTGCAGGCCAAGCTCGACCAGCCGGAGTACGCGCAGGTGAAGCAGTCGCTGCGCGAGATCGGCATCGAGTCGGCCGTGGCACTGCTGGCCAACTACGCCGGCACACCCAGGGACCTCGCGCCCTGGCTGGAGGATGCCCAGCTCAATCGCGACCGCAACCTCCGGCTGCAGTATCTCGCGGGCCTGGGCCTGAACCTGAACGTGGCCGGCCCGATCTACGCCAACATGCTGAAGTACGCGCAGCTGCCGGACGACATGTTCAGCGGCAAACCCGAGACGCTGCAGTCGCTGCGCGCGGAATTCGCAAGGCTGGCCGGCAAGTAGCCGCGTGGCTGACGGCGGCGGCGCTGGCCGTCGCCGTCAGCCACATCTCCCGAACGTGATCGCGGACACATCATGTCCGCGCTGCGTGCCGCGCCCGTAAGCCACGGCGCTGCCATCCCATAAGGGAAACCCCGAGACCTGAATCACATATTGAAAGAAGACCCGCTCCCGTCATTCAGCAGACCGTGAAGCAGCCGATAAAACCTCCAGCACACTCAACATAGGCTGTGTCCAACTTCTGGAGGACAAGATGAATAACTGGTTCAAGAGAGCGGTTGCAGCCGCCGGAGTCGCGACGGCCCTGATCCTGCCGATGTCGAGCCTGGCCTCGGACGGCACGATCACCTTCACGGGTGCCGTGACGGGCAGCAGCTGCACGATCAACGTGAACGGCAGCGCCGCGCGCGATACGACCATTGCCCTGCCTACCGTGGACACGGCGGCCATCACCGATGCCGGCGCGAGAACCACGGCCGGCGGCACATTCTTCAATATCGTGCTGAGCGGCTGCGCAGCGGTGGACGACTACGGCGCGGGTGCCGCGCCCACCAACGTGCAGATCTATTTCGAGGCCGGCCTGAACGTGGACGAGAACACCGGCGGCCTGATCAACACGCTCGGACCTGGCGGCGCCAATTCCGGCGGCAGCAACGTGGAAGTGAAGCTGTACAACGCCTCGGAAGGCACCATCGTCGGCACGCAGATCACCCCGGGCAAGGCCACCGTGCAGCCGCCGGTGCAGACCATCGCGGGCGCGGGCACGCAGTGGTTCTACGCGGGCTATTCGACCCAGCGCAATGGCGCGGCGACGGCCGGCGCGGTGAGCACCTCGGTCACGTACTCGCTGATCTACAACTGAAGCAGCGACTCCGCTGCCCGGCTCTTGCCGGAATGGCCGATCCAACAGGGCGCAGCGCAGGCTGCGCCCTGTTGCTATGATCCTGCGAACAACATACGGAAGCCCCGCCATGTCTGAGTTGCGTGCTCCAGGTGCACTCCTGGCAGTGCTGGTCGCGATGGCATGCATCTGCGCGGCGCCGCGTGCCGCGGCGGGAATCATCATCGACACCACCCGCGTGGTTTATCCGGCGGGCAAGCGCGAAGTCACCATCAGCGTCCGCAACAGCAGCACCACGCCTTCGCTGGTACAGGCCTGGCTGGACGCCGGCGATGCCAACTCAAAGCCCGGTGAAACAGCAGTGCCCTTCGTGCTCACGCCGCCGGTGTTCCGGCTCGATCCCACGAAGAGCCAGAGCGTGCGCCTGGTCTATACGCAGGAGCCGCTGCCCGCGGACCGCGAGTCCCTGTTCTGGCTGAATGTGATGGACATTCCGCCGCGCGCCGCCAGCAATCCGGAACGTCCCAACCAGCTGGAGATGGCGTTCAAGCACCGCATGAAGGTGTTCTTCCGCCCGGCCGGGCTGAAGGGTTCCGCGGCGGAGGCGCCAGCGCAGCTGAGCTGGAAGCTCGCGATCAGCGGCGGCAAGCTCACCGGCATCCAGGTCGCCAACCCCACTGCCTTCCATGTCTCGCTGATCCTGGTGGCCGCGACGGTGAACGGCCAGACCGTCAAGGCAAAGACCGACATCGTGGCGCCCTTCGGCAGCCGCCTGTTCGAACTGGAAGCGCCCGTGAATGCACCCGCCTCGCCGCTGCAGCTGGACTACACCTTCGTGAATGATTACGGCGGCAACGTGAAGGCCGTGGCCTCCGCCCCGGTGCGCTGAACGGCGGATGTCCACCGTGTCGCGCTACGGGGGCGCCACGCCAGGGACTCCGGCCCGGTTGCTGTGCGGCGCGGCCCTGCTGCTGCCGTTGCCGGCCATCGCCGCGGAAGCCGCTGCGCCACAGCTGGAGTTCAATCCGGTGTTCCTGCAGGGCGGCTCGCAGGTGGACCTGTCGCGCTTCGCGCGCGGCAATGCGGTGTTGCCCGGCGACTATGTCGTCGATCTGCACATCAATGGCAGATGGGTCAGTCGCGTTGCGGTGCGCTTCATCGGTGAGGCCGGCAGCGATGTCGCCAGGCCCTGTGTCGATCGGGCCATGTTCGATCGCATCGGCCTCGATCCCGCAAGGCTCGCCGAACCGGTACGCACCGCGCTGGCTGCGGTCGGGCAGGGCGGGTGCGTGGACGTGGCCGGGCTGATCGAGGACGCCAGCGTGAGTTTCGAACTCTCCAGCCTGCGGCTGGACATCAGCGTGCCGCAGGCCTCGCTGCTGCGCGCGCCGCGTGATTACGTGGGCCCGGAGTACTGGGACGAGGGCGTGCCCTCCGCCACGCTGGGGTACAACCTCAATGGCTATCGCTCCACCGCGGCGGGCCATGCCACCACCCGCGGCCATGCGGATCTGCTCAGCGGCGCCAACTACGGCAGCTGGCATCTGCGGCACCGCTCTTACATGGATGTGGTCTCTGGTGGGTCCACGACCTACCAGGGCGTCGCCACCTACCTGGAGCACGACATTCCCGCCCTGCGCAGCAACCTGACCATCGGCGACAGCTTCAGCGACGGCGCGGTGTTCGCCAGCGTCGGCTTCCGCGGCATCTCGCTGGCCAGCAGTGACCAGATGCTGCCCGATTCGCAGCGCGAGTTCGCGCCGGTGGTGCGCGGCGTGGCCCGGACCAACGCGCGCGTGGTCATCACGCAGAACGGCGTCGCCATCCTGGAGACCACGGTGTCACCCGGAGCTTTCGAGATCGACGACCTGTATGCCGCCGGCTATGGCGGCGACCTGGATGTCGTGGTCCACGAAGCCGATGGCAGCCAGCAGAATTTCATCGTGCCGTACTCGCCCATGGTGCAGCTGCTGCGTCCCGGCGTATGGCGTTACCAGCTCACCGCGGGCGCGCTGCGGCCGGATGCCGCACCGGGCAACGAACTGTTCGCCATGGGCACACTGCAGCGTGGCATCAGCAGCCGCCTCACCGGATACGCTGGCGCAATCGGCGCCGAACACCATGCGGCCGCGCTGCTGGGCATGGCCTTGAACACCGGCATGGGCGCATGGTCGGTGGATGTGACCCACGCGCGCACAGATGCGGGAGGCGAGGCCGTTTCGGGGCAGGGCGTGCGCTTCAGCTACAACAAGCTGCTGCGCTGGACGGATACCAGCATCACGATGTCCGCAACGCCGTACCTGTCCACCGGCTACTACTCCCTGGCCGAAGCGCAGGCGCTGCGCCTGCGGGCCACGCTGCCCGGTGCGGAACCGCCGACCCGCTTGCGGCGGCAATGGCAGGCAGGCATCAACCAGGATCTGCCCGGCCGCTGGGGCAATTTCTTTCTCTCCGCAACCGTGCGCGACTTCCGGCAATCCGCGCGCACCGCGACGCAGTTGCAGGCCGGCTATTCCAACCGGTTCCGGCTGTGGCGTCTGCGACTGAACTACGGCATCGCGGTGGCGCGGCAGGACAACGCGCTGACCGGCGACCGGGACCAGCGCATCCAGGCGAATTTCTCGCTGCCGCTGGGCGCTGCCGCCCACTCACCCATGCTGTCCACCAGCTACATCGAGGACACCACCGCCGACGTGCGCACCCGCGGCGGACAGGCGGTGCTCATCGGCAGCGGCGGCGAGCAGCGCCAGCTCAGCTACAGCCTGACAGCCAGCAAGGCGGCCGATGCCACGGCATTCGCCGCCAATGGCCAGCATCGCGGCGCGTATGCCAGCACTTCGGCCAGCATCGGCAAGGGCAGCGGCTTCTCGCAGCAATCCCTCGGTGCCACGGGTGGACTCGTGATCCATCGTGGTGGCGTCACGCTGTCCAACCAGCTCACCGACACCTTCGGCATCATCGAGGCGCCCGGTGCCGAAGGTGCGCGCGTCACCAACAACATCGGTACCGTCGTCAATCGCGCGGGCTTCGCCGTACTGCCCTTCCTGCTGCCCTATCGCATGAACAGCGTGAACATCGACCCGGAAGGCGCCGTGTCGCCCGACGTGGAGTTCCGCAGCACCACGGCCATGGTGGCGCCACGGCGCAACTCCGTGGTGCTGGTGCGCTTCGAGACGGTGACCGGACGGCCCATACTGATCGCCGTGCGCCGGCCGGATGGATCCGAAGTGCCCTTTGGCGCGGTGGTCAGCGATGCACGCGGCAATGAGGTGGGTCTCACGGGCCAGGACGGCCGCATCTACCTGCGTGGCGTGCCGGACAACGGCATCCTGACGGTCAGCTGGGGCGATGAGCCCGGACAGAATTGTTCCTTCGCCTATCGCCTGCCCGCGAAGCAGGCCGGCAACGACCCGTTCGTGCGGCTGGAATCCACCTGCGTGCCCGCCACGCTGGCGGGCTTGCCATGAAGGGGCGGCGCATGAGCGGATGGAGGCGGCGCGGGATCGCGGGCGTCACCATCGCGACACTGCTGCTGCAGAACATCGCGCCGGCGTTCGCGCAGTCCGTGAATTTCTCGCCGGCACTGCTGTCGTTCTCGCCGGCTGGCCCCTATTCGGTGCCGCGCGACGCGGGCGTGGGCAGCCTGCTGGCTACCTCCCAGTCCGGGGCCACGGCCACCGAAGTCACCTGCGACCTGATTGAGACTGCCACGGTCAATGGCACCGAGGTTTCGGCCGGCAGCGGGGTGTACCAGACCAGCGTGGGTGGCATCGGCGTGAAGTTCCATGTGGTCGATGGCCCATCCCAGACGCTGATCACCTCCACCGGCGGCGGCTACACCTCGGGCACCATTGCGGCACCGGGCGATGGCGCGTTGCCGGGCATCCTCGCGAGCCTGATCGTGACCGGGCAGGTGGTGTCCGGTTTCTCGCTCACCAGCCTGCCCAGCGTCACGGTCACTTTCACGCCCACCGGTGCCTGCGGCTGGAGCACTGGCATCGCCAACACGTTGCCCACCAGCGCGGCCAACAGCGCGGTGGTGCCCATCACCTGCACGGTGACCACCCCCAGCGTCAGCGTGAACCTGCCGGTGATATCGCTGGATGCGCTGAATGCCGTGGGCAAGACCGCGGGCGACACGCGCTTTCCCATCGGCCTGAATTGCGCCGCCGGCGCCAGCGTCTACATCTCGCTCAGCGATGCCACGACCCCGGCGAACACTTCAGCGCTGCTCACGCTGGCGCCGGCTTCCACGGCGCAGGGCATCAAGCTGCGCATCCTGAACAGTGTGGGACCGGTGGATTTCGGACCCGATTCCGCCGAGGCCGGCACCACCCATCAATGGTTGCTGGGTGCCTCGGACAGCGTCACCGGGGTGCCGCTCACGGTGCAGTACTACCGCGATGACACCGATGCTTCGGGCACCAATCCGGCGACCGTGGCGGCGGGCAGCGTTTCCGCGCAGGCCACGTTCACGCTGAGTTACCAGTAGGCCCGCGGCAGGCAACCGCCTGGCCATGTCGCGGCGCCCTACTGCAGCATGTGCCGGCGCAGGCGCCACTGCGTGCCCGAGCAGAAGCCGCATTGTTCGCCGACGAACATGGCGCGCGCCTTCGCCTCACCCTTGAGCTGCCACTGCAGCCAGGCCAGTGGCCCCGCGGCGAACGGGCCGCCATTGGGCTGGCTGTAGGTGGCGCCATGGCCCACATCCATCTGCGCGTTCAGCGCCGGAATCTTCCGCTGCTGCAGGTCCTTCCAGTCCATCTCGGAGTTGGCATAGGCGATGTCGCTCTCGCCGCCGATGAAGTAGGCGATGGGCGCGTGCATCCTGTCGAGCTGCGCGCGCTTGAGTTCGTGGCGGATCATGTACTGGTCGTCATCGGTGATCATGCCGCTGTTGAGCACCACCGCGGTGGTGATGCGTGGGTCCGTCGACACCTTCACCGTCTGCAATCCGCCGCAGGAATGGCCCATCGCGGCCACCTTGTCCACCACGACCTTGCCCTGGAACGGGCTGCCCGCGCGCCTGCTCTCCGCGGTGATCCAGTCCAGCGCATCCAGCATCTGCTTGTAGCTGGTCTCGAAGGGCGGCCACAGAGCCGGGTCCTCCGGCCGTTGCTGGCGCGGCGCCGGTGAATCCCGGTACGGGCCGATGGCCAGCACGATGAAGCCATGCGAGGCGACTTCAGCGAGGAACTCGCGGTAGCCGAAGCTGCTGTTGACGCAGGAGCCATTGCCCCACAACACCACCGGGTAGCGGCCCTTGAGCTGCGCGGGGCGGTAGATGGTGTGCGTGGACAGGGTGTTTTCCGAATAAATCATGGCGGGCTCGGGGCCTGAGCCGACCGGATCGGCGGCCAGTGCGCCGGCCAGTGGCAGGCAGGCCAGCAGCAGGCCCGATGCCTTGATGAAGCCGCGTTGCAGATTGCGCATGTTGGTCCCGTATCGAGTTACTGGCCGGTCGGCAGATTCTTCCATCCACCCTGTCCGGGTCCGAACCACTTGTTGTTCCAGCCAGTGGGCTTCGCATCCGGTCGATCCACCAGCACGGCCTGCACTTCCTGGATCTTCCCCGACTTCACCGTGAAGAACTCGGCGACGAGGCGGTCGTAGGCGGTGACCGAGGAGGCGTTCTGCGCGCCGTCCTGCTTGCCGAAGCGCAGCACCACCAGCACGATGCCGCGCTCCTCATCCACCACCGGGTAGCGGCGGTCCCACAGGTTGCGGCCCTTGAACTGGCCGCGGTCGAAGCCCGGCAGTGCCGTGGTGTAGACGCCGTTGCGCACCGTGCCCGTGTAGTGCACGCCATTCTCGAAGCGCGTGGTATCGGGCAGCAGGTCGGGCTGGTGGTAATCCGGCGTGCCATTGGTCTGGAAGGCGCGGAAGTAGCCATCACCGATGGCCACCAGCTCGTAGTAGGAATTGCGCTCGGCGGGCGGGATGGGCAGCTTCAGGTACTGCGAAGGCTCCTTGTCCAGCTGTTCCGGTCCCCACCACGCGGCGGCGATATCGCTCTTGTTGCAGCGGATGATCTCCAGCTCGGTGATGGCGCCGTTGGCGACCTTCAGCCGCAGCACCTCCATGGTCTCCGAGCCATCGGCGTTGGTGATGACCACCTGCGTGCCGGTGTCGCCCAGACGCTCGTTCACCGCATCGAAGCGCCAGCGCACTTTTTCGGCGCTGGCCCAGAAGGTGCGCGCCAGCGGCACTTCATCGCCGTTGAGCGTGATGCGCGCGCGCGCTGCCTGCGGCAACGCCGCCGCGTTGTTGGCGAGCAGCGCCGCGTAGTAGGCGTCGACGAATTTCGTCAGGCAGGCGCGGTCGCAGGTGACCGGCGCCCAGCCACCACGCGTCGGGCCGTAATCCGGCGGCCAGGCCGAGGGCAGCTTCTCGTCGCGGTTTACCATCGCGGCCTGGATGTCCCAGATGATGCCCTTGCGCACGGCGAAGAACTCGGCGACCAGGCGCGTCGCTGCCTGGGCCGGGCGGTTCGGGGTGGCGCCGGTCTTCAGGCCGAACCGCGCGAAACTCATCACCACGCCGTATTCCTCGTCCACCACCGGGTAGCGCAGGTCCCAGATGTTGCGCCCGGCATGCACGCCGGTGTCGAACTGCTCGGCCGCGGTGGTTGGCGCGCTGCCCTGCACGGAAGCGTCGGTGGTGCGATAGCCGTTCTCCAGCCGCTGCACACCGGGCCAGAACTGCGCCGGGTGGTATTCGGGCGTGCCGGTGGTATTGAACGCGCGCCAGTAGCCTTCAGCCGCCGCCACCAGGTCGTAGTAGGAATCCTGCTCGGCGGGGCGGTTCCTGACGTTGAAGTTCGGGTTCGCCTTCTGCAGGGTCTTCAGGTCCCACAGGCCGCCTTCTTCCACGTTGCGCACCAGCATGGCCTCGGCCTCGGTGATGCGCGAGTTCTTCACTTTCAGGCGGAACACGTAGATGTACTGCGAGCCATCGGCATTGGTGACCACCAGCTGCGTGCCGGTGTCGCCCCAGCGCGGGTTGGCGATGTCGATGCGCGCCTGCACCGAGGCGGCCTGGTCCCAGAACAGCTTGCCCGCGGCCACCACGTCATCGTTCAGCGTGAGCCTGGCGTTCGGCGCGAAGGGCACCCGAGCGGCATCGTTCGCGATGAGGCCGGCGACATAGGCGTCGACGACTTTCGTCAGGCAGGCGCGATCACAGGGCGCGGTGATGCCGGTCTGGGTCTGCGCGGTGGTCGCGCTGGTGGCGGCCAGCAGCAGCGCAGCGGTCAGCAGCCGGGCATTGCGAAAACGATGCATGGTGGTCTCCCCTTCTTGTAAAGGGATCGGACCACAACGGCCGGTGCGTTTCCACCACTACCTGCGGCTTTCGTACCTAGTGCGTCACCAGTGCGCGCAATTCCACCGGGCTCGCCACGTCCAGCCTCTGGTAGGCGCGCTGGCGATAGGTGAGCACCGAGGATTTCGCGATGCCCAGTGCCAGCGCCGTGGCCGTCACGTCCATGCCCGCGGCGGCCCGCGCGCATACCTGCCGTTCACGCGCTGTCAGCGGCGCGAACCGCGCGGCGAAGCGCTGCTCCAGTTCGGCCACGGTCAGTTGCGCCACCTCGGTGTGCCGCTCGCGATGCAGCGGAATCATCGGCAGCAGCAGGCAGGCGAGCCCCACCAGCGCATGGATCTCGCCGTCCGAAAACACGCCGCCGGCCGCATGGCGCGCCACGTTCACGCCGCGCCAGCCGTCCGCGCCGCGCTGGACCACCGAGATCCGTTCCACGATGCCGGCATCATCGAAGACGCGGCGGCGGAAATCCCCGCGCGGCAGGTCCGCGGCGCGCACGGTCTGCAGCGCCACGTCGCCACAGCGTGGGGTCGCGTGGCAGGCGTCCCATACCGGGTCCTGGCGCAGGTACCAGCGGCGATAGGCGGGGAACAGGTCCGCAAGGCCGCGTTCGCCGAAGAAATACCGCACGGTGCTGTGCTCGCGGCCGGCGGCCTCGAAGAGGTAAATGCGGCGCACGGCCGGTGCGGCCGACATCACGGCATCGCGCACGGCCGGCCCGAAGCGCAGCGAACCCAAGGTGCGCAGCAACGTCTCGTAGCTCGCGCCGGTAGCGGCGTCGGTGCGCCAGTGCTGCACTGGAGTCACATGAGGCATGGTGTTGTCCCCGGGGCATGGCCCGTTGCGCGCCATACTGCGCCATCCGGCGGTGCGTTGTCCCCGCGCGAGAGGACAGGCTTGCCCGCACCCGCGCGCTAGATTCCACGCATCCGCATTTCCAGGAGGCCACGCCATGCTGGCCGGCAACAAGGTCATCATCACCGTCGCGATCAACGGCGGCATGCAGCAGGACCGCGACGGCGCGGTGATCCCCAAGCAGCCGGCCGACATCGGCGCCGCCGCCGCGCGCTGCCATGACGCCGGTGCCTCGATGGTGCACGTGCATGCGCGCGATGCCGCAGGCCGCAACAGCGGCGACCGGCGCATCTATGGCGAGATCATCCGCGAGATCCGCGCGCGCTCGCCCATCCTGATCCAGACCACCAATGGCATCGGCGTGCGCCGTGACCCTGCGACCGGGCAGTTCATCTGGCCCACCGATCGCGAGCGGCTGGGCCTGCTGGACCTCGATCCGCCGCAGGACCTGTTCGGCATCGCCGCCGGTTCCGCCGACTTCTACAACCCCGAGGGCGGCTATCCGGAAGAGACGCCCTATGTGAATTCGCCAGCGCTGCTGCGCCAGACCATCCAGGCGGTGTATGCCAAAGGCTCGGCGCTGGAATACGAAGTGACCGAGGCCAGCGCGCTGCACCGGCTGCTGCGCTATGCGCGCGAGGGCCTGTTCGACGCCGACCGCGACAACATGTGGCTGCTGCATGGTGGCGGCTTCGGCGCCACGCCGGCGATCGCGCGCAATGTGCTGTTCGCCATCGACGAGGGCCTGCGGCTGTTCCCGCGCGCCATCTGGGGCGTGACGGCCACCGGGCGCGACATGTTCCGCATCGTGACGCTGGGGCTCGCCATGGGCTGCGACCTGGTGCGCGTGGGTTTCGAGGATGGCATTCACCTGCCCAATGGCCGCGTGGCCAGCGACAACAGCCAGATGGTGCATGCCGCCGCGGACATCGCCGCGCTGTACGGCATGCAGCCGGCCACGGTGGATGAAGCCCGGGCGCGTTTCGGCATCTGAGCGCGTGATGACAGACACCAGTGACGGCGCGCCGGCTGCGCGGGGCGCGATGGCGCCGGGGACGGTGGGCTTCATCGTCGTCTGCGTACTGATCTACTTCCTGGACGGCCTGATCCATTCGGTGCTCGGGCCGCTGGCACCGCAGATGGCCAGTTCGCTGTCGCTGTCCAGTGCACAGCTGGGGCCGATCTTCTCCGCCAATCTCGCCGGCCAGTGCATTGGCCTGGTCGTGCTGCCCATGTTCGACGGGCGTGTGGGGCAGCGGCGCATGGTGCTGCTGGCGCTGCTGGGCTTCGGACTCGCGCAGGCCGCTTCGGCATTGGCCACTGGCCCGGCCTCGCTGTTCGCGTTGCGCCTGATCACCGGTGTGTTCCTCGGCGGCTGCCTGCCCGGATGCCTTGCGCAGGTCACCGCCGCAGCGCCGGCCGCACGCCGCGGCCTGATGATCATGCTGCTGTTCACCGGCTACGGCCTTGGCGCCACGGTGGCGGGACTGGTGGCCGCCGCCTTCGCGGCGCATGGTGGCTGGCGCATGGCCATGGTGGTGGTGGGGGCGGCCTGCCTGCTCACCGCGCTTGCCAGCCGCCACTGGTTGCGTGACCCCGCCGCAGTCGGTGCGGCAGGTGGAGCAACGCAGCCTGTGACGCGGCTGGTCGATGCGCTGCAGATCCTCGCACCGCGCTACCTCGTCGCCACGCTGCTGCTGTGGCTGCTGTTCATCTGCATGCTGACCATCAGCTACTGCCTGAATTCATGGCTGCCCACATTGCTGGTGCAGGTGGGGCGGTCCGGCAACTTCGCGGCGTTGTCGGTGTCGGTGTTTTCCTTCGGTGGCATCGCAGCCGCGCTGGGCGTGGGCATGTTGATCGATCGCTTCGGCGCGCAGCGCACGCTGGTGAGCTTCCTGCTGCTGGCGACGCTGCTGCTGTATGCGGTGGGACAGGTACTGGGCACGGCTTCCGGCGCGGTGCTGATGCTGCTGCTGGCAGGCTGCGGCTTCTTCGTGCTTGGTGCCTATGGCGGCATCAACGTGGTGCTGGCCACCGCTTATGCCGCCGATGTGCGCGCCATCGGCATTGGCTGGGCGAAGAGCATCGGCCGCGTCGGCACGCTGGTGGCGCCGGTATTGATCGGCGTCGCGCTGCAGGCCGGCATGGCCGGCACCTCGATCCTGTCGCTGTTCGCGGTGCCGGCACTGGTGGGAGCGCTGGCGCTGGTGGTGATCGGATTGAACCAGCGCCTTGCCCCCAACGCCCGCGCTCGCCCGGGCCCATAGGCGCTGCGGTCGATCCCCGCCCCGCCGGCCTCTTCCGGCATCCTGTTGACTACATCTGTAGGCACGGCGTATGGTGGCGACACCTGTAGTCACCAGGACGGCGCATGAAACGCAAGAGCATTGGCGGCCAGGAACTGGCCCTGCTGCAGCAGGTCGGGCAGCTCGGCGACGCCTCGGTGGGTGAAATCGCCGCGCTGCTGGGCGAATCCCGCGGGCTCGCCCGCTCGACGGTGCTGACCATGATGGAGCGCCTGCGCACCAAGGGGTATCTCAGGCGCCGCCGCGTCGATGGCGTGTACCGCTACTCCACCCAGACCGGCGGCACGGACGCGGCGCACGACGCAGTGGGCGCATTCGTTGAAAGGACACTGCAGGGGTCGGTGAGCCCCTTCGTGGCCTGGATGTCCCGCCGCGGCAAGGTCAGTGACGAGGAACTGGCAGAGCTGCAGGCGCTGGTGGCGAAGCTGCAATCCGGAAAGAAGGAGAGCTGAGCATGGAAACCTTCATCGCATCGATGCTGGACCGGTTGCTGGTGACCAGTGTGCAGGCCGCATTGCTCGCGGCCCTGGTGTGGGCGCTGTGTCGCTGGGTGCCCAGGCTCCCGCCCGCGACGCAATGCTGGTTGTGGTGGCTGGTGGCGCTGCAGGTGCTGGTGGGCTTGTGCGTGGATCCCATCCCGTTGCGCTGGTTGCCGGCGGAGTCCGCCGCGGCCGCCGTTGTTTTCGCAGGTGCGGAGTCGACGTTGCTGCCGGTGGACGCCGCTGGCGTGGACTACACCGCCGCTGGCTTCACGTGGTCCTGGCAGTCCGGTGTCTTCCTGCTGTGGATGACCGGCGTTGCCGCAGCCGCCGGCCTGACGCTGCGCGAATGGCGGCGCACGCGCCAGTTGCTGCGCAGTTCAGGGGACTGCAGCGATGAGCGGTTGCTGCAGGCCTTTGCTGCCGCGACCACCGCCCGGCACCAGCGCGCCGCGCCGCGGCTGCGCTGTTCGGCCCACATCGATTCGCCGCTGGTGCTCGGCCATTTCCGTCCCGTGCTGCTGCTGCCCGCCACGGCCGCGCTGAGCGATGACGAGCTGGAAATGGCCGTGGCCCATGAACTGGAACACCTGCGCCGCGCCGACCTGTGGTGGGGGTTCATCCCGGTGCTGGCCCGTCACGTCCTGTTCTTCCATCCGCTGGTGCATCTGGCGGCGCGCGAATATGGCACCGCCCGCGAAGCGGCCTGCGATGCCGCGGTGGTCGGCGCGAGCGAGCGCTCCCGCCTGCACTACGGTGAACTGCTGGTGCGGCTTGGCACTGCGCAATGCGCGGGCGCCGGGCTTGCCGCGGCTTCGCCCACCTTTCGTGCGCTCAGCCGGCGACTCAAGCTGCTGCAGCACACGGCTTTCCTGCCACGGGCCGGTTCGATCGCGGTGCTGCTGCTGGCGCTGGCCTTTGTCATGCCGCTGCGACTGGTGGCGGCAGCGGCGGGTCCGGCTACGGCAATGGACACTGCTGCCACGCCCGAACCGCTGCCGACGGTTCTCATCAAGGACACCACGGCTGTTCCGCCGCGGCCGGTACGGCCTGAGGCCACACCGGCTGCGCAAACCGCGGCGCCAGTCGATCGCAAGGCCCAGGTCATCTACCGTCCCGACATCCGCGACTACTATCCGGCGGTTTCCCGCAGCCTGGGAGAGCAGGGCACTGTACGGCTGCGTATCTGCAGCGACGCCGCGGGGCGTGTCACGGAAGCCACCGTGGCGGAAAGCTCCGGGTTCCCGCTGCTGGATGATGCCGCCGTGAAGTACGGGACACGGATCCGCTTCCTCGCTGCGGTGAAGGATGGCGTGCCGGTGGGGCAGTGCCTGGTTCAGCCCGTGTTGTTCGCCCTGCCGGCCGGCCCGGCGCAGGGTCAGCCCATGCGACCGGATGCGAACACCAGTGTGCAGTCCGCGGCGATGCCAGCCGATCGAAAAGCGCAGGTCATGTTCCGTCCAGACATCCGCGACGTGTATCCGGCCGCTTCCCGCAGCGTGGGCGAGCAGGGCACTCCAAAGGTGCGCATCTGCATTGACGAAGCGGGCAGCATCACGCAGGTCACCGTGGCGGAAAGCTCCGGGTTCGCGCTGCTGGATGATGCCGCGGTGAACTATGGGGCGCGGATGAAGTTCCGCCCCGGCGTGGCGAACGGCGTACCGGTGGCGCAGTGCTTCCTTCAGTCGGTGAAGTTTTCTGCCGCGGACCAGCAGGCTGGAACCCAGCCGTCCAGTGGCGAGCGCATCACGGCGTCCTACCAGGACTTCCCCGTCCACACGCTGCTGCAGCAGCTCAGCGCGATCAGTGGCCGGACCATCGTGGTCGACGAGTCGGTGACCGGCAATGTCACGCTGCGCGTGGACAACCTGCCGTGGGAGCAGGTGCTGGCCCTCGTGCTGCAGGCCAGCCGGCTCGAGCAACGCGTGCAGGGCAACGAGATCGTCATTGCCGCGGCGGGAGTGCTGCCCGCGGCGAAGTGAATGCCTGGGGCGCTGGGCCGGGCGCTCAGGCCAGGGAGCGCGCCACGGCGGCGGGCGAACCGTCGCCGAGCGCGGCATAGGCCACGCGCAGCGCCGCGACGAAGCGTGGCTCGGCGGACAGCGGCGCGAACATCGCGCCCAGCGCGAGAAAGGTCCCGACATCGGTGTGTGCATCGCCGGTGCAGGCTCTGCCAATGGCGCTGAGCGCATCATTCAGCGGATCCACCAGCGCCACGCCATTGCGCGCCTGGCGCCGCACGAAGCACATCCATGCGGCGATGGAACGGCACAGCACCGCGATGTCGCGACCCTGCGCCAGCGCATCGGCAACAGTGGAGAGCAGCCGCACCGGCAGCTTCTGCGAACCATCCCAGGCGATCTGCGACAGCTTGTGGTGGATGGCCGGGTTGCGGAAGCGCGCGAGGATGGCGTCGATGTAGCTGCCGGGCTCAAGCCCCGCGGGCAACGCGATGACCGGGGCGATGGATTCGCGCATCAACCCTTCGATGGCGGTGGCCAGCGCCGGCACGCGCATGGCATCACCGACGGTTTCCAGTTCCAGCAGCGAACCCAGGTATGCCAGCGTGGAATGCGCGCCGTTCAGCAGCCGCAGCTTGGCGCGGTCGTAGCCGGCGATGTCCTGGCTGAGCGTGACGCCAACCTGCTCGAATGGTGGTCGTTCGTTGCAGAACTGGTCTTCGATCACCCACTGGGTGAAGGTCTCGCGCTGCACCGGCCAGGCGTCGGCGCAGCCCAGGGTCGTCGCCACGCGGGCGCGCAATGGCTCGTCGGTGGCCGGCGTGATGCTGTCCACCATCGAGCAGGGAAAGGCCACTTCGTTGGCGATCCACGCGGCCAGCACCGGATCGAAGCGCTGCGTGAACTGCAGCAGGGCGCGACGCAGCTTCAGGCCATTGCCCGCGAGGTTGTCGCAGCTAAGAACGGTGAAGGGCTTGAGGCCCAGCGCACGCCGCGCGGCCAGGCCGGCCGCGAGATAGCCGATGGCGCTGCGTGGTGTGGCCGGATGCGCAAGGTCATGCGCGATGTCCGGATGCGCGGCGTCCAGGTCCTCGCCCGCCAGGCAGTAGCCCTTCTCGGTGATGGTCAGCGTGACCAGTCGCACTGCCGGATCCGCCAGCCGCGCCAGCACCGTGGACTGCTGTTCAGGTGCGCACAGCAGTTCGCGGATGGCGCCGATCACGCGCAGGGAGCTGGCATTGCCGAGCAGGGCCAGCGCATAAAGGTTCTGCTGCGGCTGCAGCGCGTCGCGCACCGCGCTGCTGTGCAGGGACACGCCGCAGATCGCCCAGTCCGGGTGCGCGGCGAGCAGGTCATCGACATACACCGCCTGGTGCGCGCGATGGAACGCGCCGGGGCCGAAGTGCACGATGCCCACGCGCGTGCGGGCGGGATCGTATGCGGGGCGGATGATGTCGGGCGCCAGGTCGGGCAGCGTGGCAAGCGACAGGCGCCGCGACCCGGTGGCAGCGTCTGCCATCAGCGCTTCACGTCGCGGCCTTCCTGTGCCAGGAATTCCAGCATGTCGGCCTCGCGCAGCAGGTTCACGTCGCCGGGCACCGAGTGCTTCAGGCACGCCGCCGCCACCGCGAAATCCAGCATGGCCGGCTCATGCATGCCGCTGACGAGGCCGTGCAGCAGGCCGGCGGCGAAGGCATCGCCACTGCCGATGCGATCCACGATTCCGGCAAGCCGATGCGTGCGCGTGGTGAGCACGTGTTCGCGCGTGGCCAGGTGCGCGCGTAGTTCGTGCGTGGCGGTATCCAGTGTGCGGCGCTCGGTGGTCGCCATCCAGCGCAGCCGCGGGAAAGTGCCGAAGGCCTGTTGCGAGGCGGCGAGGAAACGTTGCTCGCCATCGGCCTGCCGGAAGTGGGTGTCCAGCACCAGCTCGATGTCGCGCTCGTTGCCGAACAGCAGGTCGGTCTCTTGCAGCACTTCGTGCAGCAGGCGCGCTGCCTTGCCGCTGCGCGCGCCCCACAGCTTGCTGCGGTAGTTGCAGTCGAAGGACACCGCGGCACCGGCGGCGCGCGCGGCGCGCACCGCATCCAGCGCGGCCTGTGCGCAGTGGTCACCGAGTGCAAGGTTGATGCCGGTGAGGTGCAGCCAGCGCGCGCCCCGCAGCAGCGCCGGCCAGTCCCAACCCGCCGCGGGCGCATGCGCGAACACCGAATCGGCGCGGTCGTAGATGACCTCGGCCGGACGCTGCATCGCGCCGGGCGTGAGGAAGTACAGGCCCATGCGGCCCGCGCCGAAGTGGATGCCGGCGGTGTCCACGCCATGGCGGCGCAGCTCCCCGGCACAGGCACGTCCCACCGCATTGTCGGGCAGTGCGCTGACCATGCTGCTGGCATGGCCGAGGATGGCCAGCGACGCCGCCACATTGGCTTCGGCGCCGCCGAAGCGCGCATCCAGTTGCCGCGACTGCAACAGCAGCTCCTGCCCCGGTGCGGACAGGCGCAGCAGCAGTTCGCCGAAGCAGACGATGCGGGTGGGTTCGCGGAAGGCGGTGGCATTCATCGTCGTGCGCTCACCAGTCCCACATCGAGCCGTCTTCCAGCCGCGCCACCGGCAGCTGTTTCGGCGAGTACGGATACTTCGCCGCCAGCTGCTCGTCGAGGGTGACGCCATGCCCCGGCGTGTCGCCCACGTGCAACCGGCCATCGCGGAATTCGTAGTCGTGCGGGAACACCGCATTGGCCGCGTCGCTGTGGAACATGTATTCCTGGATGCCGAAGTTCGGCACCCAGGTGTCGAAGTGCAGCGCCGCGCCCATGGTCACCGGCGACAGGTCGGTGGCACCGTGGAAGCCGGTGCGCACCTGGTACAGCGCGGCGAAATCCGCGAGCCGCCGCAGGTGCGTGATGCCCCCGCCATGCACGATGGTGGTACGGATGTAGTCGATGAGCTGGTTCTCGATCAGGTACTTGCAGTCCCAGATCGAGTTGAACACCTCGCCCACGGCCAGCGGCGTCACCGAAGCCTTGCGGATCAGTTCGACGGACTGCTGGTTCTCCGCCGGTGTGGCGTCCTCCATCCAGAACAGGCGATAGGGCTCCAGGTCCCGCGCCAGGCGCGCCGCCTCGATGGGCGTGAGGCGGTGATGCACGTCGTGCAGCAGCTCCACCTGGTTGCCGTGGTCCTTGCGCAGCTGCTCGAACAGCTTCGGCACCACCTCGAGATAGCGCGGCGTGTTCCACACGGTCTCCGCGGGCAGTTCGCTTTCGGCAGGCTCGTAGGGTCTGGTGCCGGTGGAGATGCCGTAGGCCTTCTTCACGCCGGGCACGCCGCACTGCGCGCGGATGGCGAGGAAGCCCTTGTCGCGGTACATGCCCACCTGCGCGCTGGCCTCGGCGATGTCGCGGCCGTTGGCGTGCGCGTACACCAGCGCGCCTTCGCGCGAGCGTCCGCCCAGCAGCTGGTACAGCGGCAGGCCCGCCATCTTGCCGAGGATGTCCCACAACGCCACGTCCACCGCGGCGATGGCGCTCATGGTCACGGGGCCGCGCCGCCAGTACGCGCCACGATGCAGGAACTGCCAGGTGTCCTCGATGCGACCCGCGTCGCGGCCGATCAGGTTGGGCACGACGTGGTCCTTCAGGTACGAGGCCACGGCCAGCTCGCGACCGTTCAGCGTGGCATCGCCCAGGCCGGTGACACCGGCGCGGGTGGTGATCTTCAGCGTGACGAAGTTGCGGCCGGGACAGGTGACGATGACATCGGCCGCGACGATCTCGCGCTCGCGGGCCGAGGAGGGGTTGGTGCTCACGGATTCCTCGTTCAGCGACCCGGTGCCAGCGGGAAGGACAGGCTCTTGTAATAGTCCAGTGTCTGCGGCGGCGGCGCGGCGCCGGCCGGCAGCGGCAGGCCATTCAGGCTCTGCCAGTACGCGATGCTGGCATCGCGCCACCACTGCGCTTCTTCCTGCTGCACGCCGAGGAAGGCCGCGGTCTTGGTGAAGCGTTCGGCATCGATGCGGCCCGCAAGCGCAGCCCAGGTGGCGCGCATGCGCTTCACCTCGTCGATGCCGCGCGCATAGTGGGTCACCAGCTCTTCCCACAATGTCCGCCCGGAACGCATGCGGTAGTCCCACGCCACGCGGTGGAACCACAGCAGGTCCGCATCGGGGATCTGCTTCAGATCGTCGAATTTCGCGGCCACTGGCGGCGCGTACTGGCCGACGGCATTGGTTCCCTTGCTGCTGCGATCGAAGCCGATGCCATCCTTGTCGGCGCGGTGGTAATACACCGGCTTCCAGTCGGCGCGCGCACCCGAGGCATCCCAGGGCATCGGTCCGTAGTGGTGCCCGGTGCCCATCAGGTGATGCAGGCCCAGCGGCGTCATGTAGTCCACCACCGCTTCGCGCGAGGCCATCATCATGTCGACCACGGGCTTCACCACCGAGTCGTCGGCGCTGAACGTCATGCGCGCCCAGTCGGCGGCGATGTCGCGCGCGGATTGCGTGGGGTTCCATGCCAGCCGGCCGTAGGCATACCAGTTGGCCTGGTTGAAGGTGGAGCCGCACCAGTCGCGGTCATCCCCGATGTTGGCGACGCCGGCCATGCCGGTGAGCGCGTGGCCCTCGAACTCGCCGTCGATGACTTTCGCCACGGTGGAACCGGCGCCGCGCGCGAAGGTGTCCGTCTGCAACACCTCCTCGAACAGCGCGCCCAAATACACAAGGTGGGTAGCGAAGCCGAGGTATTCCTTGGTGACCTGGAACTCCATCATCACCGGCGTCTTCGGCATGGCGCCGAACAGCGGGCTGAAGGGCTCGCGCGGCTGGAAGTCGATGGGGCCGTTCTTCACCTGCACCAGCACGTTGTCGGCGAACTTGCCGTCCAGCGGCTTGAACTCGGTGTACGCCTGCTTCGCACGGTCGTCCGGGTTCTCGTTCGAGTACACGAAGGCGCGCCACATCACGATGCCGCGGTTCCCCAGTGCCTCGGCCAGCATGTTGGCGCCGTCGGCATGCGTGCGCTTGTAGTCCTGCGGGCCGGGCTGGCCTTCGGAATTGGCCTTCACCAGCAAGCCGCCGAAGTCGGGGATCAGCTTGTAGATCTCGTCGGCCTTGGCGCGCCACCAGGCGCGCACCGCCGGGTCCAGTGGATCGGCGGTTTTCAATCCACCGATTTCCATCGGCGCGCTGAATCGCGCGCTCACATATACGCGGATGCCATACGGACGCAGCGAACCGGCCAGTGCCGCGAGCTTCACGAGGTAGCGCGGCGTCAGGATGGTGGCATTGGCATTGACGTTGTTCACCACCGTGCCGTTGATGCCGATGGAGGCGTTGGCGCGCGCGTAGTCGGTGTAGCGCGGGTCGAGGTAGTCCGGCAGCTTCCACCAGTCCCAGATCGAGGTGCCCGCGTAGCCGCGCTCCACGTGGCCGTCGAGGTTGTCCCAGTGGTTGAGCAGCCGCACCTTCACGCGTGGTGAATCGGCGAGGTCCAGCTTTTGCAGCGGCGCGCCGGTCTGCATCATGCGCAGCAGCCGGAACGCGCCATACAGCACGCCGATGTCCTCATTGGCGAGGATGACCGTGGCATTGCGGCCATTCACGCGCAGGCTGCGGATCAGGTAGCCCTCGGGCCCCAGCGCGCGCGTATCGAGATTGAGCCGCGCCAGCAGTGGTGATGAAGCCGCGGTGCCGGCAATGATGGCGCCATCGCTGCTTACCTGCGGCGCCAGCGCCGGTGCCTTGCCCAGCATTCCAGTGAGGCCGCGCAGCAATTCCGCGCGGGCCGCGGCGCGCGTCGGCGTCGCGGCATCCAGCACCAGCTGCGCTGCCTGCGCGCGATACGCCGTGGCCTGCGCTGCCGGCAGCGGCCGGTAACGCAGCCACAGGTCGTAGCCATCCTCCGCGTGCAGCGGCAGCGCCAGCAGCGCCGCCGCCATCAGCAGCAGCGCGCGCAGCAGGCCGCGCGCGGCGGGGATCGCGGAGTGACGACTGCGCGGGGCGTGCCTCATCACGGCTCAGCGCATCAGGTACTGGTTCAGCAGGTTCTCGTAGCGCTCCTGCTTGCCGCTGATCTGCTTCGGCTCGCCCTTGCCGCCCGCCATCGCGGCGAGTTCGGCGAGCTTGAGCCTGCCCGCGGCGAAGTCCCTGCCCGCCCCGCTGTCGAAGCTGGCGTAGCGCTGCTTGCGCCACTGCTCCCACGGCGACGCGGTGAGCAGCGCATGCGCCACTTCCAGGCCGCGCGCGAAAGCATCCATGCCACCGATGTGCGACACGAACAGGTCTTCCATGTCGGTGGATTCGCGCCGCGGCTTGGCGTCGAAATTCAGCCCGCCGACCAGGCCACCCTGGCGCAGCACCACCATCATGGCGCCGACGGTGTCGTACAGGTCGGTGGGGAACTGGTCGGTATCCCAGCCGTTCTGCGGATTGCCGCGGTTGGCGTCGATGCTGCCCAGCAGGTCATGGTCGGCAGCCACCTGCAGGTCATGCTCGAAGGTGTGGCCGGACAGCGTGGCGTGATTGGCCTCGATGTTGAGCTTGAAGTCCTTGTCGAGCCCATGCTGGCGCAGGAAGCCGGCCACCGTGGCGCTGTCGAAATCGTACTGGTGCTTCATCGGCTCCATGGGCTTGGGCTCGATGAAGAAGCAGCCCTTGAAGCCGATGCTGCGGCCGTAGTCGCGCGCCATGGTGAGGAAGCG
>Ga0164241_10000191_pt1 | contig 147185 bp, 150 predicted proteins | sample OricomyardsoilBY_FD_108780 | JGI IMG/M metagenome (GOLD analysis project Ga0164241, IMG submission 108780) | Backyard soil microbial communities from Emeryville, California, USA - Original compost - Back yard soil (BY) | ecosystem: Environmental > Terrestrial > Soil > Unclassified | place... | reverse complement strand
TCCCGCGAGCACTTCGAGATGCGCACCCACAAGCGCCTCATCGACATCGTGGACCCCACGCCCAAGGCTGTTGACTCGCTCATGCGTCTCGACCTGCCCGCGGACGTGAACATCGAGATCAAGCTCTAAGTACCCCTAAGCCCGTAAGGACTCATCAATCATGACTACGACTTCCAATGCCCAGCGTGCCGTCACGGCACTGCTCGGTACGAAGCTGGGCATGACGCAGGTGTGGGATGCGGACGGCCGGATTGTTCCGGTCACCGCCATCCAGGTAGACACCAACGTCGTGACTCAGGTGCGGAACGCAGACAAGGACGGCTACGAAGCCGTGCAGCTCGCGTTCGGTGCCGTCGACCCACGCCGCGTGACCAAGCCGCTCGTGGGCCACTTCGAGGCCGCAGGCGTCACGCCTCGCCGCCACGTTGCTGAGGTTCGCACCTCCAACGCCGCTGACTACTCGCTCGGCCAGGAAATTGCTGCCGACGTGTTCGAGGCGGGCCAGAAGGTAGACGTCACGGGCACCACCAAGGGCAAGGGCACCGCCGGTGTGATGAAGCGTCACGGCTTCCACGGCGTCGGCGCTTCCCACGGTGCACACCGCAACCACCGCAAGCCGGGTTCCATCGGCGGCGCCTCCACGCCTTCGCGCGTGTTCAAGGGCATCAAGATGGCCGGCCGCATGGGTAACGACCGCAAGACCATTCAGAACCTCACGATCCACTCGGTAGATGCCGAGAACGGCATCGTGCTCGTCAAGGGCGCCGTTCCCGGCGTCAAGGGTGGCGTCGTGTTGATCCGCTCTGCTGTGAAGGGTGCGTGATCACCGTGGCTGACCTCACGATCGACGTGATCGACGCGAAGGGCAAGAAGACCGGCACCGCCGACCTTCCCGCCGACATCTTCGACGTTGACGCAAACGTTCCGCTTATCCACCAGGTCGTCGTTGCGCAGCGCGCAGCGGCACGCCAGGGCACGCACTCCACGAAGACTCGTGGCGAGGTGTCCGGTGGTGGACGCAAGCCGTACAAGCAGAAGGGCACCGGCCGCGCTCGTCAGGGCTCGATCCGTGCACCTCAGTTCGCTGGCGGTGGCACCGTTCACGGCCCGCAGCCGCGTGACTACTCGCAGCGCACGCCCAAGAAGATGAAGGTTGCCGCTCTGCGCGGTGCCCTCTCTGACCGCGCTCGCGCCGGCCGCGTTCACGTCCTCAAGGGCGTCGTTGCTGGTGACGTGCCTTCCACCAAGTCCGCTCTCGCCGCGATCTCTGCCCTCACGGCAGGTCGCAGCGCCCTCGTAGTGCTCGAGCGCAACGACGAGAACGCCTGGAAGTCGCTGCGCAACGCGGCAGACGTCCACGTGCTCGCCGTTGACCAGCTCAACACCTACGACGTGCTCGTGAATGACGACACCGTCTTCACGGCCGGCGCGCTCGAGGCATTCGTTGCTGGTCCCGCAAAGGGCAAGCAGACGAAGGCCGTCGCGACCGAGTCTGAGGTCGAGGAGGCCTGAGATGACGCAGATCAACAAGAACCCCCGCGACATTCTGATCCGACCCATCGTGTCGGAGAAGAGCTACTCGCTCATGGACGAGGGCAAGTACACCTTTGAGGTGGACCCCAACTCGAACAAGACCGAGATCAAGATCGCAGTCGAAAAGATCTTCGGCGTGAAGGTCCAGGCTGTGAACACGATCAACCGTAAGGGCAAGGTGCGTCGCACGCGCTATGGCCTGGGCAAGCGCAAGGACGTCAAGCGCGCCATCGTCACCCTCGGTGCCGGTGAGACCCTCGACATCTTCGGCCAGATCGGCTAGGTAAGGAACTCTCATGGCTATTCGCAAGTACAAGCCGACGACTCCGGGCCGCCGTGGTTCGTCCGTTGCCGACTTCGTCGAGGTGACGCGTTCGACGCCCGAGAAGTCGCTCGTTCGTCCCCTGCACAAGAAGGGCGGTCGTAACAACACCGGCCGCATCACGACTCGCCACCAGGGTGGCGGTCACAAGCGTGCATACCGCGTGATCGACTTCCGTCGTCACGACAAGGACGGCGTTCCCGCGACTGTCGCGCACATCGAGTACGACCCCAACCGCACGGCGCGCATCGCTCTTCTGCACTACGCAGATGGCGAGAAGCGCTACATCATCGCTCCCGACAAGCTCGGACAGGGTGACAAGGTTGAGGCCGGCGCTGGCGCTGACATCAAGCCCGGTAACAACCTGCCGCTGCGCAACATCCCCACCGGTACGGTCATCCACGCGATCGAGCTCAAGCCCGGTGGCGGTGCCAAGATCGCCCGCTCTGCTGGTGCTTCTGTGCGGCTCGTCGCCAAGGATGGCGCTTACGCCCAGCTGCGTATGCCGTCGGGCGAAATCCGCAACGTTGACGCTCGCTGCCGTGCGACCGTCGGCGAGGTTGGCAATGCCGAGCAGTCGAACATCAACTGGGGCAAGGCCGGCCGCATGCGTTGGAAGGGCAAGCGCCCAACCGTCCGTGGTGTCGTCATGAACCCGGTTGACCACCCGCACGGTGGTGGTGAGGGCAAGACGTCCGGTGGACGTCACCCCGTCAGCCCGTGGGGCAAGCCTGAAGGCCGCACGCGTCAGAAGAACAAAGAAAGCGACAAGCTCATTGTTCGTCGCCGCACCTCCGGCAAGAACAAGCGATAGGGAGCCCTGTTATGCCACGCAGTTTGAAGAAGGGCCCCTTCGTCGACGACCACCTCCAGAAGAAGGTGGATGTCCAGAACGAAGCCGGTACCAAGAACGTCATCAAGACCTGGAGCCGTCGGTCGGTTATCACCCCCGACTTCTTGGGTCACACCTTTGCCGTGCACGACGGCCGTAAGCACGTCCCGGTATTTGTCACCGAGTCGATGGTCGGCCACAAGCTGGGCGAGTTCGCCCCCACGCGCACGTTCAAGGGCCACGTCAAGGACGACCGCAAGGGCCGCCGCTAGGCGCCCGCGCGAGGATAAGAGGAGTCAGATATGGAAGCCAAGGCGCAGACGCGGCATCTCCGCGTGACCGCCCAGAAGGCTCGCCGCGTCGTGAACCTGGTCCGTGGCAAGAACGCTCTTGAGGCGGCAAACGCCCTCAAGTTCCAGCCGCAGGCCGTTTCGGTCGACGTCCGCAAGCTCATTGAGTCTGCCGTCGCCAACGCGCGTGTCAAGGCTGATGCGGCAGGGGAGCGCTTCGACGAGCGCGACCTGGTCATCAAGGAGATCTTCGTTGACGAAGGCCCCACGATGAAGCGCATTCAGCCCCGCGCGCAGGGACGTGCAAACCGCATTCTCAAGCGTTCGAGCCACATCACCGTCGTTGTCGCGACGCCCGTCAAGGAAGGAGCCCGGTAATGGGTCAGAAGGTTAACCCGCACGGCTATCGCCTGGGCATCACGACCGACCACCGTTCGCGTTGGTTCGCCGACTCCACCAAGGTGGGGGAGCGCTACCGCGACTACGTGGCCGAGGACGTCAAGATCCGCGAGCTCATGACCAAGGGTCTCGAGCGTGCAGGTGTCTCCAAGGTTGAGATTGAGCGCACCCGTGAGCGCGTGCGTGTGGACCTCCACACCGCTCGCCCCGGCATCGTCATCGGTCGCCGTGGCGCCGAGGCCGACAAGCTCCGCTCGAACCTCGAGAAGCTCACCGGCAAGCAGGTTCAGCTGAACATCCTTGAGGTGAAGAACCCCGAGGTTGACGCTCAGCTTGTTGCCCAGGGCATCGCCGAGCAGCTTGCTTCGCGTGTTTCGTTCCGCCGCGCCATGCGCAAGGGCATTCAGTCCTCGCTGCGTTCTGGCGCCAAGGGCATCCGTGTGCAGTGCTCCGGACGTCTTGGCGGCGCTGAAATGTCGCGTTCCGAGTTCTACCGCGAAGGCCGTGTGCCGTTGCACACGCTCCGCGCGAACATTGACTACGGCTTCTTTGAGGCCCGCACCACGTTCGGCCAGATCGGCGTCAAGGTGTGGATCTACAAGGGCGACATGACCGAGAAGGAGTGGGCTGCCGAGCAGGCCAAGGCTCCGCGTGCACCTCAGCGTGGACGCGGCGACCGTGGTGACCGTGGTGACCGCGGCGATCGTCCCGCACGTGGCCCGCGCCGCGACTCCGCCCCCCGTGCCGAGGCTGGCGCCGAGGCCCCTGTTGCTGACGCCGCTGCTGTCAATGTGACCGCGGCCGATGCAGGGAAGGAAGGCTAACCATGCTTATCCCCCGTCGAGTTAAGCACCGCAAGCAGCACCACCCGGGTCGTTCCGGCGCTGCTACCGGTGGTACCCAGGTGACCTTTGGTGACTTCGGCATCCAGGCTCTTGAGCCTGCGTATGTGACGAACCGCCAGATCGAGGCGGCTCGTATCGCCATGACGCGTCACATCAAGCGTGGTGGAAAGGTGTGGATCACGATCTACCCCGACCGCCCGCTGACCAAGAAGCCAGCCGAAGTCCGCATGGGCTCCGGTAAGGGTTCTCCAGAGTGGTGGGTTGCGAACGTCAAGCCCGGCCGCGTCATGTTCGAGCTTGCCGGCGTGCCGGAAGAGCTTGCTCGTGAGGCCATGCGCCGCGCCCAGCACAAGCTGCCCATGAAGACCCGTTTTGTATCCCGTGAAGGTGGTGACATCTAATGGCTATCGGTACCAAGGACCTCGCTCCCACCGAGCTGGACGCCATGGACGACGAGCGCCTTCTGGAGGAGCTCAAGAAGTCCAAGGAAGAGCTGTTCAACCTGCGCTTCCAGTCGGCAACGGGCCAGCTCGAAAACCACGGCCGCCTCAAGGCCGTGAAGCGAGACATCGCCCGCATCTACACGATCCTGCGCGAGCGCGAGCTCGGCATCAGGACCGCCCCGAGCGCGAAGGCCGAGTAAGGAACACACATGTCGACCAAGAAGCACACGACGGCCACGACCGAGCACCGCGCCTATCGCAAGACGCGTCGCGGGTACGTGACGTCAGACAAGATGGACAAGACCATCACCGTAGAGATCGAGGACCGCGTCAAGCACCCGCTCTACGGCAAGGTCCTACGCCGTACCAGCAAGATCAAGGCGCACGACGAGGCGAACACCGCCGGCATCGGCGACCTAGTCGTGGTGATGGAGACCCGGCCGCTTTCCGCTTCCAAGCGGTGGCGCCTGGTTGAAATCGTCGAAAAGGCCAAGTAGAAGGTTCGACCAGGCTCGCTCCGCGTGAGCGAGAACCAGACGACAGGAGACACACATGATTCAGCAGGAGTCGCGACTTCGCGTCGCCGACAACACGGGTGCCAAGGAGATTCTCTGCATCCGTGTACTCGGCGGCTCGCACCGTCGCTACGCCGGCATTGGCGACACGATTGTCGCCACCGTCAAGGACGCGATCCCTGGCGGCAATGTCAAGAAGGGCGACGTCGTAAAGGCAGTCGTCGTGCGCACCACTAAGGAGCGCCGCCGCCCGGACGGTTCGTACATTCGTTTCGACGAGAACGCCGCCGTGATCATCAAGAACACCGATGGGGATCCCCGCGGTACGCGCATCTTTGGCCCTGTGGGCCGCGAGCTGCGTGACAAGAAGTTCATGAAGATCATTTCGTTGGCGCCGGAGGTTATCTGACCATGGCGAAGATCAAGAAGGGCGACCTTGTTGTCGTCATCGCGGGCAAGGACCGTGGCCAGCAGGGCCGCGTCCTCGAAGTCCTCAAGGACTCTGACCGCATCATCGTTGAGGGCGTTCAGCGCGTGACCAAGCACATCAAGCCTGGCACGCGTCGCGACCAGCAGGCGGGTGGCATCGTCCACATCGAGGCACCGATTCACGTCTCGAACGTCATGCTGGTTGACCCCGAGACCAAGAAGGGCACCCGCGTTGGGTACCGCATCGAGCAGGTCGAGCGTGACGGCCGTACGCGCAATCAGCGCGTCCGCGTCGCCAAGCGCTCGGGTAAGGACGTCTGATGGCCGCAGCAGCCACGACGCAGCCGCGTCTTAAGGCCAAGTACCGCGAAGAGATCGCCCCGGCGCTCGTCGCGGAGTTCAACCACGCCAACGTGAACCAGGTTGCCGGTCTTACCAAGATCGTCGTCAACATGGGTGTGGGCGAGGCAGCGCGCGACTCGAAGCTCATCGAGGGTGCGATCAACGACCTCACCGCGATCACCGGCCAGAAGCCGCAGGTCACCAAGGCCCGCAAGTCAATCGCGCAGTTCAAGCTCCGCGAGGGTCAGCCCATCGGCGCCCACGTGACGCTGCGTGGCGACCGCATGTGGGAGTTCCTCGACCGACTTCTGTCGATCGCCCTCCCGCGTATCCGCGACTTCCGTGGTCTCAACCCTGGCCAGTTCGATGGTCACGGCAACTACACCTTCGGTCTCAACGAGCAGTCGATGTTCCACGAGATCAACCAGGACAAGATCGACCGCGTGCGCGGCATGGACATCACCATTGTCACGACCGCGACCACGGACGACGAGGGCCGCTCGCTGCTGAAGCAGCTGGGCTTCCCCTTCAAGGAGAAGTGACATGGCGAAGACCGCGCTGAAGAACAAGGCGGCCCGCAAGCCCAAGTTTGCGGTCCGTGGCTACACCCGGTGCCAGAAGTGCGGACGTCCGCACTCGGTGTACCGCAAGTTCGGCCTGTGCCGCATCTGCTTCCGCGAGATGGCTCACGCAGGCGAGCTGCCCGGCATCACCAAGAGCAGCTGGTAAATCCCAACGCCGTAGGTCCCCTCAAAGGAAACCGTGGCGAGAAAGAGTTCAAAACTCATGACGATGACTGACCCGATCGCAGACATGCTTACGCGTCTGCGCAATGCAAATTCGGCGTACCACGACACCGTGTCGATGCCTCACTCGAAGATCAAGGCGAACATCGCCAAGATCCTTGAGTCCGAGGGCTACATCGCCGGCTCGAGCGTGGCCGACGCCGAGGTGGGCAAGACGCTCACCCTTAACCTCAAGTACGGCCCCAACCGCGAGCGTTCGCTCGCCGGTGTGCGCCGTGTGTCCAAGCCAGGCCTTCGCGTTTACGCAAAGTCGACCAACCTTCCCCGGGTGCTCGGCGGTCTTGGCGTGGTTATCTTGTCCACCTCCTCCGGTCTGCTGACTGACCGCGAGGCAGAAAAGAAGGGCGTCGGCGGCGAAGTCGTCGCGTTCGTCTGGTAAGCGGAAGGAGCAGACCTATGTCACGCATTGGCAAGATCCCCGTCGCGCTCCCCGCGGGCGTGGACGTATCTATTGACGGCGACCTCGTGACCGTTAAGGGCCCCAAGGGCACCCTGACGCACAACGTCGCTTCCCCGATCATCGTGGAGAAGTCGGAGCAGGGTCTTGAGGTGAAGCGTCCTAACGACGAGCGCCTCTCGAAGTCGCTGCACGGCCTCACGCGCACCCTCGTTGCCAACATGGTCACCGGTGTGACCGACGGCTACGAGAAGAAGCTCGAGATCGTCGGCACGGGTTACCGCGTCGCGCTCAAGGGTTCGGACCTCGAGTTCGCACTCGGCTTCTCGCACCCCGTGGTCGTTGCGCCGCCCAGCGGCATCACTTTCGCGGTGGAAAGCCCCACCAAGTTCTCTGTTGCAGGCATCAGCAAGCAGCAGGTGGGCGAGGTCGCGGCCAACATCCGCAAGATTCGCAAGCCCGAGCCGTACAAGGGCAAGGGTGTTCGCTACGCGGGCGAGCAGGTTCGCCGCAAGGCCGGAAAGACGGGTAAGTAGCCATGACTCTCGCAATCAAGGGCAAGGGCAAGGCGGTCCAGCGCAAGCGCCGCCACTTCCGCCTGCGCAAGAAGATCTCTGGTACGCCGGCTCGTCCCCGCCTCGTGGTGTCGCGCTCTTCGCGTCACATGATGGCTCAGATTGTCGACGACACGCTGGGCAAGACCCTCGCATCTGCGTCGACCCTCGAAGCCGACGTCCGTGCACTCAAGGGCGACAAGAAGGCCAAGGCAAGCAAGGTTGGCCAGCTGGTCGCCGAGCGCGCCAAGGCCGCAGGCGTCGACGCTGTCGTGTTTGACCGCGGTGGCAACAAGTACCACGGCCGTGTTGCGGCAGTGGCCGACGGCGCACGAGAGGGCGGTCTGTCCCTCTAGGGGCGGACCGGAACAGGTGTAGAGGAAGACATGGCTGACAACAACAGCGGCCGTCGCGACAATAACAACCGTCGCGGCCAAGAGCCAGATAACAAGTTCGTCGAGCGCGTCGTGACCATCAACCGCGTCTCCAAGGTCGTGAAGGGTGGTCGTCGCTTCAGCTTCACCGCCCTCGTGGTCGTGGGCGATGGCGAAGGCAACGTCGGCATCGGCTACGGCAAGGCGAAGGAGGTGCCTGCCGCCATCTCGAAGGGTGTCGAGGAGGCAAAGCGCTCCTTCTTCCGTGTGCCCCGCATTCAGGGCACCATCCCGCACGCTGTGCAGGGTGAAGCTGCCGCCGGTGTCGTGTTCTTGCGCCCCGCGTCCCCCGGTACTGGTGTTATCGCCGGTGGCCCGGTGCGTGCGGTGCTCGAGTGCGCTGGTATCCACGATGTGCTGAGCAAGTCGCTCGGTTCATCCAACGCCATCAACATCGTCCACGCGACGGTCGACGCGCTCAAGCGCCTCGAGCGTCCCGAGGCCGTGGCTGCCCGCCGTGGCAAGAGCGTCGAAGAGGTCGCCCCCGCGGCGATGCTGCGCGCTCAGGCTGCAGGGGTGAAGTGATGGCACGTCTCAAGATCACGCAGAAGCGTTCGGTCATCGGCGTCAAGCCGCAGCACCGCGAGACCGTGCGTTCGCTCGGTCTCAAGCGCATCGGCGACATTGTCGTGAAGGAAGACCGTCCCGAGATCCGCGGGATGGTCAAGGCGGTTGACCACCTGGTCACCGTGGAGGAGGTTGACTAATGGCTGAGGAGAAGACCCCGGCTGCCAAGAAGGCACCCGCGGCCAAGGCCGACGCTGCGAAGGCTGAGAAGGCTCCGGCCAAGAAGCCCGCAGCAAAGACCGCTGCCGCGAAGACCACTGCTGCTAAGACCACTGCTGCTAAGACCACTGCGGCTAAGGCGACCACTGCTAAGGCGACGGCTGACAAGGCCCCAGCCAAGGCGTCGGCCGCTAAGAAGCCTGCCGCTGCTAAGGCGGAAAAGGTTGAAGCTGCGGAGCCCAAGGCTGCCGCTGCCACGCCTGCCGCTAAGAAGCCTGCTGCCGCAGCGTCGGCCGCTAAGGCTCCTGCTAAGGCTCCCGCCAAGGCTGCAGCTGCCAAGAAGACCGCCGCCAAGCCCGCCCAGGGCGAGGACAAGGTTTCGACGCTGAAGCTCCACCACCTGCGCCCTGCCGCTGGTGCGCACACCAAGAAGACCCGCGTGGGTCGTGGTGAGGCGTCCAAGGGTAAGACCGCTGGTCGTGGAACCAAGGGAACTGGCGCCCGTTACCAGGTGCCTGCGCGCTTTGAGGGTGGTCAGACGCCCATCCACATGCGTATCCCTAAGCTGCGTGGCTTCAAGAGCCCGTTCAAGGTCACGTACCAGGTCGTCAATGTGGGACAGATTTCTGAACTGTTCCCCAAGGGCGGCAAGGTGACGAAGGCTGACCTCGTCGAGAAGGGCGCCGTGCGCAAGAACCAGCCCGTCAAGGTGCTCGGCGACGGCGACATCTCTGTCAAGGTGACCCTCGTGGACGCGGACAAAGTTTCGCAGTCCGCGAAGACCAAGATCGAGGCCGCCGGCGGAGCGGTCAACGAGGGTTAAAGTCAGTGTTCGGGCCCGGTCCAACGTAGGATCGGGCCCGCACTGGCGCCTCACAGGGTGAGGTGCCCGTACAACTGGAGGATCAATGCTCAGTGGTTTCGTCAGTGCGTTTCGCACGCCGGACCTACGCAAGAAGCTGCTGCTGACGCTCGGCATTCTCGCGGTCTACCGACTGGGTGTCGCCATCCCCACCCCTGGCGTGAGTTTTAAGAACGTCCAGGAGTGCGCAGCGCTTGCCTCAAGCAACCCCGCGTTCGATATCCTCAACCTTTTTGCCGGTGGCGCGCTTCTGCAGTTGTCGATCTTCGCGCTCGGCATCATGCCGTACATCACCGCGTCGATCATTGTGCAGCTACTTCGCGTGCTCATTCCGCGATTCGAGACGCTGTATAGCGAGGGCCAAGAGGGCCAGGCCAAGCTCACGCAGTACACCCGGTACATCACGGTGGGCTTCGCGGCTCTCCAGGCTGCCTCGTACATCACGCTCGCGCGTAGCGGTCAGTTCTTCCCCGGCTGCAATGTGCCGATCATTCCTGATACTTCGTGGCAGACCATCTCGATGATGGTGCTCACCATGACGGCGGGCACCGTATTCGTGATGTGGCTCGGCGAGCGCATCACCGAGCGCGGCGTGGGCAACGGCATGTCACTGCTGATCTTTACGTCCATCGCAGCCTCGTTCCCCGCGGCGGTCATTGCGATCTGGCGCTCGTCCAACGGTCCCATCAACACGCTGCTGCTCGCGCTGCTTCTGCTTGCGGTCATCGCGGTGATTGTCTATGTGGAGCAGAGCCAGCGCCGCATCCCCGTGCAGTACGCGAAGCGAGTCGTTGGCCGACGCACCCTTGGTGGCTCGTCCACGTACATTCCGTTGAAGATCAACATGGCGGGTGTTATCCCCGTCATCTTCGCGTCGTCGCTGCTGACGCTGCCTACTGTCATCGCACAGTTCGCCGGAGACGATTCCGACTGGATCAAGTGGATGCAGAACAACCTGGCGGACCCCAAGGCTCCGCTGCACGTTGCGATCTACATCCTGATGATCGTGTTCTTCGCGTACTTCTACACGGCGATCACCTTCAACCCCGATCAGGTTGCGGATGACATGAAGAAGTACGGCGGGTTCATCCCCGGCATTCGCCCGGGCAAGCCCACCGCAGACTTCCTCTCGTACGTACTGTCGCGAATCACTGCAGCCGGTTCCATCTACTTGGCGATCGTGGCACTGGCACCAACGCTGGCATTCATCGCGATGGGCGTCTCCACGAGCATTCCGTTCGGTGGCACGTCGATCCTGATCCTCGTTGGCGTCGGTCTCGACACGGTGAAGCGAATTCAGTCTCAGCTTGAGCAGCGCCACTACGAAGGGTTCCTCAAGTAATGCGGGCAATCCTCCTGGGCCCGCCTGGTGCGGGTAAGGGCACTCAGGCGGCTCGCTTGGCTGAGCGTTACGGGATCCCCGCGATCTCCACGGGAGACATCTTCCGCGCGAACGTCAAGGGCGGCACCGAGCTCGGCAAGCAGGCGCAGCAGTTCATGGACGCAGGGCAGTTGGTCCCGGATACGGTGACCAATGCGATGGTGGGCGATCGCCTTTCCCAGCCCGACGCTGCGGCCGGGTTTCTGCTCGACGGTTACCCGCGCAATCCGGAGCAGGCAGTCGAACTCGACGCCATGCTGAGTGGCCTTGACACCTCCCTTGACGCGGCGATCGAGCTCACCGCTGACTTTGACGAGGTGACCACTCGGCTTTTGAAGCGCGCCCAGATCGAGGGCCGCGCAGATGACACCGAGGACGTCATTCGCACGCGCCTCGACGTGTACGCAACGTCGACCGCCCCGCTCACTGCGTTCTATGCAGGCAAGGGACTGCTGGTTCAGGTCGATGGCCTCGGCGAGATCGACGAGGTCACTGATCGCCTCGTTGCCGCACTTTCTTAAGTTGCGGACCCACCATGGGCATCGAGTACAAGACCACGCAGCAGATGGCCACCATGGCCCGCGCTGGCGTCATCGTCGAGGCTGCGTTAGCAGCGGCACGTGACGCGGCAGTCGCCGGCGCCACAACCGCGGATATCGACTCGGCAGCTGCCGCGGTAATCGCTGAGCGCGGCGCCACGTCAAACTTTCTTGGCTATCACGGCTACCCGGCCACCGTCTGCGTGTCCGTGAACGACGAGGTGGTGCACGGCATCCCCGGCGAACGTGTGCTCGCCAACGGCGACGTGGTCTCTATCGACTGCGGCGCAATCGTTGAGGGGTGGCACGGCGACAGCGCCATCACCGTTGTCCTTGGTCAGAGCCCAGACCCTGCAGACGTGGCACTGAGCGAAGCGACAGAGGCGGCTCTGTGGGCCGGCATCGCCGCGTTGGCAACCGCCAAGCGCCTCAACGAGGTTGGCGAAGCGATCGAAGACGTGGCGCTTGGTGCCGGTCTCCATCCGATCGAGGGCTACGTTGGGCACGGCATCGGAACCGAGATGCACCAAGAGCCTGACGTCATGAACTATCGCGTCCGCGGCCGGCTCGCCAAGGTGCGTCCCGGCATGTGCCTCGCCATCGAACCGATGTTCGTGCGCGGGACTGACGCGTCGAGAATCCTCGACGACGGCTGGACGGTCGTCTCGGCGGACGGCTCGCGTGCGGCGCATTGGGAGCACTCCGTCGCCGTTCACGAGCGCGGAATTTGGGTACTGACTGCGAGCGACGGCGGGGCCTCCAGACTCGCTGCTCACGGCGTCGGGCCTGTGCCTTTGGCTGTTGACTAAGTCACACCACCCGCTTGCGTTAACACGCGTGTTACCTGGGGTTACTCAGCCGTAACTGCCCGTCATTAGCGTCGGTGGCAACCAGTTGGGCCCGGTGTGGGCCCGGATGAGGGGGCCACCATGGCGCGCGGATTCAATTACGCTCCCGGTGCGAGCGCGGAGGTGCTCGAGGCCCAACGGCCAGACCTGCACAAGACGCACCTCATGGCATTGGGTTCGAGCAGGAACACACTGGTGCGCGAGACGGTGGCGGCCAGAGGCGACTGTCCACTAGGCCTTATGGTGACGCTCGCCCATGATCACGTCGTTGAGGTTCGTTGCGCGATCGCGCGGAACCCGCGAGCCCAGGGCACGGTGATGGCGTACCTTTCCGCGGACAGGTCGGTCCACGTCCTCAAAGCGCTACTTGAGAATCCATCGTTGCCGATGGCGTTGGTTGAGGAGCTCGCCTTCCACAAGAAATCAGAGGTGCGCATGACCGCAGCCGCACGTCTTGACGCGGGGGAGGCGCCCGCGCGTACCCCGGCAGCAGAAGATTCTCACACCCCGGAACTCGCCGAGCACGCAACGATCTTCGCGATGCCCATGACCGCCGACGGCGCCGTTGCGCCGCTACTCGAAGCGAGCAACGTCGTCAACATCGCCACCCGTGAACCACTCGAGGCGCACGCGCCCGCGCCCGCGCCCGCGCCCGCGCATGCCACGGCCTGGGACGAGTTTGGGCGCAGCCAAAGCGCGGTCCCGCAAGCCATTGCGCCTCATCCACCCCCTGCGCCAGCGGCGCCGACACGCACTGCACCCGTTCGCGGGTTCCTGCCTAAGCCGTAATCGCCGCGCGCCCGCTAGGCTAGGCATTACAGATGCTTGGACAACGGGAAGGTGCGAGGGTGGGCGCAACGACGCAACACTTCGGCGCAACGCTTGCGCTGGCTGGCGACCCGCACCTTACGGACGCACAGATGTTGTCTCTGGCCGTCCACCGGGAGCCATCGGTGCGTGCGGCTGTCGCGCGGCGCGCTGACTGCCCAGCGAGTGCACTCGTGTCTCTGGGCCACGATTACCGGCCAGAGGTGTTGCTCGCGCTCATCGGAAATCCCCGCACCCCGTCGTCGGTGGTGCGCAACCTCGCAGACCACGAGGCTCAACTTGTGGCAACGGCCGCAGAGGAGCGGTTGCGAGGCATTGTCCGCTAAGGCTCTGCTTGCCCCACGCGCGGCTTGAGTCGTGCGCGCAAGTGGCGTATAGTGATCGGTCGGGCGTTTTTGCGCGCCCAACTTCCCAACCATCAACGTTAGTGGAGTCATGGCCAAGAAAGACGGCGTCATCGAGGTTGAGGGCACAGTAGTCGAGGCATTGCCGAATGCGTCGTTCCGTGTGGAACTGACAAACGGTCACCTCGTGCTTGCTCACATCTCAGGAAAGATGCGCCAGCACTACATCAGGATCCTCCCAGAGGACCGTGTGGTGGTGGAGCTCAGTCCATACGACCTGTCCCGCGGCCGCATCGTCTACCGCTACAAGTAACTCGCTGTTGCGCCCAAGCAAAAACAGCAACAGCGAAGGAAAGAACAATGAAGGTTAAGCCCAGCGTCAAGCCCATCTGCGAAAAGTGCAAGGTGATCCGACGGAATGGCCGCGTCATGGTCATTTGCGAGAACCTGCGCCACAAGCAGCGTCAGGGCTAGACAAAAAAGAAGATCCTCGTTCAGGCATAGCAGTCACCCTCGGCTCGGAGGCCGAGGCCCGCATACAGACCATTCGCGGGAAGCCTGAGCGTCAGACCTCCGATTACTGATGGAGATCAGAAACAGATATGGCACGCATCGTCGGCGTCGATATCCCGCGCGAAAAGCGCATGGAGATCGCGCTCACCTACATCTACGGCATTGGCCGTACCCGTTCACAGCAGATCTTGGCCGCCACTGGCGTGAGCCCTGACCTGCGCGTCAAGGATGCGAGTGACGAGCAGCTCGTCGCGCTCCGTGACTTCATCGAGGCGAACTTCACCGTTGAGGGTGACCTTCGCCGCGAGGTTCAGGCTGACATCCGCCGCAAGGTCGAGATCGGCAACTACCAGGGCCTGCGTCACCGTCGTGGCATGCCGGTTCGCGGTCAGCGCACCAAGACCAACGCGCGTACCCGCAAGGGACCCAAGAAGACCGTCGCCGGAAGGAAGAAGTAAGCCATGGCCGCTCCTGTGCGCAAGCCGCGCAAGAAGATGAAGAAGACCGTCGCTCACGGTCAGGCTCACATCAAGTCAACGTTCAACAACACGATCATCTCCATTACGGACCCCTCGGGTGCCGTGGTGTCGTGGTCTTCGTCCGGCCAGGTTGGCTTCAAGGGTTCGCGCAAGTCGACCCCTTACGCCGCGCAGATGGCCGCCGAGGCCGCTGCTCGCCGCGCCCAAGAGGCTGGCATGACCAAGGTCGACGTGTTCGTTAAGGGCCCGGGCTCCGGTCGCGACACCGCGATTCGTTCGCTCACGGCTGCCGGCCTCGAGGTGACGTCCATCAAGGACGTCACTCCTCAGGCACACAACGGCTGCCGCCCGCCCAAGCGTCGCCGCAACTAGGCGCCACCAGCTTTACGGGAGGCCGACGCTGTGGTTGCCACAGCGTCGGGCCCCCGGCCTTGCCAACAACGTCATATATACCCAGCGGGATGGATCCCCCGCTGGTACGAGCATCAAATGGTGGGTGCTCGGGAAGGAATGAACCGTGCTCATTGCACAGCGTCCCACTCTGACCGAGAAGGTCATCTCGGACAACCGTTCGCAGTTCTCCCTCAAGCCGCTTGAGCCTGGCTTCGGCTACACGCTCGGCAACTCTCTGCGCCGCACGCTGCTGTCGTCGATTCCTGGCGCCGCAATCACTTCGGTGAAGTTCGAGGGTGTTCTCCACGAGTTCACGACCATCGATGGTGTGAAGGAAGATGTCACCGAGATCCTCTTGAACCTCAAGAACCTCGTGGTCTCTTCTGAGCACGACGAGCCCGTCACGCTGTACCTGCGCAAGTCGGGTGCTGGCGCCGTCACCGGTGCCGACATCGCGCCGCCTGCGGGTGTCGAGGTCCACAACCCCGACCTCCACATCGCGACGCTCAACTCGAAGGCCAAGTTTGAGGTCGAGCTCACCGTTGAGCGTGGACGTGGCTACGTGCCCGCCGCTCTTAACAAGAGCTACGACGCGGAGATCGGCCAGATCCCCGTTGACTCGATCTACTCTCCCGTCCTCAAGGTGACGTACAAGGTTGAGGCGACGCGTGTTGCGCAGCGCACCGACTTTGACGAGCTCATCCTCGACGTCGAGACCAAGTCGTCCATCACGCCGCGTGACGCGGTTGCCTCAGCTGGTTCCACGCTCGTGGAGCTGTTCTCGCTGGCCAAGGGCCTCAACGAGTTCGCCGAGGGCATCGAGATTGGTCCGTCGGACACCGACGAGGCCCTCGAAGAGGACTACAACCAGCCGATCGAGGAGCTGAACCTCACGCAGCGCTCCTACAACTGCCTCAAGCGCGAAGGCATCCACACCGTGGGTGAACTCACCGCTCGTTCAGAGGCCGACCTCATGGACATCCGTAACTTCGGTCAGAAGTCCATCACTGAGGTCAAGGAGAAGCTTGCCGAGCTCGGCTTCGCGCTCAAGGACGGCGTTGTCGATTACGACCGCTCCGCCGCTGGCGTCTACTTCTCAGGCTCCGACGACTAAGTCGCACATCACTTAAGGAACTAACGAAATGCCTACCCCCACCAAGGGTGCCCGCCTCGGCGGCGGCCCTGCCCACGAGCGTCAGATGCTGGCGAACCTCGCGCAGAGCCTGTTCGAGCACGGTCGCATCACCACCACTGAGACCAAGGCCAAGCGCCTGCGTCCCTATGCCGAGCGTCTCGTCACGTTCGCGAAGCGCGGCGACCTCGCCTCGCGTCGCCGCGTGCTCGGGATCATCTCTGACAAGGGCGTGGTCCACAAGCTGTTCACCGAGATCGGCCCCGGCTTTGCCGAGCGCGATGGCGGCTACACCCGCATCACCAAGGTCGGCAACCGCAAGGGCGACAACGCGCCCCTCGCGGTGATCGAGCTCGTTGAGTTCGGCACGCCCGCCAAGAAGGCCGTCGTGAAGGAGGCCTCCAAGGCCGCCTCCAAGGCTGCCGCTCCCAAGGCAAAGAAGGCTGACAAGGTCGAAGAGGCTGTTGTCGCCGACGAGGTCGTCGAGGAGATCATTGCCGAGGAAGGCAAGCCCGGCGCCCACGCCGACGCCCCCGCTGAGGGTGCAGAGGACGTCACCGAAGAGGTTTCCGACGTGTCCGAGGGTGAGGCCGCCGCGCCCGCCGAGGGTGCCGACGACGCTTCCGCCGAGGACGCCAAGTAGCTCAAGCATCTAGCGAGGCGGGTCCCATGACTGATGAGGTCGTGCGGGCCCGCCTCGTTTTTGCGTATGACGGCACAGAGTTCTCCGGTTGGGCGTCGCAGCCCGGTCTGCGGACCGTGCAAGAGACCTTGGAAGCCGCGCTCTCGCGAGTGACCCGCGAGGATGGCGTGCGAACCACCTGCGCGGGCCGGACCGACGCGGGTGTGCACGCTCGCGGGCAGGTCGCGCACGCGGATCTGCAGGTGGTTTCCTGGCTCAGGTTGCCGGGGCGATCCGATCGAACCCCAGCGGCTTCGCTGTTGTCGCGGCTCAACGGAGTGCTGCCCGCCGACGTCCGGGTGCTCGCCGTCGATGAGGCGCCCGCGGGCTTTGACGCGCGGTTCTCCGCGGTGGAGCGGCGCTACGCGTACCGCATCAACGACAACCCCGCGGCGGTGGATCCGCTCACCCGGCGACACGTGGTGACCCACGACCGCCCGCTCGATGAGGACGCCCTGAATGCAGCGTCGGGCATGCTTTTGGGGCTGCGGGACTTTGCCGCGTTCTGCAAGGGCCGCGAAGGGGCGACGACCATCCGGACGCTCACCGAGTTCTCGTGGCGCCGGGTGCCTGGCGGCCTCGTGGAGGCGACGGTGCGCGCGGACGCGTTCTGCCATTCGATGGTGCGGTCGCTCGTGGGCGCGGTGCTGGCGGTGGGGGATGGGCGGCGCGATGCACACTGGCTTGCAGAGGTCGCCGCGGGCGAGCAGCGCTCACAGGCCGTGACGGTGGCGCCCGCCCAGGGGCTCACGCTGGAAGCGGTGTCGTATCCGCCAGATGCCGAACTGGCCGCGCGGGCGGTGCTCACCAGGGCGCGGCGTCGACTCTAGATGCGGCGCAGTATTGAGGCGCACGGCGGCACCCTCGTTAGGATGGTCGTGCACTGATGCGAGACGGAGGGGGTAGCAGATGGAATCTCAAGAGACGGTAGTCAGCGATGACGCCGTGATTGCTCGCAGCGAGCGCGGACCGCGCCGCTTCGTCTTAGGGCTTTATGCCCATTCCAAGACCTGGTTGCGGTGGCTCGCCGTAGTAGCTGGCGCTCTCGCGGTTGTGGTGGTGGCGACCGCGTGGCTGTCAATTGCTGGGCTCGAGGAACACGAAGGCGCCTCCTGGATTGTGGTGTGGGCAGTGGTCGCCGTCGTCTCCTGCGTTTATGCGGTGGTGGGGCTGCTCGTCGTCGCGACGGGGCGCGCCCCAATGGGTGTGTCCATCGCGTTGGTGGTCGTGTCCTTCTTGGGAATGATCCTCAACGTGATCGCGATGGTTGTTGCCGCGGTGCAGTGGCCGGACTGGCTTTCGTTCATGGTGTTGCTCGTGACTGTCTTCGCCTTCCTGGTGTTCACGATGGGCATGTTCTGGCCCGCGATGGAGCGCCTGAGGGCGCGCGTGGACAAGTCCGCCGCCCCTGCGTGACGCGCAGCCGGGAGCAAGTCTGTGACGCGGTTCCTGTGGGCGTGCCAACTTGCCACGGGGCCGCTGACCCTCGCTACGATGGCGGAGCACTGATGCTTGGGAGAGGGGGCAGCTCGTGACAATTGATGACACTGAGTTTGTCGCGGACGTCGGCGACACGGGTGGGAACGTTTCCGCGAGGGTGACCCCGCAGGGCACCGTCACCGTCCAATTCGCCTTGGGCGAGAAGCCGTTCGAGGAGTCCATCCAATGTGCCGTTGTGGCGCAACGAACCCTGAACTCTGCGCTGGGTGAGTACCGCGTGTACCGAATCCGCCACGACCTGGCACACGATCCGAACGGCCGTGGCGCTCAAGGTCCGGCGTCATCGATCGATTCGCGGTTGACCGCTATGGAGGCCCGGGTATCGGCCGCGCGTGAGCGCATCCACGCGATGCGTGCGGGAACCGTTGAAGTCGCCTCTCGCTCCGCGGGACGTGAGGACACGGTGGCCGTTGAGGAACAGGGTGGCTTCATCAGTGGCCTACAGATCAACCCCGGCTTCTACGATGACTCAACTGCAGACGAGGTGGCCCTTGAAATCAACACGTGCCTTGAAAGTCTCTCTGAAGGGTGGCGCCCATGAGTGACATCGCCTGGAACCTCAAGGCGCTCTCGGATGACGCCAAGGCGTGGTCGTGCGTGTCCGATCACCTGAACACTGCGAGCCAACTCGCCGAGGACGCAACCGTTACGCAAGGTGACTTTATGGCGTTCTTGCCAAGCTCCGCGTCCGCACAAGCGGCTGTAACCTCCGCCGTGGACCGGCTCAAAGCCATGGCGCTCGATGGCTCCAAGCGCACCGGCGAAGGCGCTGACGTGCTGCTCGAGGTGCGCGACGCGTACCGCGACAACGAGGCCGCGGCCCGCGAGACCTACGACGGTCTCTGGGAACCGGAAGAGAACTAGGGAGGCGGGGACATGGGCGCTTGTGACATTGACGTGAGTTCAGACTTCACCATCCGCCGAACCAGCCCGCTGCAGGCCATCGCCGGGATGCTGGGGGAGATGGTGGCCGACGAGGTCCAGGATGAGCAGCAGCAGATAGCCAAGCTCCGCAAGGCAATCGAGGATCTGCGCAACTTCCCAAAGAAGGAGATCCGGCCCGGGCACATCTACCTGGACTACCCCAAGCGGGTTTTGTGGAACTGGCTCGTCGATCAGATCCTTGGGCTCCTGGACGGCCTGGTGAAGGACCTCAACGAACTGGAACAGACCATCCTGGACGCAACTGACCGGGTGCAGACGGTGTTGGAAGGCGTCGGTAACCCCGCGACGCTGCACGACATCGCCACAATGCTTCGCGAAGGCGTAGCTGCCCGCACTGCGGCGCTCGCGCAGGAGGTGACCCTTGTCAACCTCGCGGTGGACAACGGCTGGGAATCAGAGGCGGCAGACAAGTACGCGGAGCGCGCTCAGCTCCAGATCAATGACGGACTTGACGAGCTCACGGAAGCGGCCGAGGCCCTTGCGACGTTCCTCGAGACCCACGCAGAGACGGAGGTTGGCTTCTGGGAGAGTTTGTCTGACTTCATCGTCAACCTGATGATCTTCTTGGCGGGCCTTGGGTTCACTCTCATTGGGGCCGTGGCAACCGTGGCCGGTCTGGCGGCGGCGGGTCCGACGGCAGGCATTTCGCTCCTGGTCACGGTGCTCGGCATTATCGGCATGGTGGGTGGCCTGCTCGTGTCGTTGATCAGCGGGTGGTTGTTGGTGAAGTCGTTCCAGGACCTCCTGGACAACACCGACGCCACCCTTGCCGCAGGGATTGACGACATGAACGCCAAGGCGATCACGGCGGGCGCCACCTGGCCCGTCCTCGCCTCGTGACGTCGTTCGCCGCGTGACCGCTGGTCATTGGCTACTTTCACCGTGGCCGCGGATCGCGTCCAGGGAGGTCGCGACACCTGATCTACGATTGGTATCGGCACGTCATCGTTTGTGCGAAGGGTGCCGACGGCCAGCCGTCACGGAGCCGCGCTCAGATTGACCCGCAGCGCCTCGCCCAGGTAGGATAGATCCTCGTTGTGCGTTCCACGTGGAATGGTGCCTCCCACTCGCCGCCGCAGGACTCGCCGACCGAACCTCGCGATGACTCGTCATCGCTCACACTTCAGGATAGTTAGGGCTTTACAGTGCGCACGTTTACCCCCAAGCCGGCGGACGTAACCAAGAACTGGTACGTCGTCGACGCTACTGACGTGGTCCTCGGTCGTCTTGCCTCCCAGGTTGCTGTGCTGCTCCGCGGCAAGCACAAGGCGACGTTTGCTCCACACGTCGACGGTGGCGACTTCGTCATCGTCATCAATGCAGAAAAGGTTGCCCTCACCGGCGCCAAGCTGACCGACAAGATGGTCTACCGTCACTCGGGTTACCCGGGCGGCCTCCGCACCATCCCCATCGGCGAGCTCATTGAGAAGCACCCCACTCGCGTCATCGAGAACGCGGTCAAGGGCATGCTCCCCAAGAACAAGCTTGCCGCCCAGCAGCTGAACCACCTCAAGGTCTACGCAGGCTCTGAGCACCCCCACGCCGCGCAGCAGCCGCAGGCATTCGAGATCTCGCAGGTCGCGCAGTAAGCGCGCTGGAATAAGGACTGAACACAGTGACTGACGTGACTGAGACCGTCGACATCGACACCGACACCGATGCCCCCACGGAGTACACCTCCGAGTCCGCGCCTGAGCGCGGCAAGGGCACTTCTGCCGTGAACCCCGGCGCCGGCCTTGGCCGTCGCAAGGAGGCCGTGGCGCGCGTTCGCCTCGTGCCCGGTACGGGCAAGTGGACCATCAACGGCCGTGAGCTCGACGCTTACTTCCCCAACAAGGTGCACCAGCAGCTCGTAAACTCCCCGTTCGCGCTCCTGGACATCGAGGGCAAGTTCGACGTTCACGCACGCATCCACGGTGGCGGCACCTCCGGCCAGGCCGGCGCGCTGCGCCTTGGCGTGGCCCGTGCCCTCAACGGGATCGACGAAGACAACAACCGCGCCGCACTCAAGAAGGCCGGCTTCCTGACCCGCGACGCTCGCGCCGTGGAGCGCAAGAAGGCAGGTCTCAAGAAGGCCCGTCGCGCACCGCAGTACTCGAAGCGTTAAGTTCGAGCGCATGGCGCGCTTGTTCGGCACGGATGGTGTCCGTGGCCTAGCGAATCGCGACATCACCGCAGAACTTGCGGTCGATCTCGCAGTCGCAGCCGCGCACGTCCTTGCCGAACGCGGAGAATTTTCAGGGCATCGCCCCCGAGCAGTTATCGGCCGCGACACCCGTGTTTCAGGTGAATTCCTGAGCGCGGCTGTCGCGGCCGGACTTGCTTCTGCGGGCATTGACGTGTTGAGCGTTGGCGTTTTGCCCACCCCAGGCATCGCCTACCTGACCGGATCCACGGACGCTGACCTGGGCGTCGTCCTGTCTGCCTCCCACAATCCCGCTCCAGACAATGGCATCAAGTTCTTTGCACGCGGCGGTCACAAACTTGATGACGCGGTTGAGGAGGCCATTGAGGCTCGCCTCGGTGAGGATTGGGACCGCCCAACGGCCGGCGACGTGGGCAGGATCATTCCGTCCGCGCACCTTGCGCAGGAGTACGTGGACCATGTTGTTTCCGCAGTCGAGTCTTTCGCGGGAGTCGACCGACCCTTGGTGGGCGTGTCGCTCGTCGTCGACGCGGGCCACGGAGCGGCCTTCGAGGTTGGCCCGGCAGCACTCAGGGCGGCTGGCGCGGAAGTCCACGCCATCAACATCAGCCCTGACGGCCTGAACATCAACGACGGCGTTGGCTCCACTCACCTCGACGCGGTCAAGACCGCGGTGGCAGAGCACCGAGCCGATTTTGGTGTCGCGTACGACGGCGATGCGGACCGCTGCCTCGCTGTGGACGCCGCCGGCAACACCGTGGACGGCGACCAGATCATGGGCCTCCTGGCGCTTGCGATGCACAAATCTGGTGCGCTCTATCACGAGACCCTTGTCGCCACGGTGATGAGCAACCTTGGGCTTCACCGGGCCATGCGTGATGCTGGCATCACGATCATCGAATCCGCTGTGGGCGACCGTTACGTTCTTGACGCGATGCGCGAGGGCGGCTACACCCTTGGCGGCGAACAGTCAGGGCATGTCATCCTCACGGACTACGCCACAACGGGAGACGGCGTGCTCACATCGCTGGTGTTGGCCGCACAGGTCGCGGCCAACGGTCCTCTTGCGCAACTTGCCGGGAGCATTGAGTCGCTCCCGCAAGTTCTAGTCAATGTGAAGAACTGTGACCGGGCGCGAGTCCACACCGACAACCTGCTTGGTGCCGCCGTCGCGAAGGCGCGCGCAGAACTCGGCGCGGGCGGGCGCGTACTGTTGCGGCCGTCGGGCACCGAGCCTTTGGTGCGGGTCATGGTCGAGGCCACCACCATGGAAGAGGCGAAACGGCACGCGGACGCCCTAGCCGCGGTGGTGAGCGAGAGGCTCGCTCTGTCATGAGCCTGTGGGACTGGGTTCTGCACTTCTCCTCGAACGTTGAAGAATTCGTGCTCTCTGCGGTTGAGTCAGCGTGGATCTACTTCTGGTTGTTCTCACTGTCGCTCGTTGATGGCATCTTTCCCGTGGTCCCCAGCGAGACGATCGTGATCGCCGCGTCAACCGCCTGGAAGCAGACCGGATCACCCATCCTGCCGCTCGTGTGGATCACTGCCGCCGCGGGCGCTTGGTGTGGCGACCAACTCGCGTACCTCGTCGGTTCCAAGATCCACATCCGCAGCTTCCGCCTCTTCAAGGGCACCAAGGGCCAACGCACGCTCGATTGGGCAGAGCATGCGCTCAAGCACCGTGGCGCGGCCTTCATCATTGCCGCCCGCTTCATCCCGTTTGGTCGCGTCGCGGTGAACCTGACGGCGGGCGCGCTCGAGTTCCCGCGCCGACGGTTCATGATCATCGACGCCATCGCGGTGGCAATCTGGGCCACGTATGGCGTGGCAATCGGGGTGTTCGCGGGCTCGCTGTTCGAGAACAACCTGCTGCTGTCGATTGTGGTTGGCGTTGCGGGCGGTATCGCGCTCGGTTGGCTCGTTGACCGCATCCTCGCAAAGTTCGGAGTTGCAGTGCCCGACGCTGACGAGGCAGAGGCGACGGCCGCACCAGAGCAGGGGTAGCGCCGGGCAGCCGCGCCTAGACTGACGCGCGTGGCTGACGAACTTGCTGGCGAGGACATCGCCATCTCCTGGGAGGACGCACGAGACGCGAACCTCGCGAACTGGAACGATAGGGTGCCGATTCACCTTGACTCGTATGACACGGCGTCGTTCAGGGATGACGCCGCTCACATATCCCACGTGGTGAAGACGGACCTGGCAGCGATGGCAGCGTTCCTGCCGGGCGGCGTTGCTGGGCTTGACGTGTGTCACTTGCAATGCCATATCGGCACGGACACGGTGTCTCTCGCGCGACGTGGAGCGCGCGTGGTTGGTGTCGACTTCTCAAAGCCGGCGCTTGACGCGGCGGCGGAATTTGCGACCGAGTTGGGACTCGCTGCGGAATGGGTTCACACGGACGTCCTTGATGCCCGCGCCGCGGTCACGACCCACTTGGGCCGCGACCGCGACTTCGACCTCGTGTACACGAGCATTGGCACCGTCTGGTGGCTGAGCGACCTCGACCGCTGGGCAACCCAGGTCGAGGCGCTGCTGCGGCCGGGCGGGTTGTTTTACATCCGCGACGGCCACCCCGCCATGTATTCGGTAGACGAGCGTCGCGGCGAACTCGTCAGCACGTACCGCTATTTCGCCAACGGCACCGCGCAGGGGTGGGATGTTGACGGCTCGTACGTCGGCGAGGGCAGCACCGCGAACACCCGCAACTACGGCTACCCGCATCCGTTGTCGAGCATTGTCCAGGCGGTCATTGGCGCGGGGCTCGAACTCGCGTGGATCGCCGAGGGCAAGACGCTGCCGTGGCGCTTCTCCACGTTCATGGATGAGCGCCCGGACGGCGACTTTGAGCTACCGCTGGACCAGCGTGACCTGATTCCGCTCACCTTCACGCTCATCGCTCGCAAGCGAACGTGAGTCGCGCAAACGTGGGTAGCCCCACAGCAGCCCCGCAATGAACACCAACGGCATGAACGACGCGGTAGTCGCTTGCGAGAGCGTGATCGCTCCGGTTGCGATGAAGGCCACCGTGGCGATCCAGTCGATCGCCTGAACGCCGATCATCGCGTTGATCCACGAGCGGTGGCGCAGTGGTTCCCGGAACGCAAGCACCATGCCGTAGGCGAATCCGAACGCGCGTGCGGAGAACATGGCGAACATCCAATTGGTCCACTCCGGGGCCGCGGAGAGCCCTAGCGAGGCAGCAAATGGCCCGGGAGCCACGAGAAAGCCGAGTCCCAGCACGATTTGAAATGCGGTGACCACCGCAAGAGTGGTGCGGAGAATTCTGTTGCGCATGAAGGTCCCTTCGGTAAGTGCCGCCATGGTGGCGGTCACACCATCGTGACTTCATTAGTTCCCTTTGGGAAGTAGGCACTATATAGTGCAGTAGTAACCGAAAGGAAAGTATTGTGGGACTTCCCGGATGCCCTATCGAGCGTTCCGTGCGCGCTCTGGACGGCAAGTGGACCCTGCTCATTTTGCGCGAGCTCTTTGACGGCACTCGCCGCTACAGCGAACTCCTGGCAGCGTTGCCGGGCGTGAGCCCAAAGACGCTCACCGAGAGGTTGCGATCGATGGAGGCGCAGGGCCTCGTCTCCCGCCACGTCTATGCCGAGGTGCCGCCGCGAGTCGAGTACTCGCTTACAGCGCTTGGCGAGTCACTTCAGCCCGTCATGGACGCGCTGAAGGCCTGGGGAGAGGCCCACCCGGAGCCCGTGCGCGCCTAGAGCTTGCGGAGGCTGACGGACTGAATCGCGTGGTCCGATCCCTTGCGCAGGATGATCGTCGCTCGCGATTGCGTAGGCGCGATGTTGCGCACCAGGTTGGGTGAGTTGATCGTGTCCCAGATGTGGCTGGCACGTGTGACGGCCTCATCGTCGGTGAGCGCGGCGTAGGTGTGGAAATACGAGTCTGGCCGCGCAAAGGCGGTCCGACGCAGTTCCAAGAATCGCTCGATGTACCAGCGGCGTACGTCCTCAGTTGCCGCATCCACGTAGATCGAGACGTCAAAGTAGTCGCTGATGGCGTGGCTGAACCCGCCTTCTGAGCGGCGCCACGGCGGCTGCAGCACGTTGAGGCCCTCCACGATGAGAATGTCAGGGCGCTTCACGGTAACGGTGGCGTGGGGAACGATGTCGTACGTGATGTGGGAGTACACCGGCGCGGCGACCTGCGGCGCCCCGGACTTCACTGCCCAGATGAACGACCGCAGCGCACGGCGGTCGTATGACTCAGGGAAGCCCTTACGCTGCAAGATTCCCCGCTCCTCGAGTACCGCATTGGGGAACAAGAAGCCGTCCGTCGTGACGAGCTCCACGTGTGGTGAGCCCGGCCAGCGGGCCATGAGTTCGCGAAGCACTCGAGCCGTGGTTGACTTGCCGACCGCCACGGAGCCGGCGATGCCGATGACGAATGGCGTGCGCGAGGCGCGCTCGCCAAGGAACTCGCTCGTTGCATCGTGAAGACGACCCGTGGCCTCGGAGTAAAGGTCGAGGAGGCGAGACAGGGGGCGATAGATGGTGTCGACCTCGCTCAGGTCGATGGGATCGCCAAGCCCGCGCACGCGCGCAATATCTGCCTCGGTAAGCGGCAGCGGGGTGGCTTCTGCCAGCGCCGCCCACTCAGCGCGGTCGAGCGTGATGAACGGGGTTTCGTCGCGCTCGGTCACGGCACCATTGTGGCGTACGGCAGAGCGTGCCGTTGCGCCAACTAGACTGGCGGCCATGTGCGGAATCGTCGGTTACGTCGGATCCGGCGCTGCCAGTGACAGGCCTCAGGGCGTGGTGATTGGTGGCCTGGCTCGGCTTGAGTATCGCGGGTACGACTCCGCAGGCATCGCGATCGTTACGGACGATGCCACGAGGCTCGACGTTGCCAAGCGCGCTGGAAAGCTTGTGAATCTGTCCAAGGCGCTTGCCCAGACGCCTTTGCGTGAGGGAACTGCCGCAATCGGTCACACCCGCTGGGCAACCCACGGTGCACCAACGGATGCGAATGCGCACCCGCACCTTGCAGCAGGCGGGCGCATCGCCATCATCCACAACGGGATCATCGAGAACTTCTCAGCGCTGCGCGCAGAGTTGACTGCGGAGGGTGTCATCTTCCAGTCGGAGACGGACACCGAGGTCGCTGGTCACCTGCTCGCCAGGGAAGTTGACACCGGAAAGTCGCTCACGGAGGCGATGCGGTCAATCGTCCGCAGGCTCGACGGTGCGTTCACCTTGCTCGCCGTGGACGCGCGTGAGCCACACGTCGTGGTTGGCGCGCGGCGCAACAGCCCGCTCGTCGTGGGCATCGGCAAGGGTGAGAACTTCCTCGCCTCTGACGTCGTCGCGTTCATTGAGCACACCCGCGACGCGCTTGAGCTGGGGCAGGACGAGGTCGTCGAGATCACCCCGGACGCCGTCATCGTTACCGACGCCAGCGGTGCCGTCGTGGAGCGCGAGCCCTATCACGTGGACTGGGACGCAGAGGCGGCGCAAAAGGGCGGCTTCGCCACCTTCATGGAGAAGGAGATTTTCGACGAGCCCACCGCCGTTGCCGACACCCTCCGTGGTCGCATCGACGACAAGGGCAAGTTGCAGCTCGATGCGGGAATGGTCTCCGAGTCGGTGCTGAACTCGGTAGACAAAATCGTCATCATCGCGTGCGGTACCGCGGCCTATGCGGGCCTCACCGCCAAGTACGCGATCGAGCACTGGACCCGCATTCCGGTTGAGGTGGAACTGGCTCATGAGTTCCGCTACCGCGATCCAGTGGTGAACATTCGCACCCTCGTGGTGGCCATCAGCCAGTCCGGCGAGACGATGGACACCATCATGGCCGTTCGCCACGCCCAGCAGCAGGGCGCCAACGTTGTTGCGATCGTTAACGCGCAGGGCTCCACGATTGCCCGCGAGGCCGACGCCGTGCTCTACACGCGGGCAGGGCCAGAGATCGCCGTTGCCTCGACCAAAGCCTTCGTGGCACAGATCACCGCCTCGTACCTGCTCGGCATCTACTTGGCAGAACTTCGCGGCAACAAGTTCCCTGACGAGATCGCGGCGCTTCTCGCTCAGCTCGACGAGATTCCCGCCAAGATCCAGTGGATTCTGGACTCGTCTGAGACCGTGCGCGAGGTTGCCCGCTCGCTCGCAAACGAACGCACTGTGTTGTTCCTTGGCCGGCACGTTGGCTTCCCGATCGCGCTTGAGGGAGCCCTCAAGCTCAAGGAACTCGCATATATCCACGCCGAGGGCTTTGCCGCAGGCGAGCTCAAGCACGGGCCCATCGCGCTCGTAGAGGACGGCCAGCCCGTCGTCATCATCTTGCCCAGCCCGCATGGCAGGGACTCACTGCACGCCAAGGTGGTTAATAACGTTCAGGAGGTCCGCGCTCGCGGTGCCCGCACGTTTGTGATCGCTGAGGAAGGCGACACCGTCGCGGCCGATTACGCCGAGCAGGTGTTCTACGTACCTAAGGCGCCGGTTCTCATGTCGCCGCTGCTGACCGTGGTGCCGCTGCACATCTTCGCCCTTGAACTCGCAAGCGCCAAGGGACACGATGTTGACCAGCCGCGAAACCTCGCCAAGTCCGTGACCGTGGAGTAGCCGTGGCGATCCTTGGCTTGGGCATTGACGTGGTGGCGATCACGCGCTTCGAGGAAGCACTGGGGCGCTCGCCAAGCTTCCTCGAACGTGTCTTCACCGAGGCCGAACGTGAACGGCCCACCGCAAGCCTCGCGGCCCGGTGGGCGGCAAAGGAAGCCCTCGCCAAAGCGCTCGGAAGCCCAGGCGGGCTCAACTGGCACGACGCAGAAGTGGTGAACGAGGCGTCGGGCAGGCCGACGCTGCAAGTGCGGGGAACAGTAGCGGCACGGGCCGCGGAACTTGGCATAGCGACGTTTCATCTGTCGCTTTCTCACGACGCTGGTATCGCGTCGGCCGTCGTGATTGGGGAGAGTGCATGAGCAGGCTTTCGGTCCGCATCGACTACGCAGCGATCACGAGAAACGTGCAAGTTCTCGCCGCCCGCGCCCCAGGAGCAGAAGTCATGGCCGTCGTGAAGGCCGACGCCTACGGGCACGGGCTAGTCGATGCCGCCGCCGCCGCCAGAGCCGGTGGGGCAAGTTGGCTTGGGGTGGCCCAGCCGGACGAGGCGCTTGCCTTGCGCGACGCGGGCGACACGGGCCGCATCCTGACCTGGCTTTACGGACCAGAGCTTCCCGCGGCGACGCTCATCGCGGCAGGCATCGACCTCTCAGTGTCATCCGCAGACGTGCTTGGGGAGATCATTTCTTCCGCTCGCGACGTCCAGGCCGTGGCGCGCGTTCACTTGTGTGTTGACACCGGGCTTGGTCGCGAGGGTGCGCCGCTCCAGCGCCTCGACGAACTCATGGCGCTGATCGCGGCCGCGCAGCGTGAGGGCCTCGTGGAACTCGTGGGCATCTGGTCTCATTTCGCGTGGGCGGACCAGCCAGGGCACGCGACTATCGACGCCCAGGCAGAGGTCTTCCGCAGCGCAGTCGCGCACCTCGACGAGTACGGGCTGACCGTTGAGGTTCGTCACTTGGCGAATTCCGCGGCGACGCTTACGCGGCCGGATCTGCACTTTGACCTGGTGCGCCCTGGTATTGCCGTGTACGGACTCCCGCCAGTGGAAGACCCGACGGGACAGAATTGGGGACTGACCCCTGCAATGTCCGTGCACTCGGAGTTGGTGCTGGTCAAGGACGTCGCGGCCGGTCACGGCGTGAGTTACGGGCACGAATACGTCACGCCGATTCCAACCACGCTTGGCCTCGTTGCCGCAGGCTATGCGGACGGCGTGCCCCGATCCGCCGGTGGGGTGATGGAGGTCGATATCCGCGGACGCCGCTACCAGATTGCGGGACGGGTATGCATGGACCAGTTTGTCGTTGACCTTGGTCCGGTGACTGAATGCGTTGTGGGGGACGCCGTTCGGCTCATTGACTCTCGCGGGCCAAGCGCTCGCGAATGGGCGCTTGCCAGCGGCACCATTGATTACGAGATCGTCTGCCGATTCGGGGGCCTGAGGCACAAGGCAGGAGCGTGACCGGCGTCTTCACGGCGATCGATGCCGATGCAATGCGCGCGCTTGCCACCGAGGTGGTGGCGCCGTGCCTGCGTGCCGGCGACCTCATTCTGCTCACCGGCGACCTCGGTGCTGGAAAGACAACATTTACGCAGGGACTTGGCGCGGCGCTTGGTGTGCGCGGTCCGGTCGCGAGCCCAACCTTCATCATCGCTCGCACCCACCCAAACCTTGGCGACGGCCCGGCGCTCATTCACGTTGACGCCTACCGGCTCGCAAGCCTCGCGGAACTTGACGACCTTGACCTCGATGCGACCCTTGAAGACTCCGTGACGGTGGTGGAGTGGGGCGACCCTGCCGCCGCGCTCTCTGACGATCGCCTGCACATCACCATTGAGCGCACTCGCGGAGGCGAAATCGATCCGGAGGCGCCGGACGGTGGCAACAGGGTTGTCACCATCGAGGGCCACGGCTCTCGCTGGCACGGCGTCGATTTTGGAGGCGAGGCGTGATTCTCGCGATTGATACGTCCGGTGCCATTGCCGTGGCAGCGGTGGACGGCGACGCGGTAGTTGCCGAGCGCAGCGAGTTTGCGCCGCGCGGGCATGCGGAGTTGCTCGCGGACATGGTGCACGGTGTGCTTGCCGAGGCCGGCGAGCGCCCCGAGCGGATTGTGGTCGGCACCGGCCCTGCCACCTTTACGGGACTGCGCGTGGGTCTGGTGACGGCACGCACGCTCGCGTACGCATGGGGTATTGAAGCCGACGGCGTGTGCTCCCTTGACGCGTTGGGCATTCAGTTCGGCACGTGCACGGTCGTCACCGATGCTCGACGCAAAGAGGTCTACTGGGCTCACTACGTAGACGGTGAACGCGTGAGCGGACCGTTGGTGGCCGCACCCCATGACGTGCCCGTCTCGGGGCCTGTCTACGGCCGCGGCGCGCTGCTCTACCCAGACGTCTTTGTTGACGCGACTGCTGCCGATCCCAACCCCGCGCACCTTGTGCGGGCAGCCACAGTTGCCGCAGCGTCGGGCGTGCATATGTCAACCGAGCCGCTGTACCTGCGCCGCCCAGACGTGCACGGGGTGCCCGGCGCGTGATTACGCTGCGGGACCTGACCCGGGCCGATCTTCCATGGGTCGGGGAACAAGAGAAGGTCATCTTTGGGGCTTCGGCATGGTCGGACGCGCTGATCAGGGAGGACTTTGCGTACGGTGGCAAGCGTTATCGGGGCGCCGAGCTTGACGGCGAACTTGCGGGCTACGCGGTCTATGGCTACGACGGCGACGCCTTTCACCTTATGAATATCGCGGTGGTGCCGGAGGCGCGAGGGCGCGGGCTCGGCCGGGCGCTGATGGACGATTTTCTCGCCGACGCTGCGACCGTTGGTGCGCCGCACGCGTGGCTTGAGGTGTCGGTAGCGAACGCCGCGGCGCTGGCTCTGTATCGCAGCTACGGCTTTGAGGACGTCAGGATCCGGCCCCGCTATTACCAGCCAGAAAACGAAGACGCCCTCGTGATGCGGCGCCCAATGTGACCGCGAATGCGGCGGATAGGATTGGCTGATGCTGGTTTTGGGAATCGAGTCCACGTGCGACGAGACAGGCGTTGCCCTGGTCCGCGGCACCGAACTCGTTGCCGACGTCACCGCCTCGTCGATGGATGAACACGCGCGCTTTGGCGGAATCGTTCCTGAGGTCGCCTCGCGCGCTCACCTTGAGGCGTTCGTCCCCACGCTTGACGAGGCACTGACGCGTGCGGGCGCCTCCTTGGATGACGTTGACGCGATCGCGGTGGCGTCCGGACCGGGCCTGGTTGGGTCGCTTACGGTTGGCGTCTCCGCAGCTAAGGCGCTGTCCCTCGCCCTTGACCGCCCGCTCTACGGCGTTAACCACGTGATCGGCCACGCAGTGGTTGACGAACTGGTGCACGGCGAGTTCCCTGACCGCACCATGGCCCTCGTGGTGAGCGGCGGGCACACCTCGCTGCTACTCATCGACGACATTGCCACGGGCGTCACGGAACTTGGGCACACGCTCGACGACGCAGCGGGAGAGGCCTTTGACAAGGTGGGCCGCCTGCTGGGCCTGCCGTATCCGGGCGGGCCGCACATCGATCGCCTCGCTCGCGAGGGCGACCCCAACGCGATCCGTTTTCCGCGCGCGCTGACGTTGCCGAAGGACCAACTAAAGCATGCGTACGACTTCTCCTTCAGTGGCCTCAAGACGGCCGTGGCGCGCTGGGTTGAGAACTGCCGCGACTCCGGTCGCGAGGTGCCGGTGGCCGACGTTGCGGCAAGTTTCGCGGCCGCGGTTGCCGACGTTCTGGTTGCCAAAACCTTGCGAGCGTGCGAGGAGCATGGGGTTGAGACGCTGGTCATTGGCGGGGGATTCAGCGCGAACTCGCAGTTGCGTGAGCTCGCCGCGGCTCGCGGTGCGGCGGCCGGTATCGACGTGCGGATTCCCCCAATCAAGTACTGCACGGACAATGGCGCGATGATCGCGGCGCTTGGCTCCGCGCTCGTGAGGCGCCATGTTGCTCCCTCATCGCTGGGGATCGGCGTTGACTCTTCGATGCCGCTCACCACCGTGGTGGTATGAGCCGCACGGCAAAGTCAGTCCTGTGGGTCACGGCTGCGGTCGCGATCGCCGTCGCGGCGGGAGTCGCGATGACCGGCGGGCTGTTCCGAGGGTCGGAACCCACGACCTCGCCGAGTTTGGCGCTTGAGCCAACCCCAGCGTCGGGCACGCACACACCCAGCCCAACGCCAACCGTGAGTGCTCGCGACGAGGCCCTGGCGGCGGCACAAGAGATGACCGACGACGAGGTGATTGGCCAGGTAATCGTCGCGGCCGTGTCAGCACCGGATCCCGCGGCTGCCGCCGCGCTCGTGGAGAAGTATCACCTTGGCGGCGTGATCCTGATGCGCGATGCGGTGACGGACGCTGACGGCGTGCGGGAACTCGCGGCGGCGGTTGCGGGAGCGGGCGCGGGCCGTCCGGCACCGGTTTTGGTTGCGATCGACGACGAGGGCGGCATTGTGTCGCGGCTGCGGGGCGTGCTGCCGAGCATGCCGGCATTCATGGCGGCGGGCGCCCTCGACGATGCGGACCTCACGCGAGCCACGTGGAGCTCGCGCGGGACCGCGCTGAGGGACCTGGGAATCACCGTTGACTTTGCGCCAGTGGCCGACGTGACGGTGGGTCCCTCTGAAACCACCATCCGGACCCGCTCCGCGAGTTCGCGCGCACCACGCGCCTCGCGGGCGGTGGTGGCCGCTTCGCTCGGGCTCGCGCAGGGGCGGGTGGTCCCTGTGATCAAGCACTTCCCTGGGCACGGGTCTGCGAAGGACGATTCGCACAATGGGGTAGCGAAGGTGTCAAAGGCGCTTGCCGAACTTGAGGGTCGCGATCTTGTCCCGTTCGTCGACGCGATTGATGCGGGCGCGCCAGCCGTGATGCTTGGGCACCTCGTGGTCAAGGAGTGGGGACGCCTCCCGGCAACGGTCAATCCGGCCGCGTACGAGTACTTGCGCACGGAGATGGGCTTTGAGGGCGTCGCCGTCACAGACGCGCTCAACATGGAGGGTGTCACGGACGTCTATCCGCCTGGGGTGGTTGAGGCGAAGGCGCTCGCGGCCGGAGCGGACGTGGTCCTCTTCCCTGCGAGCGTGAGCGAGGCGGTTGCCGGCATCCGCAAGGCGCTCGCCGCAGGAGACCTCACTCGAGAGCGGCTCGACGAGGCGGCCGCGCGAGTGATCCTGCTGGCGAGGTCGACGGCCGGGGATGGTGAGGCGGTGGATGGCGAGGTTGTTGAGGGCGCGGCTGTTGCCGTCGAGGCGTCTGCGACGGACTACTCCGCGACTGCCGCGGTTGTCGCATCGAAGACCTGCGCGTCCCTGATCAGCGGGTCAGTGGGCATTCGGGGCGGAACGCAAGACCAGCGGTCGCATCTCACAAAGTCGTTGCGCGCGGCAGGGGTCACGGTGGTTGCCTACGCGAAGGCCGATACGACGGTCGCGCTGCTTCCGCTTGACCGCACCGGAGCCACCGCGGACGTTGTGGTGGCGCTTGGCGGCCCGTGGGCTCTCCAGAAGTCCACGGCACGTACCTATGTAGCCATCTGGGGAAATGCACCGGCGCAGTTGGATGCGCTCGCCACTGTTCTCTCCCAGCCGGGGACAGCTCAGGGAACGTGGCCCGTGGGCCTCAAGGTGCCGTATCCGGAGTGCGCCTAGGCGAGCGCGCGGCGTGCCGCCTCAGTGAGACCGTCAGCGACCGCGTCTAGCAGAGGCGAGGGCGCTCGCCACTGTTGCCAGTACAGCGGCACGGTGATCTCCGCTTCACCCAGCGGCACCAGATCCAGAGCCGTTGCGTCCTCGGGGTTTGAGATCACGAGGCCCCAGCCCATACCCATACGTATTGCCTGTGTCATCTCGGCCGTGCTCGGGATGCGATGCCGTGGAGGGGCATCTGGGTCTGCGCCAGCCCGTTGCAGCCATCGTGACTGCAGGTCGTCGTTGCCGTCAAAGTCAACGACAGGAGCGAGTGCCAGGGCGTCTGCCGTGACCCCGTGGGGGAACCACTCGCGAACGAACGCAGGGTTGGCGGCTGCCCGGTACCGCATAGCGCCGAGCGGGCGTACCGAGCAACCCGGAATAGCGGCCGCACGTGACGTCACGGCGGCCAACACAACTCCCTGCGCGAGCAGGTCGAGCGTGTGCTCTTGGTCATCCCGACGCAGGTCAAAGGTCACGGCATGCTTGGTCGCGAGTTCGGCGAGTGGCGCGAGCAACCACGTTGCGAGCGAGTCCGCGTTAACGGCTATGGGCAGGGTGATCCGCTCGCGTGTAAGCCCCAACTGTTGGCGAGTGGTCGCCTCTAATTGGAGAATCTGCCGCGCGAAGCGAATCACCGCGACGCCCGCCTCGGTTGCCCGCACGGGCCGCGACCTGACAAGCAAAACCTGACCGGTCACGTGTTCGAGTTGGCGGATCCTTTGGCTCACCGCAGGCGGAGTGATGTGGAGCGCATCGGCCGCGGCCTCGAGGGAACCTTCGTCAACTGCGGCCGCGAGCGTGAGTGCCAAGAGTGGAGGGATCTGCACATAAGCAATGTTACATAAAGTTTAGATAAATTAATTGGTGCTTAACCGAAAGCGACCCTACCGTTGGCGTGTGAGCTCCTACTTTGCCGGCCTAGCCCTCATGCTGTCGCTCATCGTGGCGATCGGCGCGCAGAACCTGTTTGTGCTTCGCCAGGGGCTGCGCCGAGAGTACGTGTGGGTTGTGGTGGCCATCTGCGCGGTGTCCGACGCTGTGCTCACCGTGGCTGGGATCGCGGGCGTTGGTGCCGTGGTTGAGACACACCCCACGGTGCTCGCCATCGTGCGTTGGGCGGGAGCGGTGTTCTTGCTCGTCTACGGACTGCTCGCCGCGAAGCGAGCCTGGCGACCCAAGGTGCTTGAGCCGAGTGAGGCCGCAGAACCCAAACGAACAACTCTCGCGTCCGTGGTCGCGACGTGCCTCGCGCTGACATGGCTCAACCCGCATGTGTATCTCGACACCGTGTTCCTTTTGGGCTCAATTGGCGCGAACAATGCGCTGCCGTGGGTCTTTGCGGCCGGGGCGATAACGGGCTCCGTGGTGTGGTTCACGGCTCTGGGGTTTGGTGCGCGGGCTCTCGCTCCGGTACTCAGCACGCCGCGTGCTTGGCGGATCCTCGATGCTCTGATTGCCGTGGTGATGATCGCGCTTGCGGTAGGTCTCGCGCTGAGCGCGTGACGCTAGCTGGCGACGGGCTGGGCAATGATCGCGCTGTGCCTGCCCGCGATGCGCGTGAGGATCACGGTTGCGGAGGTCTCTCCGCGCAGTTTGAGCTGAGCCCGGAGCCGTTCCGGGACCACGTCCACGCCGCGCTTCTTGATCTCGAGGGTTCCGACGTTCCGGGCCCGCAACGCCGCCCCGAGCTTCTTGGTGTCGAAGGGCATCGACTCTTGTACCTGGAACCAGCGCACGAACGGCGACTCCGTGGGGGTATCCGCCGTCACATACGCGATCGTGGGGTCAACGAGGCCCGCTCCCAGTTGGTCGGCCACGGTGCCAACGAGTCCCGCGCGGATCACGGCGCCGTCGGGTTCGCCAAGGTACGCCCCCAGTGCGCGCTGCTCGCCGCGGTGGAGGTCTCCGGTGACTTCATTCGCAACCCCGCGGCGGATGACGAGGGCGCCGTGGCCGTGTCGTCGCGCGAGCGGGCCGCACCACACTCCTGCCTCTACGACCTCGCCGTCCACGCTCACCCACTCGAGCTCTGCGTCCCCCGGAAGCGCCTCGTGGGGCACACCAGGACCGAGCTTCAGGCCCAGCGCTGGGAACCGGTCCCGTAGGGCCAACACGTCCTCGAGCGGCGGCAGGTAGTCCGAGGGAGAGTGGCGCCGCGCTGCCCCGGCGCGGCGAGCGGGGTCCGCAAACACGGCGTCCACCTCAACGCCCCGAATGGTCGCAAGCGAATCCGCATGCACTACAACGGCATCGGGCCAATGCCTGAGGTTGTGGTCCGCTAGCAGCGCCGTAGCCTCATCCTTTTCAAAGGCGACAACTGACAGGCCAAGAGCCGCCATGGCCATAGCGTCGGCGCCAAGCCCACACGTGAGGTCGGCGACGCTTGAAATCCCAGCCTCGCGAAAGCGTCGGGCATGCAAGGCCGCAACGGCGAGCCGCGTCGCCTGCTCAAGCCCTTCCTGGTTGAAGGCCATGCCTGCCGCAAACTCGCCAAACTTGGCGCGGCCGGCGGCGCGCAGTCGCGCCTGAGTAAGCGCAGCGGCAACGAGGGCGGGATCCGCGCCTTCCGCGCGCAAACGCTGCCCGACGCTCAGGGCGGCTTTCGCGTCATACTCGCCAATGGCGTCGGCCAAGGCCCGGCATTCGGTGCTCGCGGCGAGGCGAGCGTCGGCAGGGTCCATGCGCACATCGTTTCACGCGTCGCGAACAGGCGGTCGCGCGTTAGCACTCTCGGGGTGAGAGTGCTAGATTGATTGTGCTTCGCAAGGAGCATGCGCGCCGGTTGTATGACCCCCGCGACGGCATCGCCGGGCGCCCCAGTTTCGGAACAACAAGTGGAAGGTGAGGTCCGCAGTGTCGGTCTCGATCAAGCCTCTTGAGGACAAGGTTGTGGTGAGGTCGGCTCAGGCCGAGACCACCACGGCTTCTGGCCTCGTGATCCCGGACACCGCCAAGGAGAAGCCCCAAGAGGGCGAGGTCGTGGCGGTTGGACCGGGTCGTATTGATGACAACGGCAACCGAGTCCCGCTGGACGTTCAGGTTGGCGACAAGGTGATTTACAGCAAGTACGGCGGCACCGAGGTCAAGTACGGCGGCGAGGACCTTCTTATCCTCTCCGCTCGTGACCTGCTCGCCGTGGTGAGCTAGGCCAAGGCTTAGTCCCACACAGACCAAGAGAGGCGCCCCGGGAAACCGGGGCGCCTCTCTTGGTCTCAGCCTGAAGGACGGGGCCTTAGCGAGCGCGACCTAACTCGCGCGCTTGAGCCTTCCTGCGAGAAGAGCATGACGCTCGTCCTCGCTGAGGCCGCCCCACACGCCGAATGGTTCACGGGCAGTGAGCGAACGCTCCCTGCACAATTCCATGACTGGGCACTTGGCGCAGAACTTCTTAGCGGCCTCTGCGCGGCGGCGACGAGCCGATCCGCGCTCTCCTTCAGGGTGGAAAAACAACTCGGGGTCTGCCTCTCTGCAGGCTCCTTCGTATTGCCATTCCCATTGGTCTTGCGTAGGTGCGGGCAACTTTGCCACCGCGTCCATCAACACCCCTACTCGCTCGGGCGATCGATGGCTCCGTTGCCACCGGCCGCGCTGGTAGTTATGCAATGAGTTGGCCCTTTTTACCTGGTCCAAGACCGGCGAAGAGAACCTCTCACTGCCATTCTTACCGCGTCTTGGGGGCGTTGGGAAGCCCCAATTTTGAGGGCTTAGCAGGCACTAGACGTGGCTGTAGAATCGTGCAATGATGCCCGCCCCGAACGACCCTTTCGGCTACACCGGACTCACCTACGACGACGTTCTGCTCCTTCCCGGAGAGAGCGATGTCATCCCCTCAGAGGTCGATACGGCCACGCGCCTGACGCGCGAACTGAGCATCAATGTCCCCCTCCTCAGCGCCGCGATGGACACCGTCACGGAGGCCAGGCTCGCGATTGCGCTCGCCCGCCTCGGCGGCATCGGCGTGCTTCACCGCAACCTGTCGATTCAGGATCAGGCGCACCAGGTTGAGATCGTCAAGCGGTCCGAATCCGGCATGATCACCGATCCTGTGACCGTTGGGCCGGAAGCGACTCTCGCCGAACTCGACGACCTATGCGCCAAGTACCGGGTTTCTGGTTTGCCGGTGGTTGACGGCGATCGCAAACTGCTCGGCATCATCACCAATCGCGACCTCCGCTTTGTGAGCCCCAGCGAATTTGCCGCGCGCCACGTCTCCGAGCACATGACGTCCATGCCGCTCGTCACTGCCCGCGCGGGGATCAGCAACGCCGACGCGGCAGACCTGCTCGCGAAGCATCGTGTTGAGAAGCTGCCCCTCGTTGACGCGGATGGTCGTCTCACAGGGCTCATCACCGTCAAGGACTTCGTTAAGACCGAGAAGTACCCGCTTGCGTCAAAGGATGGTGACGGTCGTCTGCTCGTTGCCGCGGCCGTCGGCTTCTATGGAGACGCATGGGAGCGCGCTACGGCCCTCGTTGAGGCGGAGGTTGACGTTCTCGTTGTCGACACCGCTCACGGCCACGCAAGAGCGATGATTGACATGATTCGCCGGCTCAAGTCCGACCCCGCAACGAGCCACGTCCAGGTGATCGGCGGCAACGTCGCAACCCGCGATGGTGCCGCGGCGCTCGTTGAGGCGGGAGCCGACGCCGTGAAGGTTGGCGTTGGGCCTGGTTCGATTTGCACGACGCGCGTCGTTGCCGGCGTTGGCGTTCCGCAGGTGACTGCCGTGTACGAAGCCGCTGTCGCGGCATCTCCCGCGGGAGTGCCCGTTATCGCCGACGGCGGGCTTCAGTACTCGGGTGACATCGCCAAGGCGCTAGTCGCCGGGGCATCGTCGGTGATGCTCGGTTCGCTGTTCGCGGGCGTCGAGGAGACCCCTGGCGACCTGGTTCTCGTCAACGGCAAGCAGTTCAAGAGCTACCGCGGCATGGGTTCTCTTGGCGCGATGGCTTCACGTGGCCGCACCTCGTACTCCAAGGACCGCTACTTCCAGGCCGACGCCCCCAGTGACGATGACCTTATCCCCGAGGGCATCGAGGGCCGGGTGCCGTACAAGGGCCCCATCTCATCGGTTGTTCGCCAACTTGTGGGCGGCCTTGGTCAGTCGATGTTCTACGTCGGTGCGCGCACTATCCCTGAGCTGCAGTCAAAGGGTCAGTTTGTGCGCATCACGCCGGCTGGACTCAAGGAGTCGCACCCGCACGACGTGCAGATCACGGTCGAGGCACCCAACTACTCGGGTCGCAACTAGGCGCTCAGAACGCGCGGGAGTGGAAGTCGAACATCCGCGCCAGCACCCGCCGCACGGCCCCCATCTCGAGCGCGTCCACACGTCCCAAGTGGTGGACAAGTCGTGACTTCGCGATCGATCGGACCGCCTCAGTCTGGACGTAACTCGTCTGCTCGATGCCGGACTCGTCGGTGGCCTCGATCTCGACATGAAGACTTTGTGCGTGGCGCTTCGTGGTCAGGGGCGCGACGAGCACAAGCGGGAACCGCAGCCCGAACTCCCTGGGAGGCCCAACCACGAGCGCGGGACGCTTGAAAGCGGGTTCGCCGGGGTAGGGGTCGCCAAAATCGACCAGCCACAGTTCACTCGGGGAGATCAAGACTGGCAGGGTAGTCGACATCGGCGAGGTACTCCTTCCACGCCTCAGGGTCGGCATGCAGTGCTTCCATTTCAGCGGCGACCTGCTCGCCGAACCTGCGCGCGAGGAGCGCCTCGATGGCGTCCTCGACCGTGCTGACGAGAGAACTCCCACTCGCCTCGCTCAACTCAACGAGTTGCGCGTGCGCCTCGCGCGAGATGCGGATGGTGGTGGTTGGTGTGGTCATGGCTCAAGCCTAGGTCGATGTAGACACTATGTCTACAAAGCGCGGCTAGGTCCGCGCAGGAGGCGAGATCCGGGTTGGCGTTCTTGGGACGGTCGGGATCTGTGTCGCGACACAGAAACCCTACGGATAGAGCCCGCGCAACTGGTGTGCCTCCGTGACTCGCTGCACTGCGAGCACGGTCGCGGCTTCGCGGTAGGTGAGTCCGCGGTCGCCAGAGAACGCGACGACGTCCCTCCACGCTTTGGTCATGCGCTCCTTGAGACGACCGTTCACCTCGGCCTCGGTCCATTGGTAGGCCATGTTCGCCTGCACCCACTCGAAGTACGAGACGATCACGCCGCCGGAGTTGGCCAAGATGTCCGGGACCATCAGCACCCCGCGGTCGACGAGGATCGCGTCGGCGTCTTTAGTGGTTGGGCCGTTGGCGCCCTCAACCACAATGCTCGCCTTGATCGCGTGCGCGTTGTCCTTGGTGATGACGCCCTCGAGGGCGGCAGGGACCAGCACGTCGACGTCGAGGATGAGAAGGTCGGCGCCGTCGATCGGCTCTGCGCCGGGGAAGTCGACAACGCTTCCAGTGCGGTCAACGTGATCGCACAGTTCCACGATGTCGAGACCGGCCGCGTTGAAGACCGCCCCGTCGATGTCGGAAACGGCCCTCACCGTAACGCCTGCGTCGGCCAAGAATCGGGCAGTGTCCCGGCCCACCTTTCCAAAGCCTTGAACGGCGGCAGAGGCGGTCGCGGGCTTCAGCCCGTGTGACTCCATCGCGAGCATTGCGATGTGGGCGACGCCCCGCGAGGTTGCGGCCGCGCGGCCCAGCGAGCCGCCAAGGCTCACGGGCTTTCCCGTCACCACTCCGGGAACGGTGTGCCCAACGGACGCCGAGTAGGTGTCCATGATCCACGCCATCGTCTGCTCGTTCGTTCCGAGGTCGGGCGCGGGAATGTCGATCTCGGGGCCGATGATTGGCAAGATCTCTGAGGTGTACCGGCGAGTAACGCGCTCGAGCTCAAGGGTCGTGTGCGCTCGCGGGTCGATCGCCACCCCACCTTTGGCGCCGCCGTATGGCACGTCGACGAGTGCGCACTTCCACGTCATCCACATGGCAAGCGCGCGAACCTCGTCGAGGTCCACGTTGGGCGCGTAGCGCAGGCCGCCCTTTGCTGGGCCGCGGCTGAAGTTGTGCTGAACTCGGTAGCCGAGGTAGACGGAGGTGCTGCCGTCTTCTCTCCGAAGCGGAATGCTCACCGCCATCTCGCGTCTAGCGGAGCCGAGCAGCTGATGCGTGCCGTCGTCATAGCCAAGATGGGAGACGGCAGCTGCTAATTGGGCATGTGCGTCCGCGAGGGGGCCCTCACCGACGGCAGGCGACCACGTCATTGTGACCTCTTTCGTCACCTCAAACGTACCGCAGTCAGACCAGGGCAAACGTCCTAACCGGGAAGGTTCCGAATCCTTCAATTGCGGGCGCTGCGCAGAAGAATCGTGCGCCGGACGGTGGCATTTTTGCGAGGTTCGTAAGGTGCTCAACAACGTGCACGCCTGCCGCGAGCAGCAGTGAGTGCGCGGGGCGTTCGCCGCCTGACTCGGTGTCGTCGATGTTGAGCGAGTCGATGCCGACGAGCACCGCTCCCGCATCAATCAGGGCTCGGACGGCGTCTTCGGCGAGATAAGGCGCGCCGGCGCCGTAGGCGGGCGTCCCGAAGTGGCGATCCCATCCCGTGTGTAGGAGCACGGCCTTGCCGCGAACGTCGCGATCCGCGAGCGTTAGCGCGCCAATGCCGCGGCGTTTTGGCGTCCAGGCGTCGGTGAGGTGAAACACCTCGGTTGGCAAGTCAACGAGGCCTGTGAGGTCCAGCCCGGCAAGGTCGGCGCCTTCGCCGTAGCGGTGAAATGGCGAGTCCAAGTACGTGCCGGTGTTGCCAATCATCGTGATGATGTCCATCGCGAACGTGGTGCCCGTGGCGTATTTGGCGCGCGAGTCCTCGCGGGTTAGGAAGGGCGTGATCGATGGCGCCGGCAAACCGGGGTAGGTAATCAGTCCGTCGCGAATCGGGTGGCTCAGGTCAACCACGCCTGCTCGAGCCTCGTGAGGAACCTCGACGCCTCGGCTGCCGCGGTGGGGCTCTTCGACTATCGCGAACGATGTGAACTGCACGTCCTCAACGAGCGCCAGTCCCAGGTGACGCACGAGCAAAGTTGCGACAGCGTCGGCCGGAGTGTCGGCACCCGGGAGGTCCAAGCGGAAGCCCTCTCCCGTGAGCGAGCCGCCGTTGGCGAAGGTAATAGTGAAGTCGATGTGCGCGCGGAACTGGCTCACGCGAGACCCTCCATCAAAGGATCTCCACCGTCACGAGGATCTCCGCCGTCACGCCAAGACCGTGGTCACAGCAGGCGCAACGGGCCAGTCAGGGCTAGGCAGGTCGTCGGTGATTCCCTTGCCCGCGAGGTAGCTCGCGAAGTGCAGTGCCCACACGCGGTGTGCCTCCACCTGTTGATCGTGAAGATCCGCAAGCGCGACCTCGCCAAGCGCGGGGTAGCGGCCAGCGATCGCGCGCACGAGGTCGAGGGTGGCGAGGACATCGGCATCGGCCGCGTGGAGATCGTCGGCATTGACGGCGACCCCGTACGTCTCGCACATGTCGATGAGCTTTCGCTTGCCCCTGCGGTAGCGGTCAAGGTGGCGGTCGAGCACCAGGGGATCGACGACGGGCCGGATGGGTCCGCCGAGTCGCTCGGCGATAGTCGGTAGCCCGTGGCGAACGAGTTCCGCCTCCAAGATGCTGAGGTCAAACTGCACGTTGAACCCCACCACGGGTATTCCGGAACCCAGCGCGGAGGCGAGGAGGCCCGCAATCTCAGCCAGGGCGTCGGCCGGTTGCCTGCCATCTGCCTGCGCCTTTTCTGTGCTGATGCCATGCACCGCGCTCGCGGCGGCGGGGATTGGCACGCCTGGGTCAATGAGCCACGTGCGCACGGTGGGTTCGCCGTCGCCGGTGCGGGTGATCAGCGCGGCGGTCACGATGCGATCGTGGGTGGTTGAGATGCCGGTGGTTTCGGTGTCGAAACCAACCATGGGTTCGTCTAGCCAAGTCATGCGTCAACTCTCCCACGCGGCACTGACAACCCGTGGCCGACGCTACGCAATCGTGGCGCCGGTAGGCTGGGGCGGTGAGCAACGAGATCGAGATCGGCCGTGGAAAGCGCGGCCGCCGCGCCTACTCCTTTGACGACGTCGCGATCGTGCCATCGCGCCGCACGCGCGACCCCCAGAACGTGTCTCTGCGCTGGCAGATCGACGCGTTCGAGTTTGCGGTCCCCGTCATCGCGGCGCCCATGGACTCCGTGATGTCGCCGGCGACGGCGATCGAGCTCGGCAGGCGAGGTGGCCTTGGCGTCCTCGACCTCGAAGGCGTCTGGACACGCTACGAGGACCCCACCGCGCAACTTGAGGAGATCGCGTCCCTGGACGGCGCAGAGGCCACTCGCCGCATGCAGGAGATCTACGCGGAGCCCGTCAAGGATGAACTCATTACGGCTCGCCTCAAGGAGATCCGCGCCGCTGGCGTGACTGTCGCTGGCGCCCTGAGCCCGCAGCGCACCCAAGAGCACTACGGCACCGTCCTCAAGGCAGGCGTTGACCTCTTCGTCATCCGCGGCACCACCGTGAGCGCCGAGCACGTCTCCGGCGAGGCAGAGGCCCTCAACCTCAAGAAGTTCATCTACGAACTCGACGTGCCGGTGATCGTCGGCGGCGCCTCGACCTACCAGGCTGCCCTTCACCTCATGCGGACCGGCGCGGCTGGCGTGCTCGTTGGCTTTGGCGGCGGCGCAGCTCAGACCACGCGCACATCACTTGGCATTCACGCGCCCATGGCAACGGCAGTGGCCGACGCTGCGGCAGCTCGTCGCGACTACCTTGACGAGTCTGGGGGCCGGTACGTCCACGTCATCGCCGACGGCGGTCTTGGACGGTCCGGCGACATGGTCAAGGCAATCGCGTGTGGCGCCGACGCCATCATGGTTGGCGCGGCGCTCGCGCGAGCCGAAGAGGCGCCGGGCAAGGGCTATCACTGGGGTCCAGAGGCTCACCATTCGGAGCTGCCGCGCGGAGAGCGCGTGCACGTTGGCACCGTTGGCTCGCTTGAGCAGATCCTCACCGGTCCCGCAACGACTGCTGACGGCACCACCAACCTCATGGGAGCGCTACAGCGGTCAATGGCCACGACGGGCTACAGCGACCTCAAGGAATTCCAGCGGGTCGACGTTGTGGTCAGTCCGTATCAGCCGCACTAATCCGTGAGGCTCTGGTCCCTTCACCCAACAACGCTCGACCGCGTGGGCCTTGTCGCGTGTTGGCGCGAGGCGTTGCTCGCGCAGGCCGTGCTCGCGGGCCGCACCAAGGGATACCGTCACCACCCCCAACTAGAGCGCTTCCGCGCACAGGACGCTCCGCTCGAGGCGATTGGCGCGTACCTCGTGGGGCTGGCGGAAGAAGCGGATGCCCGCGGCTATCGCTTTGACCGCACTCGCATCGAGTCACCGCAGGGCTCACCCGTGCGGATACCCGTAAGTGATGGCCAACTCGCCTTGGAAATGACGCACTTGCGCGAGAAGCTCGCGGTTCGTAGTCCTGAAGACTTTCGCAGGCTCGCGTCGAGGTCTGCAACGCCACACCCGCTGTTCGTGGTTGTCAGTGGACCCGTTGAGCCATGGGAGAGGGCGCCCATCCCGCCGCCTTGCGACCGTGCCGCGAGTCGCTAGCATCGTCCCATGCCCCTAGCCACGATTGAAGTGCGACGCACTTGGAGCGATGACGAGCAGTCCGCGATCATCGAGGCGGTTCACGCCGCCCTCATCCACGCGTTCGGGATTCCTGACAGCGACAAGAACATTCGCCTGGTGGAGCACGACCCGCAGCGCTTTGCGGTCTCGCACCTGCTCGCCCAGCCCGAGTTCAAGACGATCGTCTCGATCGACTGCTACTCGGGCCGCACGCCGGACATGAAGCAAGCGCTCTACGAACAGATCCTGCAACGGTTTCAGGTCATCGGGATCCCGCGTGACCACGTCGTGATTGTGCTTCGCGAGGAGCCGCACGAAAACTGGGGAAGCGGCTCGGACTAGCCCGGGGCCGGGCCCCCAGTCGAGCACTCCGCCAGTCGAGCGATCCGTCAGTCGAGAGCCTCGCTCAGTTCGAGCCAGCGCTGCTCTAGCTCAGCACCCTCCGCCTCAAGCCCACGCAACTCATCGGCAAGAGCCGTGATCCCCGCGTAGTCCGACTGGTCGTGCCCCGCCATGCGCTCGTGCATCGCCGCCGTCGACGCTGCGACCTTGTCCATCCGCCGCTCAACCGCCTGCAACTCCTTGGTCAGGGCGCGACGGTCCCCGGCGTCGGGCCGTGCCGTCGCCGAACCTGCCGCGCCCTTGCCGAACGTGCCAACGCCGCCCGTGCCACGGCGTCGGGCACGCGAAAGCTCCACGTACTCGTCGACGCCGCCAGGCAGGTGGCGCAAGCCGCCGTCGATGACCGCGAACTGCTCGTCGGTGATGCGCTCCATGAGATAGCGGTCGTGGCTTACGACCACGAGCGTGCCCGGCCACGCGTCGAGAAGGTCCTCGAGTGCCGCAAGCATGTCGGTGTCGAGATCGTTCGTCGGCTCGTCGAGTACCAGCACGTTGGGCTCACCAAGTAGCACTACTAGTAACTGCAGCCGTCGCCTTTGGCCGCCGCTAAGCCGCCCGACGGGGGTCTTGAGTTGGGCGCTCGAGAAGCCAAGGCGCTCAAGGAGTTGGCCGGGGGTGAGTTCGTTGCCGTCGGCAAGGGTGACGCTCGAGAAGCGCTTGACCATGGCGGACACACGCTCGTCCTTGTGCTCCTCGAGTTCCGAGAGTTGCTGGGAGAGCGCCGCGACCTTGACGGTGATACCTCGCTTGACGCGACCACTTGTGGGCTCGAGTTCGCCGGTGATGAGCTTGAGAAGAGTTGACTTTCCCGCTCCGTTCTCGCCAAGCAGGCCCACGCGCTGGCCGGGCCCCAGGTTCCAGTCGAGGTCCTTGATTACTTGCTTGTCGCCGTAGCTGACCGAGGCGCGGATGAGCTCCACGACGTCCCTGCCCAGGCGGGCGGTCGCCATCCGCTGGAGCTGAATCGCGTCCCTGACCGGTGGCACGTCCGCGATCAATGCGTTGGCCGCGTCTATGCGGAACTTGGGCTTTGTGGTGCGCGCGGGGGCGCCGCGACGGAGCCACGCGAGCTCCTTGCGCATGAGGTTCTGGCGGCGCTGTTCAGTGACGTTTGAGATGCGTTCTCGCTCCACGCGCTGCAGCACGTACGCGGCGTATCCGCCCTCGTATTGGTCAACTTCTCCGTCGTGAACCTCCCATGTTGCGGTGGTGACCTCGTCGAGGAACCAGCGGTCGTGGGTGACGACAACAAGCGCGCCCTGCCGCGCGGGCCAGCGCTGCTTGAGGTGCTCCGCGAGCCACGTCACGCCCTCGACGTCGAGGTGGTTGGTTGGCTCGTCGAGGATGACGACGTCGTGGTCCTCGACCAGCACGTGTGCCAACGCGACCCGTCGCTGCTGGCCGCCGGAGAGGTCGCCGACCACAGCGTCGGGCGGGAGGTCGGGAACCAACCCGGACATGACGTCGCGAATGCGCGGGTCGGATGCCCACTCGTGGGTGTCTTTAACACCCATGATCGCCTCGAGGACCGTGAGGCTCGTGTCGACGTGATCGCTCTGGTCAAGGACACCAACGCGGGTGCCGCGAGCGTTGGTGACCCTGCCATCGTGGGGCTCGAGGCGGCCCGCGAAGATCTTCAGCAGGGTGGACTTGCCGGCGCCGTTGGCGCCCACGATGCCAATGCGGTCGCCGTCGGCAATGCCGACCGTGGCCGATCCGAGCACGGTGCCCATGCCGAAGTCGACATGGACGGATTCAACGCCAAGGAGGTGAGCCACCCGTAAAGGGTAGTCGCAGTGCGCTTGCGGTCACGCAGTGCCGCTAAGTGCGCCTTCGGTGCACGTGGCGACCGCCAGGACGTCCTGGAACTAGCTCTCCGCCCTGAGGAGCAGGATCACGCCGTCTTTGAGTACTCCCGACTCGCCGTCGGGGCTGACCGCCTCGCGCTCGCGGACGCCAACCTCAACCGTTTCCCACACCCCGGAGTCGAGCCCCAAGTCGGCGAAGTCTTGTTCAACGGACGGCAGGTGCGTGTGGTCGTGGTGCGAAAGCGCGCTCCACCACGGCGCCTCTGCATGCGTGACCATGAGGAAGTGCCCTCCCGGCTTCACCCAGGTCGCCGCTTTGCGCAGAATCTCGATTCGCGGGAAGTCGACCTCCGAGTGCATGAAGGAGCTGCAGACGAGGTCAACGGGACCCGCGGGCTCCCACTCGGACAGGTCTGCGGCCACGAAGGCGGCGGGCAAGTCGCCGGCGGCTTCACGGCCCCGCTCGACCGCCGTGGGGGAGATGTCGACGCCCGTCGCTGCCCACCCCTGCTCCGCGAGCCAGATGACGTCGGCTCCCTCGCCGCACGCAAGGTCTATCGCCGTGCCGGGGGTGAGGTCGGCGACAACTGTCGCGAGCGTCGGATTGACCTTGCCGGACCACGCACGAGTGCGATCCCGGTACCGCGTCTCCCAATGGTCGGCCAAGTTGTCTTCGCTCATGCCCCCATCCTCGCAAAAGCCAACACGAGCGTCGGCCACAATGAGTCCATGACGAGCGGGGAACACGGCGGGGACGCCTATGTGCGGGTGTGGATCGACAGTTGGCAGCAGGAGTGTTGCGGAGAGGCGTGGGCGGTTGGGGACCGCGTCACCTTCACGGTTCTGCGTCCCGCTGCGGATGCGTTCGCCGAGACCTTCCCTGAAGACTCAGGCGTGACGATCGATTGGTACGAGGAGCACCACCCTGACAAGCGCACGCGCCTTGAGACGGTCGAGGGCGTCATCGTCGACGCGGCTGGAGTGCAACGTAGGTATGCGCCGCAGCTGGGTGCGCCCGTAAACAACCTCTATCCGGTGCCGGGAAGTGCTCTGCTGACTCCCGTGACCAAGTCCGACGGCGACGAACGGCGGCTGGAAGGCTTCGCGGGATACGTGGTCACTCTCCAGATTTGATTCTCGGAGACGAACGCCGGGAATACTTGACGCGTCAACTTGTTCCCCTAGGGCTTACTTGACACTTCAACTCAGCTAGGGATCTCATGGACGTCGTATTTCTGATCGCACGCATCCTGTTTGCGTTCATCTTCATTCTCAGTGCCATCGGCCACATCACCAAGGCCGACGCCATGGCCCAGTTCGCGGCATACAAGGGCGCTCCTGGCGGCAAGTTTGGCGTGATCGCCTCCGGCATTACGTTTGGCCTCGGCGCGATCATGGTGGCGTTCGGCATCTACGGCGACCTTGGCGCACTGCTGATCTTCGCGACGCTCATCCCAGTCACGTGCTTCATGCACGCGTACTGGAAGGAAAGCGACGCTCAGGCTAAGCAGGGCGACCAGGTGATGTTCAACAAGAACCTCGGGCTCATGGGCGGCGCGCTCGCGTTCTTCCTGCTGTTCTCTTCGCAGGCCGCTGACCTGGGGCTCACGATCGTCGGTCCGCTCTTCAACCTCAACTAGAGCCAACGACAACGGGGAGGCGAGCCAGTGCGGCTCGCCTCCCCGTTGTCGCGCTTCGCACTGCCTACTCGTTGTCCCCACCTGTTGCCGCGACCGCGTCCACCCCACCGTCATCCAAGCCACGGGCGTCGGGCCATACCCAGTCGTTGACCTCCGGGGCATCGATGCCGTGCTCGCGCGCATACCGCCGCGCCTCAAGGCGAGCGTCGAACATCTTCTGACGCAACGACGCGGCACGCGACCCAAGCGACGGCACGCGATCAATCACGTCCATCACCAGATGGAAGCGGTCAATGTCGTTGAGCATCGCCATGTCGAACGGCGTTGTCGTTGTGCCCTCCTCCTTGTAGCCGCGCACGTGCAGGTTGTCGTGGCCGTTGCGGCGGTACGTGAGGCGATGGATGAGCCACGGATAGCCGTGGTAGTTGAAGATGATCGGCTTGTCCGTGGTGAAGAGCTGATCAAACTCGCGATCCGCCATTCCGTGCGGGTGCTCCTTCTCCGGCTGCAAGCGCATCAGGTCGACGACGTTAACCATGCGCACCTTGAGCTCGGGGAGCTCGGTTCGCAGGATGTCGATCGCGGCCAGAACTTCAAGCGTAGGTACGTCACCCGCGGCGGCAAGCACAACGTCGGGCTCGTCACCGGCCGGTACGTTCGATGCAAACTCCCAGATCCCAAGCCCGCGTGTGCAGTGGTCGATCGCCTGGTCCATGGTCAGCCACGACGCCTGCGGCTGCTTGCCTGCGACCACCACGTTCACATAGTCGCGAGACCGCAGGCAGTGGTCCCACGTGCTCAGCAACGTGTTGGCGTCCGGCGGCAGGTACACGCGCACCACTTCCGCCTTCTTATTGATCACGTGATCGATGAAGCCAGGATCCTGGTGGCTAAAGCCGTTGTGGTCCTGTCGCCACACATGGCTGGATAGCAGGTAGTTCAGCGACGCGACGGGCCTGCGCCACGGGAGCTCTCGTGACACCTTGAGCCACTTCGCGTGCTGATTGAACATCGAGTCCACGAGGTGGATGAAGGCCTCATACGACGTGAACATGCCGTGACGACCGGTGAGCAGGTAGCCCTCGAGCCAGCCTTGGCACTGATGCTCGGAGAGCATCTCGATGACGCGACCGCTCTTGGCTAGATGATCGTCCGTGTCGTAGATCTCGCCCATCCACACGCGGTCCGTCACCTCGAGAGTGGCGGCGAACCGGTTGGAGGCGAGTTCGTCTGGCGCGAATACGCGGAAGTTTTCTGGGTTCTTGCGCACCACATCGCGAAGCCAGTCACCAAGCACTCGCGTCGCCTCAACGGGCGCGGAGCCCGGCACGGCGACGTCGATGGCGTAGTCGCGGAAGTCCGGCAACCGCAGGTCGCGCAGCAACACGCCACCATTCGCGTGGGGCGTTGCGCTCATGCGCAAGTCGCCCTCTGGCGCTAGCGACGTGTACTCCGCGAGGGGAGCGCCAGCCTCATCAAACAACTCGTTGGGCCGGTAGGACTCGAGCCAGCCCTCGAGCACCGCGAGGTGCTCCGGGGTGTCCCGCGCGGAGGCCAAGGGCACCTGGTGCGCTCGCCACGACCCCTCGGTCTGCTTGCCGTCGATCTCCTTTGGACACGTCCAGCCTTTGGGCGTGCGGAACACGATCATGGGCCACATCGGCCTCTCGAGATCGGGGTTGTCAGCAGCCGCGGCCTTGATCGCCGCGATCTCGTCGAGCACCTCGTCAAGCACCTCGGCAAAGCGCCGGTGCACGGATTCGTGCGGCTCGTCGTCGAAGCCCGCCGTAAACACGTGCGGCTTGTGCCCGTACCCCTTCATGAGGTCCACGAGTTCTTGCTCGCCAATGCGTGCAAGAACGGTGGGGTTGGCGATCTTGTACCCGTTGAGGTGCAGGATCGGCAACACAACGCCGTCTTTCGCAGGGTTGAGGAACTTGTTTGAATGCCAGCTCGTCGCGAGCGGGCCCGTCTCCGCTTCGCCGTCTCCGACAATCGCCGCCACGAGCAGGTCCGGGTTGTCGAAGGCGGCTCCATACGCGTGGCTTAGCGAGTACCCGAGCTCCCCGCCCTCATGGATTGACCCGGGAGTCTCCGGCGCCACGTGGGAAGGAATGCCGCCAGGGAAAGAGAACTGCTTGAAGAGGCGCTGAATCCCCGCCTCGTCATACGAGATGTCCGGGTAGGTCGCCGTATACGTGCCGTCCAGAAAGCTCGCAGCAACGAGCCCAGGGCCGCCGTGGCCCGGGCCGATGATGTACATCGTTGGCTGCTGACGCGCGGCAATCACCCGGTTCAGGTGCGCGTAAAGAAAATTAAGGCCCGACGTTGTGCCCCAGTGGCCAACGAGGCGCGGCTTCACATGGTCGCGAGTGAGTTGCTCTCGCAAGAGCGGGTTGTCGAGCAGATAGATCTGGCCAACGCTCAGGTAGTTGGACGCCCGCCACCACTTGTCGACCTTGGCGAGATCATCGGCTAGGGCAGGGGCAGTCCCGGTTGCCCACGGGGCGTCATTCATGGTTCCTCCAGCGTTGGTGCTCTTGTCAAAGCACCCTATGCCGGGAGGGAACGCAATGCGACACGAAGCAGGGCAAACGCTCGGTGAACACCAAGCATTTGCCCTGCTTAACGCGTTAGGAGCTAACGAGCGTCTTGTACGTGTACCTCATGGTGATGGTGTCCGTACCAAGGGACGCGTCGTCGAAGAGAGCCGCCGAGAAGTAGATCCGCTTGTTCCCGGTTGGCACCGCGAGGGTGCTGCTGTAGTTGGCGCCTTTAGACAGCATGCGAATGTGGCTTGTGTCTTCGTCGTTGAAGTCCATGCTCCACGCTGCTTCCGCATAGTTGAGGTAGTAGACGTTCATCGTGGCGCGGGCGGTGACTTTGCCGTACTTCATGGCGCTTTGGATGTCAGACGGAACGGACACGGAGCCATACGCGATGAGCCCAATGGTCCCGAGGTCGCCGTATGCGTCACAGTAGAAGTCGTCGGCCTTGACCTCGCCGATGAAGCACTCGCTCAGCCCCAACTCGTCGAGCGGAACGTACGTCTTGTAGATCGCTCCGGACTTGTAGGTCACCGTCTTGGTCTTGGAAACAAGCTTGCTCGAACGAACCGTGATGGTCTTGGTCGCCGTCTTGGTGTAACCCTGTGGGCCCTTGAGCGTGGCCTTGACCGTGTACGTACCGGGGACGATCTTGCCGCCCACCTTCCCGTCCCACGTTGCGGTCCACGCCTTGCTTGACGTCAGCGTCCAGGACTTGACGGTCTTGCCGTTGCGGATGATCTTGACCGAACCGGTGGACTTGAAGGTCGTGGGGTTGGTGGTCTTGGGCGTAAGCGTCAGCTTGACGGTATCGAGGTAGTAGTCCTTGTACGGGTACACGGCGCTCGAGCCCGCGGAAAGCGTGAGGCTGCTCACCGCAGTTGTGGCGACCGTGAGCGCAGCTGCCGCGCTTGAATACGGCGTTTCTGAAGGGCCCCAAACGGTGGCAACAACGCTACCGGTGCCGTAGCCAAACTTGCTCGAACCAAAGGTGAAGAGAGCGGGCGCGCTTGTGGTGGATTTGATGGACGGTGCGTAGGTCTTGCCGCCAACCTTTGCGGTGACAGTGCCAGTGAAGGGCACCTTCTCACCGGTCTCGTCTGTCGCAGAAACGGTGGCCACGGAAGTGCGCACGGGGGTGCCGCTCCATCCGTAGATCACGGACTTGGACAAACCAAGGGACACGCTGATGGGCTCTCCTGAGCCCACCGTGAGGTCCGTAAGCACAGGCTCTCCGCCAATTGACGGGGTTGCGACAACTTCGTACGTCCCGGCAGTAAGGCCCTGAACCGGCACGCTAACCGTTGCCGGCACCGCGGGGTCCGTGATCTCGAAGCCATCAAGCGTTGCTACAACGTCGCCGCCGCCACTCTCGCGAATCACAACGGTGCCGGCCGTGGCCGCGTCCGAGTAAATCTCAAGGCTCGTCGAGTCGCGTACACCGTCGCCCGCAGGCAGCGTCAACGTGGTCAATCCGTCGATCGACAGATTGGCGGCAACTATGGCGTCGCCTTCCCCGGCCGACGCCGTGGTTGCGAATGCGGCAAATAGCAGTGCCGTTGCGGTCGCCGTTGCGATGGCGCGTTGGCTATGAGTCGTGATCATGCTGTGGCCCCCAGGTAGATGTGTTGGGCAACGGTAGCGGTTGTGTCTCGAGGGCGCCAAACGGATGTGATCAAACCGCCTTCGCATATGGTTGAACCATCCCTGGTGACGTGAGGAGTTTTCGTGTCGGTGCTCGAAATCGAAAGTCTGGTCAAGTCTTACGGTGATGTTCGAGCGCTAGACGGAGTCTCCTTCGCAGTGGCGGCGGGCGAACTGTTTGGCTTCGTGGGCTCAAACGGTGCGGGCAAGACCACCACGATGCGAATCATCCTTGGAGTGCTCCGTGCGGACGCCGGCGAGGTGTCCTGGAACGGCGCCCCAGTTGATCGGGATCTGCGCCGGCGCATCGGCTATATGCCCGAGGAGCGCGGACTGTACCCGCGGATGAAGGTAGGTGAGCAACTTGTCTACCTCGCGAGGTTGCACGGGCTCACCGAGCCCGCTGCTGCCGCGGCGATGGAGCACTGGACGGAGGTGCTCGGCGTTGCGCAGCGACGCGACGACGCGGTGGAGAAACTCTCGCTCGGTAACCAGCAGCGGGTGCAGCTTGCCTCGGCGCTTGTGCATGGCCCGGAGATTCTCGTTCTCGATGAGCCGTTCTCTGGGCTGGACCCCGTCGCTGTCGCCGTGATGAGCGACGTTTTGCGAGCGCAAGCGGATGCGGGAGTGCCTGTCGTGTTCTCTTCTCACCAATTGGAGCTTGTTGAACGGCTGTGTGACCGCGTGGGAATCGTCAAGGCTGGGCGCATGGTTGTGAACGGCACCATCGACGACCTGCGCGCAACCGACACGCAACGATGGAGCGTCAAGTTCGCCGACGCTGTGGCGCCCCCAGCAGCGTCGCCACCTGGCGCGGTGGTTGAGCCGGCCGACGACGGTGGCTGGGTGGTCGAGGCCGCGGACGCGCAGGCCGCGCAAGCGGCGCTGGCGATTGCGGCACAGTCAGGCACGGTCGTCCAGTTCGCTCCTATTCGACCGAGCCTCACCGATCTGTACCGAGATGTCGTGACGTCCGAGGAGCAGGAAGAGGTGGTGCCGGGATGATGTGGCTGATCGCGCGCAGGGAGTTCCGCACCCGCACCTTCTCAAAGGCCAACCTCATCACCTCGAGCATCATGCTGGTGCTGATCGTTGGTGGGGCACTGATCCTCAAGCCCCTCATTTCCGGTGGCGACGGCGAGCCGCAACCTGTTGAGGTTTCCGCGGAAACCGCTGCACTCGTGCCGTACCTTGAAGCCGCCGCAACAGCGCTCGAAGGCAACTACGAGTTTGTTGAGGTTGAGAACCCAGACGAGACAATGGTCAGCGAAGAGACCGCTGGCCTCATCGTCGGGCAGCCAACCTCGCCAGAAGTGGTCCTTGAGGGCGACGACCAGTCGCTTGTCGCTGTTGTCACCGCGGCCGCTCAAGCGGCCGTTCTCGATTCCCAAGTGAGTGAGCTGGGCGGGGACCCTGTGGAGGTGTCCACCGCGATCGCGCAGGCGACTCCCACTGTGACCATTGTTGGCGAAGACAAGGGAGCGGACACAGGTTCGTACTTCGCGGGGCTTGTCGTGATCCTCGTGCTGTTCACCGTGCTCATCCAGTCGGCATCGGTGATCATGATGGGAGTTGTCGAGGAGAAGTCGTCTCGCGTTGTCGAGATCCTGCTCGCGACGGTGCGCCCCACCACTTTGCTTGGGGGCAAGGTGCTTGGCGTCGGTCTGTATGCGCTCGTTCAGGCCGTAACTCTCGTGGTTCCACTCGTGTTTGCCGCGGTGTATCTGGACTTCATTGGCGAGCTTGAAATCGGGCTCGGGGCGCTACTCGTGAACTTCGGCGTGTGGTTCTTGCTTGGCTTCGCTTTGTTCGCGATGTTCTTTGGCGGCCTTGCGGCGCTGGTGTCGCGACAGGAGGACCTTGGGGCGGTGACGACGCCGATGATGCTGCTGATGCTCGTGCCGCTCTACCTCGCGATCTACCTCGTGCCCAACAGTCCAGACGGAACCGTCACGATGGTGCTCACGCAAGTACCGTTCTTCGCGCCATTCATGGTGCCGATGCGTAGCGCGTTCGGAACCATCGAGCCGTGGGAGATAGCGCTCGCCCTGACACTGTGCGTCCTGACGATCCCGCTGCTCACCTGGCTTGCGGGCCGCGTCTACGCGGGCGCCGTGCTCAACACGGGTGGACGCATGAAGCTGCGCGACGCGCTTCGCCAGGGGTAAACGCGCGGCACGCGCGTGCGGGTGGCACCTCGGGGCAGGGCTAGGAGATTGCCGCGAGGGACTGCACGGCGATTTCTCGCTCCTCGTTCGTGGGGATGACCCAGACCTGGACCCGTGATGTGTCAGCAGAGATAAGCGTCGGCTCCGTCTTGCGCCCCTCATTGCGGCTGGGATCCACCACAATCCCCAACTCTTCGAGCCCCGCTAGCGAGTTGACGCGTACCGCAGCGTCGTTCTCGCCGACGCCGGCGGTAAACGTGATCGAGTCAAGGTGGCCGAGCAGCGCGTAGTAGCGGCCAACGTAGCCGCGAATGCGCCGGTAGTAGATCTCCAGGCCAAGCGTTGCGTAGTGGTCGCCTGCTTCCGCAGCCGCGCGCACGTCGCGCATATCCGAGTAGCCGGTGAGCCCAAGCATTCCCGACTGCTTATTGAGAAGGTCGTCGATCTCGTCAATGCTCATGCCCGCAGCGCGGCCAAGGTGGGCAACCACTGCCGGGTCAATGTCTCCCGTTCGAGTGCCCATCACGAGCCCCTCGAGGGGAGTGAGTCCCATCGAGGTGTCGAAGGACCGGCCACCCTTCACGGCACAGGCCGACGCTCCGTTGCCAAGGTGAAGGATGATTTGGTTTATCTGGCGTACGTCCGCGCCCATCGCCTGCGCGGTCGCGCGCGAGACAAAGTGATGCGATGTGCCGTGAAACCCGTAACGACGGATGGCGTGCTCCTGAGCCACGTGCCGGTCGAGCGCATAGGTGTACGCCTCGGGCGCGATGGTCTGGTGGAACGCAGTATCAAAGATGGCGACGTGCGCGATCGAGGGGAAGGCCGCGCGTGCCGCGGCGATACCTGCGGCGTTGGCTGGATTGTGTAGCGGCGCGAGGGTGGACAACAGCGCGATTGCGCGTTCTACCCCGTCGTCGATCACGGTAGGTGCCGTGAATTCTGCACCGCCTTGAACAACGCGATGCCCAACGACGGTGAGCGCGCGCAGGTCAACTGCGGTGTTGGCCTCGAGTTCCTCGATCACCGCCGCGACCCCTGCGCCGTGGTCCACGACCCGCTCAACAAGGCCAGCGGCCAGTGGCTCAGCCACGCCGGTGTCGATGACCTGGTACTTGATCGAACTCGACCCGCAATTGAGAACGAGGACAAGGCCGCGCGGTTGGGAGCTCACTCGGTGCCTTCCGCTGACAGCTGCTGCGCTTGAATTGCGGTGATCGCAACGGTGTTGACGATGTCTTGGACAAGCGCCCCGCGGCTGAGGTCGTTGACCGGCTTGCGCAGTCCCTGCAGCACGGGCCCCACTGCTACCGCTCCCGCCGAGCGCTGCACAGCCTTGTAAGTGTTGTTGCCGGTGTTGAGGTCCGGGAAGACAAGGACCGTCGCGCGTCCAGCAACGGGAGAATCCGGGGCCTTCGACGCGGCGACGCTTGGCTCCACCGCGGCGTCGTATTGCATGGGCCCGTCAACCAGCAAGTCTGGCCGACGCTCGCGCACCAGTCGCGTGGCTTCCCTCACCTTGTCGACGTCTGAGCCGGTTCCCGATTCGCCGGTCGAGTACGAAAGCATCGCGATGCGTGGCTCGATGTGGAACTGCCGCGCGGTTTCCGCTGACGAGATGGCGATATCCGCGAGCTGTTCCGCCGTTGGATCGGGATTGACCGCGCAGTCGCCGTAGACAAGAACGCGATCCGGCAGGCACATAAAGAACACCGAGGAGACGATCGAGACGCCAGGCGGAGTCTTGATCACCTGGAACGCGGGGGTGATGGTGTGCGCCGTCGTGTGAGTGGCGCCAGAAACCATGCCGTCCGCGAGCCCCTCGCGAACCATCATCGTGCCAAAGTAGCTGACGTCCTGAACCTGATCGCGGGCCTGGTCAAGCGTCACCCCCTTTGCGGAGCGGGCCTCGGCATACGCCGCAGCGAAACGCTCTACAAGCTCAGGGTCCGACGGCGAGGTGACAGTTGCGCGGGCGATGTCGAGTCCAAGCTCGGCCGCGCGGGCACGGGTTGCCTGCTCCTCGCCCAACAAGGTGAGGTTGACGACGTTGCGCTTGAGTAGCGTCGACGCCGCTCGCAGAATGCGGTCGTCCGAGCCTTCTGGCAACACGATGTGACGCTTTGACGACCTGGCTCTGGCGAGCAGATCGAACTCGAACATCAGCGGCGTGATCACATCGGTGCGAGCGACATTGAGGCGGGAGAGAAGTTCGCTCTCATCGACGTAGCGGTCAAACATCGCGAGGGCCGTGTCAACTTTGATGCGGCTGTCTCGGCTGAGCCGACCGCGTGTGCGGTACGTACTCATAGCCGTCTTGAACGTGCCCGAGGTCGTAGTGAGGACGGGAAGCGGGGAACCGACTCCCTCGACGAGGCGACCAACAGACCCCGCGGGCACGAATCCGCCGGTCAACACAATCCCTGCTAACGCGGGGAACCCGCCGGCGCTGTGCGCACTGAGTAGCGCGAGGAGAGTGTCGTCGCGGTCCCCGGCGGAGATCACAAGAGCGCCCTCTTCGAGTCGTTCAAGCAGGTGCTCCGTCGTCATCGCGCCGATCAGGATCGAGCGCACCTCGCGACTCATGAGTTCGCGATCGCCGCTCACCAGCTGGGCGTCGGTGGCCAATGCCAGTTCTGAGAGCAGTGGAGCCGTGAGCAGCGGCTCTTCGGGAAGCACTCCGAGCCTCAGGTCCGGTGGCAGCGCGTCATAGATCGCGTCGATCTGTTGGGGATTGCAGCGGTTGGCGAACACGCCAACGACGTGCGCGTGGCGCTCTTCGAGTTCAGCTCGGCCGTGGTCCGCAACCTGTGCGACCTCCGCCGGCGTGCGGTCAATGCCGTGAACGACGAGCGCCACCGGCGCGCCTAGGTTTGCGGCGATCCGAGCGTTGAATTCGAATTCGGCGGCACCAGACACGTCCGTGTAGTCGGTGCCGACGATGACAACGGCATCGCAGCGTCGAGCGACATCGTGGTACCGCGCGACGATGGTAGCTAGCGCGGCCTCCGCGTCTTCGTGGACGTCTTCATAGGTGACACCGACGCACTCTTCATACGTGAGGTCCACGCTGTCGTGAGCGAGTAGCAACTGCACAACGTAGTCGGATCCGTCCGCCACCCGCGCAACCGGCCTGAATATGCCAACCCGGCCCACCGAGCGCGCGAGAGCCGTGGTGATGCCGAGCGCGACGGTGGACTTCCCCGAGGCTCCCTCGGTTGACGTGATGTAGATGCTACGAGCCACGCCAACAGCATTCCACGAACTCGCGGGACCGTACGCGCCAACGCTCCTGCAGCGTCGGCCATGGCAACCAGTGCCGTGTGCCATGTTCCACAGACCATTCCCTACGCGAACCGCTGCGCCTAGGGTTGACGCGGGCGTCCAACGGGCGTAACAAACTGAGAACTGCGGGGGATCCCTTGTTAGAGCGCGCGCGTCTGTGGCTTACGGCCACATGGGACACGCTCGCGCGCCTGGGCGTGGACTCGGTGCCGAGCGAGGATGCCCGCGCCGTCGCCGCGGCGAACAGGTTCTACGTCCTCGCCGTCCTTGCAAACCTTCCGTGGCTCGTGGTGCTCGGCGTGATCGGCGGCCCTACTCCGGCGCCCGTGGCGACGCACGCCGTGATGGTCCTTACCTGGGCGGCGGGCCTGTGGCTCAACCGATTGGGCATGCAGTTGCTCGGGAGCGTTCTCGCGCTCCTCGCACCTTTGCTGCAATACGCGTACCTCGCGGATGTGTACTCGCGGTCCGCTGCGTTCCAGTTGCACTTGCTTGCGATACCCGCCTTGAGTTTTGCGCTGATCCCCACGCGCCAGTGGGCGTTGCGCGTGGGCGTTGGTCTGGTTGGCGTGGTGGTGCTGGGCTCGATCTACATTGCACCGGTCTTCCAGCACCCGAGTTCGGGAATCAACCAAGCGACCGTACAGGGCCTCGCGGTAGGCAATGTCGTGTCCACCTTGGTGTTGTTGTACGCGATTGCCGCGTTCAACAGCTACTACTTCCAACGCGAACGCCAACGCAATGACGTGCTCTTGGGCGAGGCCCAGGTCGCTGCGCAGACCGATTCGCTCACGGAATCACTGAATCGTCGAGGGATAGCGCCCGTGATCGCGGCAGCAGCGCGCCAGGGTCCGTATGCGCTGGCGCTTGTCGACCTTGACCGCTTCAAGCGCATCAACGACGCTCTTGGTCACGGCGCGGGGGACGTCGTCTTGGCAAACGTTGCGCGCTCGATAGCCCGCTCGATTGGCGAGAAGGGCTCGGTCGCACGCTGGGGAGGCGAGGAGTTCCTCGTAGTGCTCCCACAGTGCTCGCTTAGTCAGGCGCTCGCGATCCTCGAAACTGCGCGAGCGGAGATCGAAGACGAATACAACGTGGACGGAGTGGCAGCCCCCGTCACCATCTCTGCGGGCATTGGGCACGGGCCTCGGCTTGCGGCCAAGGAAGAATTGCTGCGACTAGCTGACGCCAAGCTCTATGAGGCGAAGGATTCCGGTCGCAACCTGGTGCTTGGCGCCACTGTGAAGGCGCTGGTCCGTGACTAGCACGTTGGGCGAGCGCGCGGCGTAGGCTGAGGTCCACGGCCGGCCGCTTGGGCTGAGGGAGGTGCGCCGTGACGGAACGTAGCGATGGCGCCGCGGGGCATCGCGGATTCGGCCACGCGCTCAGTTCCTTCCTCGATACGCCCACCGGCGGCCAAACGGGAGACGTAGGCCGGGCCGCGAGTGCCACGCAAGCATTCCTGTTTGTCTCCGCCGTGCTGTCGGTAGTGTTCGCGGCCTTCTTCGCCATCTACGACGCTTCCGCGCTTGGGCCACTGGTGGTCGTTGCGGCCATTGCGGTGCTGGCGAACCTCGCCGGCCTCGTTTTTGTGCGCAGAGGGCGGCAGCTCACGGCTTCGATGTTCGCTGTCATGGTGGGAACCGTTCAAGTTGCCATCGTCACAACGTTCGTTGGGTGGACGGCGGGCTTTCAGCTGTATCTGATTGCCGGTGGACAACTCGTCTTCATGCTGTTCACGGAGAAGCAGCGCGTGCTTCGTTGGATTTACCTCGTGTTTGCGGTTGGAACCTTCTTCTACTGCCAACTTGTTGTCCCAGAGGACGGCAACGGCTACACGTTCTCCCACTCCGCGGCCGCCGTGCTGTTCTCCATCAACGCAACCTGCACCTTGCTCTTGATGTTTGCCTTGGCCGCGGTGAGCTACTACGCGGCGATGCGGGTACGGGTCGCGGCGGCCGGTGCCACCGAGCGAGCGCAATTTCTTGCGAACACCGACGAGCTCACCGGCTTGGCGAATCGACGACCCGTTTTGCGCCGGCTGGAGCAACTCAGCATGCACGTGCCCTACGTTGTCGCGATTGCTGACGTGGACCACTTCAAAATGCTCAACGACACGTTTGGCCACGAATGCGGCGACTTGGTCCTCACGGCGATAGGAGAGCGGCTGCGGATGGGAGTGAGGGCAGCCGATTCCGTGGGACGCTGGGGTGGTGAGGAGTTCATCTTTGTGATGGAGCAAACGTCCATCGAAGACGCCGTGGTGACCCTGGAGCGACTGAGCGCCGAACTTTCCGAGCCCATCCCATGCACGGGGCACTCGCATGAGGTGACGATGTCCGTTGGCATCACCGACGCTCAGCCGGACCGCATGGTTCACAGAGCCTTGCAGCGCGCGGATTCCGCCCTGTACGAGGCGAAACAGGCCGGCCGAAACCTCGTTCGCGTCCGACTCGGCCCACCACCCACCCTTGGAGTGGAGGCGCCCGCGAGGCGCAGACGCTCATGAAGGCATCAGTAGGCGCGCGGCTGGGGGTGGCCGCGCTAGGACTTGTCGTCGTCGCCATCTGTGTAGCGCTTGGCTGGTGGCAATGGTCTCGCGCCCACTCCCAAGCGGTGGCCGTTGCCCCCGAGCCTCTCGTGCCTATCGCGGAGGTGTTGGCGCCAGCCACACAGGCCGGCAAGGCGGTGGGTCGCCAGGTAAGCGTTGAAGGCACCTGGACTGACGACCCCGCGGTACTCGTTCCCGGTCGCTCTGTGGATGGTCAGGCCGCGGTGTTCCTTGTACGCGCGCTCACAGTGGACGCAGAGTCCACAGGGACCGGCGATACGGCGACGCTTCCCGTGATCGTCGGCTGGCGCCCGGAAGACGCCCCCATGGGTCCGGATGACGGCCCTGCCCAGGTCTCGCTAACCGGCTACTTGCGCCCACCAGAAGAGGCGACCACAGCGTCGGGCGGGAACAATCAACCGATCCCTGGCGCGATCTGGAGCGACACGATCTCGCCTGCTGAACTTGCGCAAACGTGGCCCGGACCGCTGTACTCCGCGGTGCTGTCCTCGTACGAGGGCTCGGCGTCCTGGCAGCCGCTCCCGCCGCCTCCCCCGGAGGAGCACCTGAACTTGCGCTCGTTGCTTTACGCGCTCGAATGGTGGGTCTTTGGCGGCTTCGCCTTGTTCGTGGCCGCGCGGTGGATACGGGACAATGGGAGGGTTCCCACAAGCACCGAGGAGATCCCCGCGTGACCGAGCCCGCCCTCAACCCGCGAGTGCGCGGCGCCCTACTCCGATACCGGGTCATGGCGATCATTACTGGAACGTTTTTGATCGCAGTTTTTGTGGGGCTCATCGCCAAGTTTGCGCTTGATGTGCCCGAGGGCTCCACGTTCGACAACGTGACCACGTTCATCGCCATTGCGCACGGCTGGATCTACATGGTCTACCTCGCTGTGACCATTCATTTGTGGTTGCTGATGCGGTGGGGACTTGGCAGGCTCGTCGTGATGGCGCTCGGCGGCATCGTGCCCGGCTTGTCGTTTGTTCTGGAACGTCGGTTCGCCGCCGAGGTTGGCACCGCTCCCGCCGGTAGTGTGACCGCGTGAGCACCGCGCATCGTCCCGTTCTTGTCGTTGACTGTGGCGCGCAATACGCCCAGCTGATCGCGCGCAGGGTGCGCGAGGCCAACGTGTACTCGGAGATCGTGCCGCATTCGATGACTGCGGCCGCAATGCTTGAGAAGAACCCTGCTGCGGTGATCCTCTCTGGCGGCCCCTCGTCGGTCTATGAGGATGGCGCGCCTGCGATTGACCCCGCGCTCTTTGATGCCGGGGTGCCGGTCATGGGCATTTGCTACGGCTTCCAGGCGATGGCGCAGGCACTTGGCGGCACCGTTGCGCAGACGGGCCAGCGTGAGTACGGCCGCACCCAAGTGCAGGTGGCCGACGCTGGGGCACAGTTGGCTGGCAGCCCACGTGAACAGCAGGTCTGGATGAGCCACGGCGACTCCGTGCACGCGGCTCCAGAGGGCTTCACCGTGCTCGCGTCGACCGACGGCGCACCCGTGGCTGCATTTGAGAACGTTGAGCGCCGCATGAGCGGCGTCCAGTGGCATCCCGAGGTCAAGCACTCGCCGCTTGGACAAGCCGCGATTGAGAACTTCCTGTACCGGATCGCGGGCATTGCGCCCGACTGGACCAGCGCGAACGTCATTGACGAACAGGTTGAGCGGATCCGCGCCCAGGTTGGCAGCGGCCGCGTGATCTGTGGGCTCAGCGGTGGCGTTGACTCTGCCGTTGCCGCTGCCATTGTGCAGCGCGCTGTGGGCGATCAGCTGACGTGCATCTTCGTTGACCACGGTCTGCTGCGTGCGGGTGAGGCTGAGCAGGTTGAGCGCGATTTTGTCGCGACGACCGGCATCCGACTGGTTGTTGCCGATGAGAAGGCGCGGTTCCTTGACGCGCTCGCGGGGCACACGGATCCGGAAACGAAGCGAAAGATCATCGGCCGTGAGTTCATTCGCGCGTTCGAAGAGCAGGCTCGCAAGCTCGTCTTCGACGCTGGGCTTGGCGAGGAAGTGCGTTTTCTGGTGCAAGGAACTCTGTACCCGGACGTCGTCGAATCTGGAGGCGGCGAAGGTGCCGCAACCATCAAGAGCCACCACAACGTCGGCGGCCTTCCAGACGACCTCAAGTTTGACCTTGTAGAACCGCTCCGCACCCTGTTCAAGGACGAGGTGCGAGCCGTTGGTCTCGAACTTGGGCTGCCGGAAGAGATCGTGTGGCGACAGCCGTTCCCCGGCCCCGGCCTGGGTATCCGGATCATTGGCGAGGTCACGCAAGAGCGAATCACTGTGTTGCAGGCGGCGGACGCGATCGCGCGAGCCGAGCTCACCGCCGCGGGCCTTGACCGCGACATCTGGCAGTGCCCCGTTGTGCTGCTCGCGGACGTTCGCTCCGTGGGCGTCCAAGGTGATGGCCGCACGTACGGGCACCCGGTTGTGCTGCGCCCCGTATCTTCCGAGGACGCGATGACTGCCGACTGGACTCGCGTTCCCTACGACGTCCTCGAAAAGATCTCTACCCGCATTACGAACGAGGTCCGCGAGGTCAATCGCGTAGTCCTCGACGTCACCTCGAAACCGCCGGGCACTATCGAGTGGGAGTAGACAGCGAGCTCGACGCCGCGCGCCTTCAGCTGTGGGAGGACCGCGCCGCCGAATCTCGCCGTCAACTCATCACCCTTGTCGTCTACCTGAGCGGTGCCACGGTCGTCTCGATCGGACTCGGGTTTTGGTACCTGAACTACGGCACCATTCCCGAGGTGATCGCGTGGGTGACGTTCGCGCTCGCCGCTGCGCAGGTTGTCGCTATCTGGGTTGCGCTGCGCGTTAACCGCTACGTCGCCGGGGTGCTCGCCCAAGTGCTGCCGATTCTGCCGGTGTTGTTCGTGGCGTCGGCGTTCTCGGTGGAGGCCGGATTCGGCTCGTACCTCTTCATTGGCGCGCTCGGCGTGATGGTAACCATTCCTGAAGGTCGCAACAGGGCCCGAGTGACCTGCGTAGCGCTGCTCATCGCTGGCATCGTCATCATCCAAGTGTTCTTCACTCGCGAACGCGCGTGGGCCGCACTCAACTACGAAACGACCGCGCAAGTGTCGACGTTTAATCGCACGGTGATGACCGTCGCGCTGTTCGCGCTTGCACTGGAGTTCACGCGCGTCACGCGCGTCGCAGGCCGGCTAGTTGACCAGTCTTTGCGTATCGCTGACCTCGTTGCCACAACAGACGCGCTCACCGGGATAGGCAATCGACGGCCAATGTGGGAACGTCTTGAGCGGGCCGCGCTCGACGGCGAGACCATTAGCGTTGGGCTGGCCGATCTTGACCACTTCAAAGCGCTTAACGACACTCACGGACACGATTGCGGCGACGACGCACTCACACACGTGGCGCGCGTCATCTCGCAGTCAATTCGCAACGGAGACCTGGTTGCCCGCTGGGGCGGCGAGGAGTTCATGATCGTTGTCGCATTGCCGCTGGAAGAAGCCATTCCCGTGTTTGAGCGGGTGCGACGGCGCGTCGCTGAAAGCAGTTGTCCGTGCCGTAAAGGCGAGGCGCACCACGTGACGGTGTCGATCGGGGTTGCGCCTTTGCTAGACGTAGATCCGTCCGCAACAATCTCGGCCGCCGACGCGGCCCTCTACCGCGCCAAAGAGGCAGGCAGGGACCGCGTCGTCGTAAGTTGACGCTAAGGCTTGGGCTTTCCGGACCCTTTGGGCTTGGCCGACGCCTTGGGCTCCGAAACTTCGGTGGTCACCTCATCCGCGGTGAGCGTGGCGAGTATCGATTCTGATTCCGCTTGGGCCTCGTCGAAGACCGATCCCTGAGCCGATGCCGTTGCCGACTTGCGTGGGCGCACGGCGGCGAGCGCTGAAGCAAGCAGCCACGTGCCGAGCGCAACGAGCGCAACAATGACGACGTTCGTGAAGTTCACGTAGGTGCCGCTGAGCGCAACCATCGCGGTAACGGCTGCGCCGGTGACGATGAGGCCCCAAATGACGCCCGTGACCCGCTGTGTGGGGGTGAGTCGCAATTCCTTCATGTCAGTTCTCCTCGATCCACAGGGTCATGTAGCCCATCGTCATGGTGTCGTCCAACAGCACCGTGAGTACAGGCGCGTCCGGGTTGGTGAGTTGTATCGCGGGCGAGCCTACGGACACGAGGTCGCAGGCCAGGTCGCGGTCATCCCATGCGACAAACGCTGAGGCCATGCCATCGTTGCCCCCCATGTTGATGATCTTGAGGCTCGTGCCCTCGGGGATCGAGAGCAGGGTGTCGGCCGACGTCACGGTGATGGTCTGGTCCGCGCTGACGGCGGAAAGCCTCACGGTGCCGCTCACCTCCGGCGCGACCGCATCCATATCCGGGTAGCACGTGCCGTTGATGGCGACCGATTCGTAGTCGAGGAATTCCCCGGACGGGTCGAAAGCCGGCTCGGGTGCGTGGGTCGGCTCGACCATAACGCTGGGTTCAGGGTTGGGGTCGCCCCAACTCCAGCCGTTGTACGACCCGTCGTCTACCCAGGTCCAGCCCCACGAATTGTCGTCTCCGTAATGCTCCGAAATCTCGTCCGCGAAGGCGATCGACAGGCCCACGGGAAGCAACGCGACAAACGATAGGAAGCCGAGGAACCCTGCCTTGCGTCCGCGCAACGCATTGATCACGAGGATGAGACCGAGCCCAGCAACCCAGATCACGCCGGCGACAAGAACGGGGTTTGCGTTGAGCTGGTCGCTGGTGTGTAGGTACAGGGTGATCGCGATTGCAACCGGGATCATCGCGAGCGCGAGCAAGTAACCGACCTTGCCCGGCCCGGGAACTCGTGGCTTTGGCGTGTAGGGCTTTGCGGGCGCCTGGTACACGGGAGGTGTGTACGGGGGAGCCGTGTATGCGGAAGGCGTGTCCAGCGGTGGGACTGGCGCAGCAGCCGCTGTCGATGAGGCAGCCACCATCGCGGGGACCGCGCCGCCGTCCGGCGTGGTCGCGGGTTCTCCTGCCTCGTCTGCGGGCACTGAACCTGCACCAGGGGACTGCGGAACCGTGCCGTCGGGCATGCGGGCGTAGCCCTGAGCGGCGCGGGCTGGCTCGCGTCCTTGGCGGACGGACCAGATGATCACCCACACGATTCCCCCGATCACGGCCACGGGAATCAGGAACAGCAACATCCCAACGAACCAACTGGGCCCTGGAGAGTCGCCAAACTGCAAGTCCCACACGCCCAGATTCCACCACCGGTGCCAACCCGGATTGCCGAACGCACCGATTCCGATGAACGTCATGATGCCGATGGCAACGAGAGCGCCAACGTTAGGAGTGCCGCGGCCAAAGTCCTGGATGATGATTCGGCCCTCGGTATCGGGGAGCAGCGCCCAGGCGGCTGCGTAGGCGACAAGTAGAGGCCCGCCTATCACGATCGTGAGCACCACAAAGATGATTCGCGCGGGGGCGGGCGCCAAGCCAATTCGTGCGCCCACTCCACTGAGCACGCCGCCGAACACGCGCTGGTCGCCGCGCACGATTCCCCACGAGCGGATCGCCGTGAAGAAAGCTGCCTCTTTTGTGGGCTCGCCTGGTTCGGTTGACACTGCTGGCTCCTTTCGCCTTCGACTTCAAGTGTGTGCGCCGCGGGGCGTTGCCTGCTATGAGGTATCACCCTGATTCACACCCTGAAAAGACCCTCGCTTTCTGCGTTCGAAGCGCAAGGGTGTGTGACGATTGGCGCGTGACGGCTCAGCCGCGATCCACGAGAATCGCCAGACCCCTTGAGCGCCCCTCGGCGCCAAAACTGTGGTGGCGCGCGCTCGTTGGGCTGGCAATGCTCGGTACCGCGGTGGTGCTCGCGCTAGGCAAGGGCGACGAGCTCGTAGTGCCACCGTGGCTCATTCCCGCGATCATCTACTCTGCGGCACTCGTGCTCGTGTGGAGCCCGCTAGACGCCGTTGTTGCGGCGGACGCCCGCAGGCCCGACGTCGTCTCCTTGGTCTCCCGCGATGCCTGGGTTCGCATTGGGGCCGGTTTGGTCGTCGCGACTTTTGCCGTGTGGCTATTCGCCATCAGCGACTTCACCGAGTCGTCGCTAGTGCGCACGTGGGTGGTGGTACTCGTAGCGGTGTTTGCCACGGCGTTGCTGCTCGCCCCGTGGTGGCTGCGGCTTATCCGCCAGGTGACCGTTGAGCGCGAGCGACGAGTGCGTGAGTTTGAACGCGCGGAGATCGCCGCCCACTTGCACGATTCCGTGCTGCAGACGCTCACGCTCATCCGAGCCCATGCGAGTGAGCCGGAGACCGTCGCCAAGCTCGCGAGGGCGCAAGAACGCGACTTGCGTTCCTATCTTTACCAGGAGCGACGATCGCCCAAGGAGTCCGTTGCGGCCGCGCTTAGCGCAGCGCTCAATGAGGTTGAGGACGCTCACGGCGTCGCCCTCGACGTCGTAAGCGTTGGCGACGCGCCAACCTCACCGGCGTTGGCCGCAGCCGTAAGTGCCGCCCGGGAAGCCGCGACCAATTCAGCCCGCCATGGCGTCGGGCCGATTTCTGTTTATGCGGAACTCACGCCCAACTCATACGAGGTGTTTGTCAGGGACGCGGGGCCCGGGTTTGATGTGAACGACGTTCCAAAGGACCGGCTGGGAATTCGCAACTCGATTGTGGGACGGGTTCAGCGCGCCGGCGGTGACGCCGTCATCAGGTCCGCGCCGGGCGAAGCAACGGAAGTCACCATCACGGTGCCAAGAGAGGTTGTGCGATGAGCGTGCGGGTAGTGGTGGTCGACGACCACGATGTCATCAGGGTTGGAGTGCGCGAGTCGCTTGACGACGACATCGTTGTGGTGGGCGAGGCTCGAGACGTTGAGGGCGCCGTCCAAGCCGTGCGCGTCACGAAGCCTGAGGTGGTGATCCTCGACGTTCATTTGCCCGGCGGGACCGGGGGTGGCGCTCTCGATGTGCTCGCCGAGATGCCAACGGGCGCGGACGCCCCACGCGTGCTTGCGCTGTCGGTGTCCGATGCCGCGGAAGACGTCGTTGCCGTGGTGCGTGCTGGCGCTCGCGGGTACGTGACCAAATCCATCTCCGGTCCGGACCTTTCTGACGCTGTGCGCAGGGTGGCGACCGGGGACGCCGTCTTCTCGCCGCGACTTGCCGGCTTTGTGCTCGATGCCTTCAACGCTGCCGGTGGCGAGGTCGCTGCCGCGGACGAGGACCTCGACAAGCTCACCGAGAGGGAGCAAGAGGTGATGCGCCTGATTGCTCGTGGCTACACGTATCGCGAGGTAGGGCAGAAGTTGTTCATCTCCGTCAAGACTGTTGAGACGCACGTTGGGAAGGTGCTTCACAAGTTGCAGCTCTCGAACCGGCACGAGCTCGCGCATTGGGCGGCGCGGAGAGGGATCGCGTAGCGAGCGCCCGTCGCGCCCCACACCCGTCACGCCCATGCCTGTCGCGGCCCACACCGCCGCCCCACCCACGGTCTCCACCTGGTTTAGGCAACTCAGTGCTGGTTTTGACGCGAATGTGCCTCCGTTTAGGCACGTGAGTGCCGGTTTTGCTCGGAGCGTGCGGGCAAGACATGCGCGAGCACTAGCCGCACTGACCTGCCTCAACGTGGCTGGCAAACTCCAAAACCGGCACTGACGTGCCTAAACGGGAGGGCAAGTCTCCAAAAACCGGGCGTGACGTTCCTAAACCCGGGGTTAGCCGAGGAGGGAGACTGCGCGCGCGATCACCAGCGCGAGCAACACAAACCCGCTGAACGCCTCGAGGCCAAACAGCGCCTTGGCGCGGAGCGAAAGCGGCATTGAGTCCGAGGCCGAGAACGCCATCGAGTTCGACAGCGATGAGTAGAGGTAGTCGAAGAACTGCGGGCGCCACTTCGTAGCGCCGAACGCGGAGGCCTTCTTCACCTCGTCGCTCGTGTCGTGATCCTCGTCCTGGCTGAACCGCAGGTCCGCCGGCGGAAGCGCGCTGCGCGGATCGGTCCAGCGCTTGAACGGGCCACCTCTGTCCATCTCCCACAGCAGCAGCGCAATGACGATCACGTTGGTGAGCCACACCTGTGCGGCACTCAGCAAGATCCGAGGGCCGGAGTCAGGGTCCGGCTGGACCAGAGCGATGATGAGCGCGACCAAGGCAATCTGATTGGCGACGAAGAGCAATGCGGCTTGGGCTATCGATAGCCCGCGAGCAAGTTTTGTCTCGTTTAGAAATCGCACGGGGTTGATGGCGATCAACGGCACGAGCATCGCAACACACAGCACGGCAACTGTCCAGTGCATCGCGGGGTGGAGCACGGTCGGAAGCGTCGCGTACAGGGCGGTCGCCGCGAGCACAGCGACCACAGCAGGCCACCGATGCTCGCCTTGGGGAAAGCTCTCCTTGGTCGCCACGTTTCGAGGTTAGCCCTCATGGGGCCAATTGGTGGCGAAGCCCCCTGTTGCCTAACTGGTCTCATTGAGTAATGTGTGCGCATGGCAAGAAGTGATGTAGGTCACACTCTGAGCATGGAAAGCACCCCGCGGCGGGTGGAAGTTGGCTATCTACCGAGCGCGTACGCGCGCGACGAGGGCGATCCATTGCGCGCGATCGCCTTCTGGAACGGGCAACACCAGTACGAAGCGCCAACGCAGACGAGTGCGTTGCGACTGGGCACTGAGGTGCGTGAGGAGCGCATCGGCGCGCTCGCGGCGCTCGCAACGCAACTTCTTGGTTTGATGCGTGATCGGCGGCCGGAGGTCAGAGCATCGGCCGCAACGTGCTTTGCGATTCTTGCGAAGGGTGGCCAGGCGCCTGCGGATCGAGAGGTGTGGCGGGCACTGCTTGGGCTCGCAAAGTACGACGACAACGTCCACGTACGGGCCGCCGCGGAGCGGTCTCTTGACTACTTTGAGGTCTGCGGAACCGTCGCCAAGGCGAGCTAGCTCAGCGCACGGCCCGGGCCGGGCATGTGGGTGCCAGCACCTAGACTCATCCAGTCATGGATGCGCTCTTCGATCTCTCTGAATCCCCTCTCATCGTGGGGCTCAATCCGCACCAGGCGCAGGCCGTTCTGCACTCCGGTTCGCCGTTGTTGATCATGGCCGGCGCTGGCTCGGGCAAGACCCGCGTGCTCACCCACCGGATTGCGCAACTGCTTGAGTCGGGGCGAGCGCGCCCGCATGAAATCCTCGCGATCACCTTCACCAACAAGGCCGCGGGTGAGATGCGCGAGCGAGTCCAGGCGCTGGTGGGCGGAGAGGCGCGGTTCATGTGGGTCGCGACCTTTCACTCCGCGTGCGTGCGCATCCTTCGCAAGGACCACGAACTCGCCGGCCTCACGAGCTCTTTCTCCATCTATGACACCGCGGACTCTGTCAATCTCATGAAGCTCGTCATGCGAGAGCTCGATCTTGACCCAAAGAAGTTCACGCCCAAGTCGATACTCGGCCGCATCGGCAGGTTTAAGGACGAGTTGATCTCTCCGGAGGTCGCGCTCGCGGCCGCGGACACCGTGAGCCGCCACAGCATCGACCATGCTGCGGCGATCGCGTACCCCGAGTACCAGCGCAGGCTAGGCGCCGCCAACGCCGTCGACTTTGACGACATCATCGTCAAGACAGTGCGGCTCATTCAGGACAACGAAGACGTCGCGCGCGCCTATCGCGAGCGATTCCGCCACATTCTCGTTGACGAGTACCAAGACACCAATCACGCGCAATACGTGCTGGTTCGCGAACTCACGGGGCCTCCGGATGACGCCTCGCTCCCGCAGGCGGAGCTCACCGTCGTCGGTGATGCCGACCAATCCATCTACGCGTTCCGCGGAGCGAGCATCCGCAACATCAACGAGTTCGAGAAGGACTACCCAGACGCTGAAGTGATCCACCTCGAGCAGAACTACCGCTCAACGCAGACCATCCTCTCCGCAGCGAACGCCGTCATCTCGAACAACTCGGACCGCAGGCCCAAGAACCTATGGACCGACGCCGGCGCGGGTGAGCGCATCACGGGTTACGTCGCGGACACCGAGCAGGACGAGGCGCGGTTCGTTGCCGACGAGATCAAGCGGCTCGTCGCGACGGGAGAGTTCGCACCCTCGGACGTCGCAATCATGTACCGCGCAAACGCCCAATCGCGAGCAGTGGAAGAGCGCTTTATTCGTGCGGAGATCCCCTACAAGCTCGTGGGCGGCACTCGCTTCTACGAGCGCAAAGAGATCAAAGACATGCTCGCCTACCTCGCGGCGGTGGTGAACGAAGACGACGACATCGCCACTCGCCGCGCGATCACCGTGCCCAAGCGCGGCATTGGCGACGTCGCAATAGAGGGCGTCGACATGCTGCGCCGTTCCCGGCCCGACGCTGGTCTCAGTTTTGGTCGCGCGTTGCGTTTCGCCTCGGAGGCCGGGATTGCCAACCGCTCGGTGGCGGCGATCGACGCCTTCGTCGCGCTCATGGACGACCTGCGCGACCTCGCCCGCGACAACGGGCCCGCAGGAGTGCTCGACGCGATTGCGGACCGGTCGGGGATGCTCGCAGCTCTGCGCGCGAGCGAGGATCCGCAAGACGCGAGCCGCATCGAGAACATCATGGAGCTCGTCGCCGTTGGGCGAGAGTTTTCCGAGGAGAACCCAGAAGGCGGCCTCGCGGACTTCCTCGAGAAGGTTGCACTAGTTGCGGATGCGGACCAGATCCCGGAGTCGCAGGCAGGCGGCGGAGTCGTGACACTCATGACCCTGCACACGGCCAAGGGCCTCGAGTTCCCTGTGGTGTTCCTGGTGGGCTTGGAGGACGGCACCTTCCCGCACGCTCGGTCTATCGAGTCCGGAAGCACCAAGGACATGGAGGAGGAGCGCAGGCTCGCGTATGTGGGCGTCACTCGTGCTCGCCAGCGTCTGTACCTGACGCGCGCGGAACTCCGCGCCAGTTTTGGCGCCCCGCAGTACTTTCCGCCCTCGCGCTTCACGGAAGAGATTCCGGCAGACCTCGTGGAGTGGACCCGATCTCAAACGTCAATGGCAACTTTGCGGGCACGGAGCGACCGTGGTTCGTCACGCTCCGGCGCGTGGACGTCGATGGGCTACGGCGGCAACCAAGACCGCGACGACGGCAACACGTACGCGCGTGCCGGAGCTCTGTCAACGCGAAACGTGCCGCCAAGCCCGCCAGGTGGGGCAGCGTCGGGCGATCACGATCTTGAGGTTGGCGACCGCGTTACTCACGACCAACACGGGCTCGGAACCGTGGTGGCGCTCGAGGGGACCGGCAAGAACGCGGTTGCGAAGGTCGACTTTGGCGCGATCGGGGTAAAGCGCCTGCTTCTCAGATTCTCGCCCGTGGAAAAGCTGTAGCGTAGGCGCAACGCACTAGAGGGGGGACGCGATGGCGCGGCGCACGGTGTCATGGCTCATAGGTGGCGGTGTCGCGTTGCTCGCGCTTCTAGCAGTGGTGACCGCGGTGCCGCTGCGCGCGCAACCGGTGGAGTCGCAGCAGTTGGACGTGCGTGCCACGTCGAGCTCTCCCGAGGCGCCAGCCTGCGCGACGATGAGGCTCACAGGCACCCTTGAGTCGCAACAGAGCACTCCGCTCGTGGATGTCTGGGGACTTTCGGAGGTCGAGGTTGCGCTTATCGAGCCCGTGGTGAAGGTGGGCGGTGAAGCGCCCTGCGCGGAGGACGTGAGAATTTCCGATGGCCAAGCCTTTGTCTACACACCGGCCTGCGACTCGCCTGAGTGGGTCGAGTCAGAGGAGCCAATCGACCGCATTTCCGATCAGCAGTCACTGTGTGGCGGCAATGGAATCGGCTTCACGGCAACAGTGACCGACCCTGCAGTCAACGAGACGACCGCTTCCCATTCGACCTGGCGGTTTGACCTTGGCTCTTCGGGAGTCATCGCCGCCGACTCGTGGTGCCTCGGAACCGAATTTGGGGTGGGGCACTTCATCGGAAATGAATTCTCCGGTTCCACCCTCGACGTGGTCGAGGGTGACTCTTGCGTTGAGATTGGGTGACGCGATGTCGCAGCGCGGTTGGTCATGGGCCCTCGGTGGTGGGGTTGCGGTTCTCGCTCTTGTGATGCTGCTCACGACGTTCCCAACAGTGAGCGAGGCGCGGACCAAGGACGGAAGTGCCACCGCTCTTGCCCAAGTGGAGCCGATTCTCGCGGAGCCTATGCAGGATTGCATCGACATCAATTTCACCGCCGTGATCTCATACACGGCGAAGCGACCGCTGGTTGACCTGTGGGGGCTTGGGACTGCGGAGGCGATCGCGGTGGATCACGGGGCCCTCTCGGTCGCAGCGAGACCCGAGTGTGTCGATGCCCTCGATTCGGTTGAGGCAACGGTTTACCTCTACGCGCCCGTTTGCGAGGGAGGGCGCTGCGAGGGAGCGTTCCTCGACCACTCCACCGGACAAGGCGACGGCGCCACGTCCAGTCACTCGTCATTTGAAGGGCCACGGTCGTTACCGAGTCCGGGCCTAGTCGGCTCGCCGTGGTGCCTCGAGTTCGACGCGCTCGTGGCCTACGGAAAGCTCAACGGTCCAGCAGCAAGCGATACCGCAAAGGTGACCGCTACAGACCTCTGCCTCGACCTTTCGTGATCTCGCGCCGCCGATAGGCTGGCGACTATGGAGTCCAAGACCTCGAAGGTGTCGATTGTTGGTGCGGGCGCGGTTGGTTCAACGCTTGCCTATGCAGGGCTGATGCGCGGATTCGCGCGCACGGTGGCGCTCTACGACATCAACAAGGCAAAGGTTGAAGCGGAGGCGCTTGACCTCGCGCAGGGTATCCAATTCATGCCGGAAGCCACGGTATTCGGATCCGACGACGTAAGCGTGGTGGAGGACTCGGATGTCGTTGTGGTGACTGCGGGCGCCAAGCAGCAACCCGGGCAAAGTCGAATGGACCTTGCTGGCGCCACGATCTCCCTGATGGACAAAGTGCTGCCGCCGCTGCTTGAAGCGGCGCCTAGCGCGATCTACATCCTCGTGACCAACCCCGTTGATGTGGTCACGTATGCCGCGATCAAGAAGTCGGGGATGAGTTCGGCCAGGATGTTCGGCTCCGGGACGGTGCTTGACTCCTCAAGACTTCGGCACCAGATCGCCCAAGAGGTCAACGTCGCAGTCGGTAACGTCCACGCGTACATCGCGGGCGAGCACGGTGACTCAGAGGTTGCGCTGTGGTCCTCGGCCTCAATTGGCGGGGTGCCACTTCTTGAATGGGTGGACGAGAACGACGTTGTGGTGATGACGGACGCGGTGCGCGAGCGCATTCACCGCGACGTTGTTCAGTCCGCGTACACGATCATCGAGGGCAAGGGCGCTACCAACTATGCGATCGGCGCTGCAGGCGCGCGCATTGTTGAGGCGGTACTCGGTGACCAACACCGGGTGCTGCCGGTGTCTACGCTCACGGACTACCCCGGAGTGGGGGAGGTGTGCATGTCTCGGCCAGCAATCGTGGGACGGGCAGGCATCATCCAGCCCGTTGACGTTCCGGTCTCGGCTAGCGAACGCGCTGCGCTCGCGGCATCCGCGCGATCAATTCGGACTACCGCTGAGAAGTTTGGCGTCGCGTAGCGCGTCAGCTGTACCAGGGGATCGTCAGGACGCCGACGACCATTCCGAATACCCCGGCGATGATGCCGAAGATCGCGCGCCCGGCCCCGTGCTTTCCCCTACGCGCGAGCACGAGCGCCCAGATCCCCAGCCCGACCGCGGCCGCGCCAATGGCGATGGCTACCAAGCCGAGCACGGAGCAGACAACAGCGGCGATTCCCACGTAGCCCGCGGCAATCGCCGCCCCGGAACGTCCCACGGGAATCAGCCAGTGCTCGACGGTGCCGGGCCCAACGTCACGTTGCGCGGCGGGGGGTTGACCCGTATTGGAGGGGCTGGGGCGCGATCGGTGCGACATGCGCGGTCCAGCCCTCGCCGTCCCAATATCGCTGGGTGCTGGCCATGACCGGGTCCGGGTACCACCCGGCTGGCGGAGTTGACATGCGCCTAGTTGTATCACCGCGGCGTTGCGTGCGGCGGGAGTTTGACGATGCGGCGGTCGCAAGCGGGGCGCCTCCCTATGGAAGGCGCCCCGCTCGCTGGGTGCTACGCGACTACTACTGGTTCCCGCTCGGGCTCCGGAGCAACCTCGGGGGCTGACGGTGCCTCGATGCTTACCTGAGGCAACCATCCGAGCCACCGCGGCAAGTACCAGTTGCGGTCCCCGAGCATGGCCATGAGGGCAGGCGCTAGGAGCGTGCGAACGATCGTCGCGTCAACGATGATCGCTGCTGCTAGTCCAAACCCCATCTGGGCAAAGTCGGCGAGGTCGCCAAGTGCGAACCCGGTGAACACCGCCACCATGATGAGCGCCGCGCCCGTGATGAGCGATCCGGTGCGGGACAGGCCAACCGCGATGGCGGCCTTAGTTGGGGTTCCGGAGTCGTGGGCTTCCTTGATGCGGCTCACAAGGAACACGTGGTAATCCATGGACAGGCCGAACAGAACGGCAAACAGGAACAGCGGAATCCACGGTGCGATGCCGTCAACCTGAGGCAGACCAAGCAGGTCCGCGCCCCAGCCATTCTGGAACACCGCGACCATGAGCCCAAATGCCGCCGCAGTCGAGAGCAAGTTGAGCCCGATGGCCACGAGCGGCACCACGAGCGAGCGGAAGGCCATGAGTAGCAGCACAAACGTTGCACCGAGCACGATCAGCAGCACCCACGGCGTCGCGTTGGTAACGAGCCCGCGGAAGTCGATCGTTGAGGCTTGCTCACCGCCAACGTATGCCTTCGCGGCTGACGTCCCCAGAGCCGCCGGGATAACGGTGTCGCGCAGCTGCTGAACTGCCTCTTCCGCTCGAATGTCCGCGGCGTCGTACACGTCGCGGGCCTCGATGTAGGCAGTGCTTTCAAGCCACGTCACGGAGACCTCCGCAAATGCGGGGGAGTCCTCCATGTCAGTGGCGAGCGCGTCCACTTGCGTGGAAACCGAGCCAGCGTCCTCAATCGTGACGATCGTCGCCGATTGACCCATGCCGAACTCGTCGACCGCCACTTGGGTAGCGACCCTGAAGTCATTGCCCTCGGGCAGTGAATCGGTGCCGGGGAAGGTGAGTCGCATTCCCAGGGCCGGTGCCGCGAGAGTGAGCAGGATGACGAAGCCGATGCCTGCCATGAGGGCTGGCCTGGCAATGACGATTGACGCGGTGCGCTCCCAGAACCGGTTGCGTCCGTCGGGACGGCTGCGACGCACCCGCCCCTTATTGACGCGGTGGCCGAGCAGCGCGAGGACCGCAGGCAGCAGCGTGAGTGCGGCCGCGACCGCCATGACAGCAGTGATCATTGCGCCCACGCCAAGGCTCACCATGATGGTGCTCGGCACCACCGCGAGGCCCACAAGCGAGATAAAGACGGTTACTCCAGAGAAGAACACCGCACGGTTGGCCGTGTTGCCGGAGACAGCAACGGCATCCCTAACGGAGAGCCCTCGAGCAAGTTCTTCACGGAAGCGCTGTACGGCCAGGAGCGAATAGTCGATGCCAAGTGCGAGTCCCATCATCGTGATCATGTTGATGACGAAGAACGACAGGTCGAAGGCGCGGCCAGCCACTGCGGTCGCGCCGATGGCGGCGATGATCGCGACAATGGCCACAAGCAAAGGCAGGCCGGCGGCAACGAATGCGCCAAACACAATCACCAAAATCACGAGCGCAACGCTGATGCCGATGATCTCGCCCTTAACGAGGCTTTCTTCGGCAAGCGCGTCAAAGTATGCGGAACCCGTCTGCTCGCCGTAGGCGACCACCGTGAAGCCAGGAGCATCAACTGCGGCAATGGCCGCATTGAGTTCCTCGCCTACCTCTTCTGGGTAGTCGAGCGCGAGCGCAACCGAGATCCCGGCTGCGCGCCCAGACTCGGAGACCAGCCCAGGGGAGTCCGCCGTGGGAACGGCGACACTGTCTACCCCGTCAATGTTGGCAACGGCCGCGCGGACGGTCTCGAGTGTCGCGGTGAAGTCGGCATCGCCAAAGTCTGCAGTGCCGGACGTAACGAAGATCAGCTCCGTGTCCACCTGATGCGCAGCGTCGGCTGCGTTGAGCTGGGCGACGAGCTCGTCGACCCTGTCGGAGTCCGTTGTGGTGAGGTTCTTCTCTTCTTGAACCAGAGCGTCGCCGAGTCCACCTGCCAGGTAGATCGCGCCGGCGAGGGCGAGGCCCCACAACCCGATAGTGAGCCAGGGCCGTTTGGCCGATGTTCGGGCAAGGCGCCCAGTGAATCCTAGTTTCATGTCCCCTCCTTGGGTTTGAGTTTGCAGTTCGACGCTATTGATCTGGGCCTACCTTGCACAGCCCACCAAAGAGCGATTTGGCCTGGTAGTTCGGGGGATCTGAGCATGGTCACAGCGAGTGAGGACGTCGCAATGACTCCCCCTCAAGGGGGAGGAGAAAACCGTCACTGAGGAGGTCGCGCTGGGACTCAGAGGTCCGGCACGATTGAGCCATGTCTGGAATTGGCAACTACTTCAAAGCCCTGTGGGCGGCCCAAACGTGGAAGGCGATCGCCTACCTGTTCCTCAGCTTCCCGGTGTCGCTGGTCCTGTTCATCTATGCGGTGACGATGTATTCGCTTGGGCTAGGCCTCGTGATCCTCTGGGTGGGCATCCCCATCCTCATTGCGATGCAGCTCTCTCTGCGGCCCATCGGCACGTTCGAACGCGGGCTGATCAACCTGTTCTCGGAAGCAAAGTTGGAGGGCCCGGCTCCGATGCCGCCGCCAACCGGACTCAAGGGCTTCGCGAACTGGCGAGTTGTCGCGCTTGCGAAAGACGCCCACTCGTGGCGAGTCGCTGCGTGGATCATGGTTCGCGGCGTACTCGGTTCCATCAACTTTGTGGTGGCGCTCTGCGCGGCGATCATCCCCATTGCAGTTGTCCTTGCGACCGTCTACGCAGCTGCCTTGGTGGCTGGCCTGGACTGGGGCACGGACATTGAAGATCACACCTACGCCCCTTGGGTGTTGCTTGGGGCTCCGGTTGCTCTCTCCGCGATGCCGCTCTTTGCCTGGGCCGCCCGCGGCCTCGGCTATGTCAACGGCAAGCTCGCCCGCTGGGCACTTGGACCGTGCGGTTCTGAGCGTGAGGAGCAACTCGCCGCCCGCGCCCAACTTGCCGAGGAGAAGCTCCGCATTGACCAGGAGCTTCACGACAGCATCGGGCACATGATCACCATGACAATCGTGCAGGCGGGTGCCGGCGCGCACGTCTTTGATTCAGATCCGGAGTTTGCTCGCCAGGCGCTCAAGAACATCGAGGAGCGCGGCCGCTCTGCCATGGGGGAGCTTGACCGCATCATCTCCGCGATACGTGGCGACGAGCCGGAGACCCGCGCCCCGCTACCCGGTATTGCAGACATCCAAACGCTGGTCGATTCCTCGCGAGCTGCAGGCATCGACGTCACTGCAGTGATCGAACCGCCGCAGGTGCCTCCCGCCTTTGGAAGGGCGGCATACGGGATCGTCCGTGAGGCGCTCACCAATGCGGCACGGCACGCGCCAGGGGCGTCAGTCGAGGTAGTTGTGCAGCAGGATCGCGACGCCCTCGCCATTGAGATCGTCAACGGCCCGACGCCCACGCCGGGGGCCGCCAGAGCGCGAGAGGGGGGCACGGGTCACGGACTTTCGGGGATTCGAGATCGCGTGGGCCTGCTCGGCGGCCGCTCCACGATCGGCACAACATCAGACGGCGGCTTCCGGGTTGCGGCGCTGCTTCCCCTCGAGACGACGCTCGCTCCAGAAGGCGAAGAGACGTCGCGTTGGGCCGGCCTGCGTGCCACAGTTGGCGCATGAGAATCGCGATCGTCGATGACGACCCGTTAGTGCGCATGGGCCTCAAGGCGATAGTGGGGTCTGAACCGGGGTGGGACGTCGTTGGCGAGGCGGGCGATGGAGCCGAGGCGATCGCCGTTGTTGAGCAGACCAGGCCGGACGTAGTCCTCATGGACGTGCGCATGCCAGGCATGGACGGCCTCGAGGCAACGCGGCACATCGTCGCCGAGTTTCCGGAGTCAAAGGTGCTGGTGCTCACCACATTTGAGGTTGACGAGTATGTCTTTGAGGCCATGCGGTCCGGCGCCTCTGGATTCGTCCTTAAGCGCGTGCCCCCGCCGGAACTGATCGAGGCGGTTCGCGTGGTCGCCGCCGGTGAGTCCCTCATCTTCCCCGCCTCTACCCGCGGCGTGATCGAGAAATTCGCGGCGACCACAGGAGCCGACCTACCGGACCTCACCGAACGTGAGCAGGACGTCTTGCGCCTCCTCGCCAGGGGCCGCTCAAACACCGAGATCGCCGCAGATCTGTTCGTGTCCGTCGAGACCGTCAAGTCGCATGTTGCCTCGATCCTTCTCAAACTCGGCGTGCGGGACCGCACGCAAGCGGTGATCGTCGCCTACGAGTCTGGCTTTGTGGCTCCCGGCACCTCAGTAGAGCCTTAGAGCGGGACGCAACCCCGGCGTCGGCCCGGCTAGGCTAGGCGGGTAAACCTGCGCGTGATCCGCGCGTCGCAACGCCGCTAAGGACTTCCATGGACCTCTTCGAGTACCAAGCGCGCGATCTGTTCGAGAAGCACGGCGTACCCGTGCTGCCGGGCATCGTCGCCACGACCCCCGCCGAGGCCCGTGCCGCGGCCGAGAAGCTGGGCGGCGTGACCGTCGTCAAGGCCCAGGTCAAGGTTGGCGGTCGCGGAAAGGCAGGCGGCGTCAAGGTTGCCAAGAATCCTGACGACGCGCAGGCCGCTGCAGAGGCGATCCTCGGGATGGACATCAAGGGCCACACCGTTCACCGCGTGATGATCGCTGCAGGCGCGGCGATCGCGGAGGAGTTCTACTTTTCGCTGCTGCTTGACCGCGCAGAGCGCCGCTACCTTGCGATGTGCTCGGTCGAGGGCGGCATGGACATTGAGCAACTTGCGGTTGAGCGGCCCGACGCTCTGGCTAGGGTCGCCGTTGACCCTCTCGTTGGCATTGACGAGGCGAAGGCGGCGGAGATCGTTGCGGCCGCTGGCTTTAGTGACGAGCTTGCGGGTCCAGTCGGCGACGTCCTGCAAAAGCTGTGGGTCGTCTACCGCGACGAGGACGCGACGCTCGTTGAGGTCAACCCGCTCGTCCGCACCGAAGACGGCTCGATCATCGCGCTCGACGGCAAGGTGACCATCGACGAGAATGCCGGATTCCGCCAGCCGGAGCACGAGGCGCTCGAAGACAAGGAAGCAGCTGACCCGCTCGAGGCCAAGGCCAAGGCGCTCGATCTCAACTACGTGAAGCTCGATGGCTCCGTGGGCATCATCGGCAACGGCGCCGGACTCGTGATGTCTACCCTCGACGTTGTCGCGTACGCGGGGGAGGGTTTTGGCGGCCAGAAGCCCGCGAACTTCCTCGACATCGGCGGCGGCGCTTCCGCTGCCGTGATGGCCAACGGCCTCGACGTGATCCTCAACGATCCCCAGGTGAAGTCGGTCTTCGTCAACGTGTTCGGTGGAATCACCTCGTGCATCGAAGTTGCCAACGGCATCGTGGGCGCGCTCGAGACGCTCGGTGACGAGGCATCGAAGCCGCTCGTCGTTCGACTTGACGGCAATGCCGTTGAAGAGGGCCGCGAGATCCTCGCCGCCGCCAACCACCCACTCGTCACCATCGTCGACACCATGGACGGCGCCGCGGCCAAGGCCGCCGAGCTCGCCGCCGCGGCAGCGTAAGGAGCAATCATGGCAATCTTTCTCACCAAGGACTCCAAGGTCATCGTCCAGGGCATGACCGGCTCTGAGGGCATGAAGCACACCACGCGAATGCTCGCCTCTGGCACCGACATTGTTGGCGGCGTCAACCCCCGCAAGGCTGGCGAACAGGTCGAGTTCGCCGAGCGCACGGTTCCGGTTTACGGGACGGTCGCCGACGCTGTCGCCGCGACTGGCGCGGACGTTTCCGTGGTGTTCGTGCCGCCAGCGTTCACCAAGGCAGCGGTCATCGAGGCCGTTGACGCAGGGATGCCGCTCGTGGTCATCATCACCGAGGGCGTGCCGGTTAAGGACACCGCAGAGTTCTTCGCCTACGCGCAGTCAAAGGGCACTCGCCTCATTGGCCCCAACTGCCCAGGGCTGATTACTCCCGGTGAGTCAAACGTTGGCATCACCCCTGCAAACATCACTGGTCCGGGCCGCATTGGGCTCGTCTCCAAGTCCGGCACACTCACGTACCAGATGATGTTTGAGCTGCGCGACCTCGGTTTCTCCACGTGTGTTGGAATTGGCGGCGACCCCGTGATCGGCACCACGCACATCGATTGCCTTGAGGCCTTTGAGAACGACCCAGACACCGCCGCAATCGTGATGATCGGCGAAATTGGCGGCGACGCCGAGGAACGCGCGGCCGCGTACATCAAGGACAACGTGACAAAGCCGGTAGTCGGCTACGTTGCGGGCTTTGAGGCGCCCGAGGGCAAGACCATGGGTCACGCCGGCGCGATCGTTTCGGGCTCCTTGGGAACCGCGCAGGCAAAGAAGGAGGCCCTCGAGGCGGCCGGCGTTCGCGTTGGCAAGACCCCGTCAGAGACCGCTCGCCTCATGCGAGAGATCCTCACGGCGAACGCCTAACCAACCCTGCCCCACGCTGTGGCCGCGTTTCCGCGCGGCGGTACCGGAGCGTCGGGCGGCGGCTTGCGACGATAGCCGGGTGACCCCCGAACGCCCACCTACGCGACTCCAGTCGTTGCTTTCTGGCGCGCCCGGATGGGTGGGCGGCGTGCTCACGGGGGTGCAGGGTGCGGCGCTTGGACTGCTCGTGGTGTTGGCACCGGCGTTCGCTGCGGCCGCCGCGGCACCCACCTCCAACGGGTCCACGGACGTCGACTGGATGGGCGTCTCCACACTCTCGGTGCGGCTGTGGCTGCTCGCGCACGGCGTTCCGTTCATCATCGAAGGCGTGCCGATCACCCTGATTCCGCTGGGGCTCACGTTGGTCGCGGCGGCGCTTATCGCCGCGATCGCGAGGCGGTTCGCGACAAAGAGCTGGGCAAGTTGGGCAATCGCCACCGGAACATACGCGGGGATCGTGTGCTTTGCCGAGGTTGCGGCGATGCGTGGCTTCCCAGACCTGGCGCCGCGTACCGCCCAGACGGCCGTGGTTTCCGTGCTGATCGCCGGTCCCGCAGTCGCGGCCGGAATCTGGAGAGCACACGGCGCCGAGTTTGGCTGGGTTCCACGGGTGCCCCTGTCAGTGCGGCAGGGACTGCGGCTAGGCATCGCCACGGTTGCGTTGGCGCTGAGCGCGGCGGCAGTGCTCGGCGGATTGTTCACCTACCTTGGCAGAGACCGGATCAGCGCTCTCGCGGCGACTCTGGGAATCGACCCGTTGGGTGGCATCGCGCTCGCGTTTGGCGAGGCCCTGTACGCGCCGAACATCACCGTGTGGACTGCGGGTTGGCTCACGGGCCAGGGTTACGCCGTTGGTGAGGGCACCAGCTACGCGCCCGGCGCGATCGCTACCGACGCGATCCCTGCAATTCCCATTCTTGGAGGGCTGCCCACCGTGAGCGGTGGGTGGCTTGTATGGGCGCCAGCGGTCATCGTGGCGATCGCGGCGCTCATGCGACTGATGCTTCGCCGCCGCCTAGGGACGTCGCTTGCGGAACTGCCGTCGATTGGCGCCGCCATCACCGTGGTTGCGCTTGCCGTAGCTGCGGTTGGCGCGCTTGCCTCCGGGGCCATCGGTCCCGGTCGCCTCACGACCGTGGGGGTAGAAGTGCTGCCAACGTCGGTGTCGTTTGCGATCCTCAGCGCGCTTGGCTTTGGCCTGGGTCACGGACTCCTTGCCCTTGGCGGGCTGCTACGCCGGAACCGGCAGCCGCACCTTCGCGTCGTCGAGGATCCAGAGCCGGTGACTACGGTTTAGTGACGACTCCGTAGTTCTCCATGAGGTCCTCATAGGCTTCGTCGAACTCGGCCCTGCACTCGCGCTGAGCAGTTGGGGTGATAGCCCTCGCGAGGCACTGTTCCAGTTGCTCATACGGCGCGCGGACCAAGACCATCATCGCGCCTGCGAGCAGCGAGATGCACCCAACGCCGATCGCGATGCTGAGCCATACCCTGACGGTGCCAACACCCGTGACGCCCCGCGAATAGATCAGCGCGGCAATCGCGCACGAGATTGTCGCAGGGGCAAGCACCAGCACTGCGAACGAGGAAGGCGTTCCCAAGGCGAACGCGAGCATGGTCACGGCCAGCAGAATCAGCGTCCACATGGTGGTGCGGCGCAGGTTGAGGGGCATAGTGGGACGCTCGGTAGTTGGCGGGGCCATGGCATAAGGGTAGGTGGCCAAAGCGACCTCCCGTTAGGCTCATCGCGTGCCAACCGCAGAAATCGTCGTCCTCATCTCCGGCGGCGGCTCCACGATGCACGCGATCCTTGACGCGGCGAGCGACCCCGCGTACGGCGGGCGCGTTGCGGCAGTCATCGCGGACCGTGAGGATGCCGCGGGACTGGAGATAGCGTCGGCCGCTGGTGTGCCAACCGCGGTGGTGCGGCTAGCAGACTTCCCAAGCCGCGAATTGTGGGACGAGGCCGTTGCCCGGAGCATCGCGACTTTCAGCCCTGACCTTGTAGTGCTCGCGGGATTTATGAGGATTCTTGGCGAGCCAGTGCTGTCGCGATTTGGTGGACGCATCATCAACACCCATCCCGCACTGCTTCCCGCCTACCCGGGAGCGCACGGCGTTCGCGACGCGCTCGCGGGTGGAGCCAAAGTGACGGGGTGCACCGTGATCGTGGTCGACGCAGGGGTAGACACCGGCCCGATCGTCGCGCAAGCGGCGGTTGCGGTAGAGGACAATGACACAGAAGAATCCCTCCACGAGCGCATCAAGGTGGTGGAGCGCGAACTGCTCGCGAACACCGTTGGGCGCCTGGTTCGCGAGGGATGGACAGTTTCAGGGCGAACCGTGCGCATTGGCGCGGCGCCGCAGCAGAGCTAAGGCAACAGAGCTAAGGGAGAGCGATGACAGACCAGATCCAGGTGCGCAGAGCACTGATCTCCGTTTACGACAAGACCGGGCTCGAGGAGCTTGCCAAGGGACTGTCAGACGCCGGAGTGGAACTGGTCTCCACTGGCTCAACCGCGGAACGCATTTTTGCGGCTGGGGTGGCCGTCACTCCCGTCGAGAAGGTCACCGATTTTCCCGAATGCCTTGACGGCAGGGTCAAGACCCTCCACCCGCGCATTCACGCCGGGATTCTCGCGGACCGGCGCCATGCGGACCACGTCTCGCAGCTCGAAGAGCTCGACGTTGAGCCCTTCGACCTCGTGATCGTGAACTTGTACCCGTTCGCTGCAACTGTTGCCTCTGGCGCTTCCGAGGATGAGGCCGTCGAGCAGATCGATATTGGCGGGCCCACCATGGTGCGTGCCGCAGCAAAGAACCACCCGAGCGTCGCGGTGGTCGTCACGCCTGAGGCGTACGCGGACGTCTTGGCGGCCGTAGCGTCGGGCGGCTTTACGCTTGCCCAGCGCAAGGCGCTCGCCGCTGCGGCCTTCCGCCACACGGCGACCTATGACATTGCTGTTGCCTCCTGGATGGGCAACGTCGTGGCGCCCGACGCTGAGAAGGGTTTTCCCGGTTGGGTTGGCTTCAGCGCGACGAGGTCGGCGACGCTTCGCTACGGCGAAAACCCGCACCAGCGCGCGGCCCTTTACACGGACGACCACGGGCCGGCGGGGCTCGCTGGGGCGCGACAGCTGCAGGGCAAGGAGATGTCGTACAACAACTACGTCGATGCGGACGCCGCGTGGCGTGCCGCTCACGACTTCACCGAGCCTGCGGTCGCCGTGATTAAGCACGCGAACCCGTGTGGGGTTGCTGTGGGGGAGACGATTGCGCAGGCTCACGCGAGGGCACATGCGACGGACCCCGTCTCTGCCTATGGCGGTGTGATCGCTTCAAATGGAATCGTGACGGCGGACGCCGCGCGGTCTATTGCGCCCATCTTCACCGAGGTTGTGGTGGCGCCGGGTTACGAGCCGGAGGCTCTAGAGATCCTTTCCGCCAAGAAGAACCTGCGGGTCCTTGAGGTTGGCGCCGGTGAGCGCGCGGGGGATGTGCGGCACGTGTTTGGGGGGTTGCTGGCGCAGAGTGCGGATCGGCTTGACGCTCCCGGTGATGACCCCGCCGCGTGGACGCTCGTTGCTGGCGACGCCGCGGATGCCGCGACTCTTGCTGACCTGGCGTTTGCATGGCGGGCGTGCAGGTCCGCGAAGTCCAATGCGATTCTGATCGCACGCGACGGCGCGGCAGTTGGAATCGGCATGGGCCAGGTGAACCGCGTTGACTCGTGCCGGCTCGCGGTGACGCGTGCTGGTGAAGATCGCGTTGTTGGCGCGGTGGCCGCTTCCGACGCGTTCTTCCCCTTCGCTGACGGACTCCAGGTACTTGCAGAGGCCGGGGTCAAGGCCATTGTTTCGCCGGGCGGCTCAATGCGGGATGAGGACGTCATCGCGGCTGCCCGCGAAGCTGGCATCACGCTCTATCACACCGGTACCAGGCACTTCTTCCACTGACATGACTGACAACGACTCGCTGCACGCCGTCCGCCGGGTGACGATCCTCGCCCCCGTTGGTGGGCTAGCGATCATCGCGTTCGGCGTGTTTGTGAACGCCCAGGTGGCGGTGCTGGTGTTTGCGGCGTTTGCGCTTGCGGGTGCCACCGCGCGGATCATCACGCCGGAAGCGCGAGCCTTTGTGGTGCGTTCGCGGGCCGTGGACGTTGCCGTGCTGGGCGTGCTTGGGATCTCGCTCGCGCTGCTGGGGTTCACCACGCCGCTGGGGTAGCACGCGCCTGCCCGGCCTCGTCCCGCGCCGCCCTGCCTCGGGCGCCCCGCCCCGCCCTGCCCCGCCGTGCCTGCCCTGCCACTCCTGACCGGATTTCCGGGCTTTGGCCCGGTTGTTACCGCTCAACACCCGTGATTCCGGTCAGGAGTGGTCGTGGGGCGGCCCGACGCTGGTGCGGCGGTGGCGGTTAGCGCAGGCTTCGGCGGCGGTGGCGGCGGCGACACAACAGTGGGGCCCCGCCGTTTGGCGAGGCCCCACTGTTCACTGCTGCACTGTTAGGTGCTTTTCGGTGCTACGAGGTCAGGACTCGATGACCTCGACAACCTCAATGACTTCGATCTCCTCGAGGGGAGCGAATGCGCGGTAGAGCAGGCCCACGATCGCGCCACCGATGATCGGCGCTACCCAGAACACCCACAACTGGCCAACTGCCCACGAGTCAGAGAACAGCGCGGTAGCTGTTGCGCGAGCCGGGTTGAGGCCGGCGTTGGTGAACGGGATGCCGAGCACGACGAGCGCGGCGAGGCTGAAACCGATTGCGAAGGGAGCGATGCCCCCAGGCACGGACCGCGCGGTGGCGGCCAACACAACGAGTACGAGCAGACCAGTGAGGAGCGCCTCCGCGAAGATCGCGGCCCCAATGCCGAATCCAGCGGGAGAGTGGTCGCCAAATCCGATCGACGCGCTGCTCATGTACGCACGCGAGTCGTCGATGTTGGGGTGGCTGCTCACGACAAGGAAGAGGGCGAGCCCAGCGAACAGACCGCCGATTACCTGGGCGAGGATGTACGGCACGACGTCGCGGCCGGGGAAGCGGCCTGCGAGCCACGCGCCGATGGTGACGGCGGGGTTCAGGTGCGCTCCGGACGCTCCACCGAATGCGAAGGCGGCGATCACGATAGAGATGGCGAATGCGAAACCCACAACCAGGGTTGGTGAGCCGAACACGCCGCCGATGACCCCCTCCGGGGTGCGAATCTGACCGCTGGAAACCAGGCCTAGTGTCAGCGCGGTGCCAACACCGAGCACCACGAGGATGAAGGTGCCGGCAACCTCGGCGAGCATCTTCGTGATGAGGCTGGGGCCGGCGGGCTCATCGGTCCAGATGTCTTCGTCGAGTTCTTCGGTGAACTCTTCTGCGGCGTCTGCCGCTTCAGTCTGGGACATATCTCCTCCTTGTGAGCGGTGAGTGGGGACTCACCGCAAGCCATCTTGCCACGCAAACCGGGCGCCGGCCGGGAAGTGAGGCGGCTTGCTGTGGACTAGATTTGACCTAGAAACCCCCGCTGAAGAAGAGGCTTACCCATGGCGAAGATCAAGGTCGAAGGAACGGTCGTCGAACTCGATGGCGACGAGATGACCCGCATCATCTGGCAATTCATCAAGGAACGCCTGATTCACCCGTACCTCGATGTTGACCTTGAGTATTACGACCTTGGAATTGAGTCTCGCGACGCAACCGATGACCAAATCACCATCGACGCCGCGCATGCGATCAAGAAGCACGGGGTTGGCGTCAAATGCGCAACCATCACCCCTGATGAGGCCCGCGTTGAGGAGTTTGGCCTGAAGAAGATGTGGGTGAGCCCCAACGGCACCATCCGCAACATCCTTGGCGGCGTGGTCTTCCGCGAGCCGATCATCATTAGCAACATCCCACGCCTGGTACCGGGCTGGACAAAGCCCATCATCATTGGCCGCCACGCCCACGGTGACCAGTACAAGGCAACGAACTTTAAGGTTCCCGGCGCTGGCTCGCTCACGATGACCTTCACGCCAGAGGATGGTTCCGCCCCAATCGAGCACGTAGTCGCGAACTACGGTGCCGACGGCGGTGTTGCCATGGGCATGTACAACTTCAACAAGTCGATTGAGGACTTCGCCCGCGCCTCGTTCGCCTACGGCCTCAATCGCAACTACCCGGTCTACCTGAGCACCAAGAACACGATCCTTAAGGCCTACGACGGCCAGTTCAAGGACATCTTCCAGGACGTCTTCGAGCGCGAGTTCGCCGCACAGTTCGCCGCGGCAGGCATCACCTACGAGCACCGCCTCATCGACGACATGGTCGCTGCGGCCATGAAGTGGGAGGGCGGCTACGTGTGGGCGTGCAAGAACTACGACGGCGACGTGCAGTCGGACACCGTGGCTCAGGGCTTCGGCTCGCTGGGTCTCATGACCTCGGTACTCATGACCCCGGACGGCAAGACCGTTGAGGCCGAGGCCGCGCACGGCACCGTCACCCGGCACTACCGTCAGCACCAGGCGGGTCAGCCAACCTCCACCAACCCCATCGCAAGTATTTTCGCGTGGACGGGCGGCCTCAAGCACCGCGGCAAGCTCGACGGCACCCCAGAGGTCACGGGCTTCGCCGCCACCCTCGAAGACGTCATCATCAAGGCCGTTGAAGACGGTCACATGACGAAGGACCTCGCGGCCCTCGTTGGCCCTGACCAGCCGTGGGAAACCACAGAAGCCTTCCTCGCAACCCTCGACGAGCGACTCGCCGCGCGACTCGCCTAACCAACTTTTACGGAGTTTCGTCATGTCACAACCCGTCAACGTCACCATCACCGGCGCCGCCGGCCAAATCGGCTACGCCCTTCTGTTCCGCATCGCCTCCGGCGCGATGCTGGGCCCGGACACGCGCGTTCGGCTCCGCCTGCTTGAGATTCCTGCCGCCATCAAGGCCGCGGAGGGCACCGCGATGGAGCTTGAAGACTGTGCCTTCCCGCTCCTTGACGGCGTTGAAATTTTTGACAGCCCGACGCCGGCTTTTGACGGCGCAAACGTGGCACTTCTCGTTGGGGCGCGTCCGCGTGGCGCCGGCATGGAGCGCGGCGATCTACTCGCGGCAAACGGCGGCATCTTTGGCCCTCAGGGCACGGCGATCAACGCCGGGGCGGCTGACGACATTCGCGTGCTGGTCGTGGGCAACCCTGCGAACACCAATGCGCTCATCGCCGCGGCTCACGCACCTGACGTTCCCGCAGAACGCTTCACGGCCATGATGCGCCTTGACCACAATCGTGCCCTCGCCCAGCTCGCGGCGAAGTCGGGCACCAGCGTCGGCGACGTGAAGAACGTCACGATCTGGGGCAACCACTCAGCCAAGCAGTTCCCGGACGTCAACTACGCGAAGATCGGCTCCCGCCGTGCCAAGGACGCGATCGGTGACGACGCCTGGCTCGCGCAGACCTTCATCCCTACCGTTGCCAAGCGCGGTGCGGCGATCATCGACGCCCGCGGCGCATCGTCCGCCGCTTCGGCGGCAAATGCCGCGATCGACCACGTCCGCGACTGGGTGCTCGGCACTCCCACGGACACCTGGGTGTCCGTGGGCCTTGCCTCTGACGGTTCTTACGGCGTGCCAGAGGGGCTCGTTAGCGGCTTCCCGGCCACAGCGTCGGGCGGTAAGTGGAGCATTGTGCCCGGTCTTGAGTTCGACGCCGCCGGCAAGGCGCTGTTCGACGCGTCTGTTGGCGAGCTCGTCGAGGAGCGCGACGCCGTGCGAGAACTGGGCTTGATCTAGAGCGGATAGTCCGCTGGCTAGACTTCCCGCTATGCGGCGGCATGCGCGGGCGGGCGTCCCCACGACCGTCGAGGTGCGCCAACGGGGCGACGCCATCACCTTCGTGATTGGTGGTCTCGCGGCAAACGCCCAGCGTCGCTTGGTGGCGCAGGACATCAGTGGACTCACCTCGGTTACCGAGAGCCGCGACGGCCTGTCGTTTGAGTTGGACCTCGACGCGCTCGCGCGCGCTGGCGGAGGGCCCTGGGAAATCACGCTGCGCGAAGGCTCGCGACGGGTCGAATGGCGGCGCGCGCGGTGGACCTGGGATGTAGCCCGGACCGGTGACGGTGACGGTGCGCGCCCTCACGTGACCCTGAGGAGCGCGCGCGGCCAGCTCATGATCGACTCAACTGCTGGCGGAATTCTGCGCGTGAGCGACGTGAGCGTGCGGGCCTCGCGTTCCCACCTGCGGGTCGCTGGCAAGGTCGCCGTCGCGCCGCAGCAGGTGGCATCAGTCCAGGTTGCGTTGGTGCGGCGAGGGGATGAGGAGCGTAGGGAGGTGCCGACTAACTGGCGCGTCGCGGCGGTAGCTGGACCGGCGACCAGCGTGGAATTCGAGGCCCGCATTCCGTGGCAAGACGCCGTAGACGATGCCTCCCACGACATGCTTGACGCTGAGATCTCCGTGACGAACGCGGCCGGTGAGCAGTTCTCGATGCGCGTCGCGGGCGCCAAGGGGTGGCGCCGGTTACTGCCGAGCGCAACGGGCAAGGTAGTTACCGAACGGGGCACCACGTGGTTTTCGCCGCGCACCACCTTCAAGGCGCACACCCTTGCGATCTATGCGCACACCCTCCCGCCCGACGCCGCAGCTGAGCTCGCCCGCCTCACTCGGTTTCGCCGCCTTCGGCGCTTGTTCGGTCGAGGCCGCGGCGGTGGCGCGAGACCCTTGTGGCTCATCGGCGAACTTCCCTACAAGGCGCAGGACACGGGGCTTGCGCTGTTTGCGCATGTGGTCCGCGCGCACCCGGACATTGACGCACGGTATGTCATTGCGGCCAACTCGCCAGATGCTGCTCGCGCGTCCGCACTTGGTCCCGTCGTCTTCGCCGATACCGCGGAGCACGTCCGTGCGGTGATCGGCGCCCACCGCATCATCGGGTCCCACCATCCTGACTATCTCTTCCCCTTGCGCACGCCCTGGATGCGCAGGCGAATCGCTGGCGCGCGAGTCTTTCTTCAACACGGAATCATGGGCACCAAGTGGATGACTCAGCTCTACGGTGCGGAAGCCAGGGGCTTCGAGGCGGATCAAGTGCACGTGAGTTCTCCGTCCGAGCGGCGCATGCTCATCCGGGACTTTGGCTACAGCGCAGCGAGGGTCGTCGTCACCGGGTTGACGCGTTTTGACGAACTCCTTGCGCCGAGCGAGCCTGGAAACCAGGTGCTCGTCATCCCCACGTGGCGGGACTGGATCTTCTCGGATCAGGACTTCGCGGAGTCCGAATTTCTTGAACAGTGGTCCGGTTTGCTCGCGGACCACGCCTTTGCGACGGCGGTTGACGGGCGTGAAGTCGTTGTGGTTCTCCACCCCAACATGCGCAACTTCTCGCACCGCCTCGCGGGGCCAGGGCTGCGGATCGTTCGCCAGGGAGAGGCCTCGGTTCAAGAACTGATTCGCTCGGCGGAACTGGTGGTCACGGACTACTCGTCCGTGGGGTTCGACGCCGCGATCCTTGGCCGCAGCGTCGTGTACTTCCAGTTCGATCGCGAACGCTTTCTTGGCCCGGGGGGCTCCCATCTGGACCTTGACCGCGACCTGCCTGGTCGCGTCGCCGTGAACCGTCAGGCGGCCGTAGCGGCAGTGGCCGACGCTATTGCTACGGGTAGCGAACAGTTTGGTGAGCGCGTGCACACGTTCTTTCCTGCCGCGGATCGGCAATCGGCAGAGCGGGCAACGCAGGCAATTCGATTGGCTCGTAGGCCGAGGTTTGCCGAGTCGCGAAGGCGCCTGCGGATTGCGCGCGGCATCGTCTCGCGGCGGCTTGCGCGGGGGCGCACGTTTGCGCCAGTCGCTCGCCTCGTGATGTGCGGCGCGCGGCTCTTGCCGCTTCGCGATAACGTCGTCGTCTTCGCCGCGCAACGGGGTCGCACCTATGCGGATTCTCCGCGGGCGATCTATCGCGAACTCTGTCGCACTCACCCAGAGATGACCAAGGTTTGGGCAATCCAGGGAGGTGTTCCTGACGGCGATGACCGCACGAGCACCGTGGAACCGGATTCCTTTGCGCACGTCTGGGCCCTTGCGCGCGCCCGCTTCTGGGTGAGTGATCAGAGCCAGCACCCCGCGGTCCGCAGGCGCAAGGGCCAAGAGTTTGTCCAGACCTGGCACGGCACCCCAATCAAGCGCATGCTGCACGACGCCAAGCTCCACGAGGGCCGCGATGCCGGGTACGTTGACCGCGCGACGCGGTCCGCGGCGCAATGGTCGATCCTGCTGTCTCCCAATTCGCATGCGACGGCAGCGCTGGAATCGGCCTTCCGGCATCAAGCGCGCGTGCTCGAACTCGGCTCGCCGCGCAACGACGTCTTTGCGGGCACGGCTGCCGCTGGAGCTCGCGCGCGGATGCGAACAGCGCTTGGGGCCAGTGCGGGTCAATCCGTGGTGCTGTTCGCGCCCACGTTTAGGGATCGCGCACTTGGGGCGGGCGACGCAATCGCGCCAACGGCGTTCCTTGACTATGAGAAGTTTTGCGCGGACGTTGGCGACGACGTGCTGTTGGTGGTGCGCAGACACTTCTTGGACACGGTCGCGGGGCCCATATCCCCACACCTCAAGGGCAAGGTTGTCGACGCCACCACCTTCGCGGACATGAACGAACTGCTCACTGCGGTGGACGTCCTCATCACCGACTTTTCGTCGTCGTGCTTCGATTTCCTCTGCACGCAGCGGCCCATCGTCTTCTTTGCCCCAGATCTTGCGGATTTCACGAACAACACCCGGGGCTTGTACCTCGATATCGCGGACTTCCCTGGACCGGTGACGACGTCGTATGACGAGCTCGCTCCGCTCGTGCGCGAGGCGCTCTCGCACGGTCGCATCGCCGGTTATGACCTGGCGGGGTTCCGCGCAACCTACTGTGGCGCCGATGACGGCTACGCCGCGCGCAGGGCCGTTGAGGCCGTATTCGCGGGCAACGGGGCGGCCTAATGGTCTTCACCTCCACGACGTTCGTCTTCGTCTTCTTGCCTCTCGCGGTGGTGGCGTTCTACGTTTTCCCTGCGCGGTGGCGGGTGGTCCCGCTGCTCTTGTCCTCTGCCGTCTTCTACGGCTGGGGCGAGCCGTCTTTGGTGCTGCTCGTGCTCGCCGTCTCTGTCGTGACGTACTTCATCGGTCGTGCGCTCGCGAGTGACCGGCTCCGCGCACGCAGGCTCACCTTGACGCTCGGCATTGTGGTGGTGCTTGCTCCGCTTGTCTTCCTCAAATACTCCGAGTTCATCGCCGGCCTGGTGGGGTGGGAATCGTGGGCAGAGGCTACGGACCTGCCGTTGCCGATTGGCGTGTCGTTCTACACCTTCATGGCCATCGGCTACCTCGTCGACGTCTACCGTCGCGCGCAGTCACGAGCGCCACGGCTTCTTGACTTCTCCGCCTACATGTTGATGTTCCCGCACCTGGTCGCGGGCCCCATAGTGCGGTGGTCTCACGTTGGCCCGCAATTGCGTTCGCCCCGGTTTCATCCGGGAATGTTCGGCTTTGGCGCGGTTCTGGTCGCGACAGGGCTAGCGAAGAAGACGGTGATCGCGGACTCTCTCGCGCCGCTCGTTGACACACTGTTTGGGACGGGTGAGCCAGGGTCCGTGGGTGGGGCGTGGCTTGCGGTGATTCTCTACGCGGGGCAGATCTACTTTGACTTCTCTGCCTATTCAGACATTGCCATCGGGCTCGCGGCGATGCTGGGCGTGCACTTCCACGACAACTTCAGGTACCCGTACACGGCCCGTTCTGCCGCCGATTTCTGGCGTAAGTGGCATATCTCACTGGGGATGTGGTTCAGGGACTATGTGTACATTCCGCTGGGCGGCTCAAGGGTGCGTCCCGCGCTGGTGTGGCGCAACCTGATGATCGTTTGGGCCCTCACCGGTTTGTGGCACGGAGCGGCCTGGACGTTTGTGGTGTGGGGTCTCTACTACGGCGTCCTGATCGGCCTCGAACGATTCGTTTGGGGATCCGCGCTTGCCCGGATGCCACGCGTGGTGCAACACGGGTACGGGCTGCTCGTTGTACTTCTGGGGTGGGTCTTCTTTAGGGCAGAGTCCCTGGAACAGGCCGGTTCTTACTTTGCGACCATGTTTGCGGGCAGGGGCGTTGGATGGTGGGATCCGCTCTCGTCCCTGACGCTTTCGCGCAGTTGGGTGCTCATAGCGGTGAGCATTGTTTTGGCGGCTGGCGCTGCCCGGCCCCTCATGGACAGACTCCGCAGGCAAACCATGCCCACTGCCGCAGAAGACCAGAACAGTTCTTATGACGCTAACGACGTGCCGCCGGAGCGAATCACCGCGGGCACATCGCTGCTGATGGTGCTGCTTGTGGTGGGTGGGCTGGCTCTCGCGACGGCATTCCTAGTCGCCGTGTCATACTCGCCGTTCATCTACTTTAGGTTCTAGTTATGACGTCGCCAGGCTCTCGCTCCCAGGACTTTCTGAGGATCCTGCCGGGAGTGGCTCTCATGGTTGCGGTGGCCGCTGGCGGGGCGTTCGCGCTCGCTCAACACGGCAGCGAATACTCCAAGCTTGACGGCGACTACGTTGCCGAGTTCTCCGGCCCACAGGTGAGCACAGTCGCTGATGGCACCTTCATGGCGTCGTTCGATGCCTACATGGACGAGCGTCTGCCGGGGCGTGACTCGTTGCTCGCAACCCATGCCGCATTCACTGCGCACGCGCTGAGAGACCCTGTCACGGACAACGTCTTTCTTGGGGGTCCCGGTGGCCAGTTGCTTGAGCGGCCGGCTGACCTCACGGTCCCCGATTCGCTCGCCGACGACGCAGCTAAGCTCGCGGATTCGCTCGGTGACATTCCGCTGCTGTGGGCCTACGCCCCACGTAAGGAAGAGGTTTACGCGGACGCGTTGCCGCAGGCATGGTCCAATCCGTACCCGCACGTTCATGACGAGATCATCGGCGCGCTTGCGGCGAGCGGTGACGTGCTCGACTTCAGCGACATGATGACCGAACGGCGAGCCGACGGCACGGCGTTCTTCCGCACCGACCACCACTGGACGCCGGCGGCGGCTCGAGCGGCCGCTGACGCGGCTGCACAGCGGTTGCGCGAGGATGGCGTGCTGTTGGGAACCGGTCCGAGTACGTATCTTGACGAGACCTCGGGACGTTCATTCATCGGTTCTACGGGCCGACGCGCGACGCGAGGCCTCGTTGCGGGGGATGAGTTCACCTACCCTGCGCCAGCGGGCGGCTTCGCGGCGACCATGTGCATCGACGATGAGTGTGGGCTGCCCACTTTTGATTCCCGAGTCGCCGTGGACCGCGGCCTCTATCAGAACCGTTATGCCGCGTTTATTGGCGGTGACAACGGCATGGTGACGATTACGAATCCATCGCCCCAGGCACGCGGACGTGTGCTGCTTGTCAAGGACTCGTTCGGTAACGCGTTCGCCACGTATCTCGCGGAACGAGTTTCGGAACTCGTGGTGGTTGACGAGCGGCACTACGAGGGCCTCCCGCTCAACGTGCTTGCCAGCACGATGGGTGCCGACGCCGTGATCGTGCTCCACAACCCGCTGTCATTGCTGAGCGAAAGCTTTGATCCGTCGGTGTGGACAACTCGGGGCGACATCGCCCGTCAGGAGTATCCGGCGGCGCCCGCCGCAGAGGTCGCGCTCGCGCGTGCTGTGCCCGGGGTCTTTGGATCCACGGTGATTGTTGACGACACGGGACTTTCTTTGACGCTGGGTCCGGATCAACCCCTGGGCGCTGGTCTCGCCACTGACGCACGCAAACTCGCGGACGCGATCGACGCCACGGGTGTGCCGCAGGTGTGGGTGTATGCCCCTCGCAAGGAGGAAGCGTTTGCCGATCGCGTGCCGAGCGGCATGGCGAACCCTGTCGATGCCAAACGTGACACATTCATCGGCTACTTGAACGAGGCGCATCCGATCATTGATCTCACGCCGATGCTGTCAGACCCCCTGCGTAGAGATGACTTCTACTTCCGCACCGACCACCACTGGACGTCGGATGGCGCGCAAGTCGCCGTTGACGAGATCATCGTCGCGCTTGCGGACGAGGGCGTGCACCTCGGTCCAGACGACCGCACCTGGGAAGTCGTGACGGGCCCCCAACGCTTCTTGGGCTCGAACGCGGCAGAGTTGCCAAAGTCCGAGGTGCTCCCGGCTGAGCAGTTTTGGTACCGGGCGCCGCAAGGCGGGTTCAATGCCAGGTTGTGTTCCGCAGATGTGTGCGACGAGAGCGTCATCTACGCCCCGGCCCTCACCGACCCCGACACGCACACCAACCGCTACAAGGCGTTCCTCAATGGCGGGTTCGCACCACAGCATCTTCACAACTCTTCGCCGACTGCGCAGGGCACAATCGTCATGCTGAAGGATTCGTACGGACACCCGGTCGCGATGAAGCTCGCCGAGCAAGCGCGCGACATCTATCTCGTGGACGAGCGCGGCTGGGATGGTCAGCCGCTCGCCGAGTTTGTTGAGGACGTGGACGCGGACGCGGTCGTGATGATCCACAACCAGGTCTCGACGCTGTCCCAGGCTTTCGACAGGGACGTGTGGCGTAACGCGGGGGACTAGGGAACTAGGGGACTAGACCTAGGGCATGTACCAGGCCCACACATCGGAGAGCAGTCGCGTGCGCTCGTAGACGCCGCGCTGCGGGTCCCCGCTGCCGTCGGTCGTATTGCCTTCGATAGTCGCGATCCGAGTGGTGCCGGCATACCCACGCACCAAACCGGAGTGGGTTGGGTTGCCCGTTCCCCAGTCAAAGAGCACGGAGGCTCCGAGCGGCGGCTTGCCAGAGTAGTGGAGCCTTCCGGAGGCCTTGAGCGAACTTACGTACGACGCATAGGTCTTCTTCACAGGAATCGCCGCAGCGTTGCCTGAGGCGGTACCGGACCACGATACGAACACGCTGCACCACGCGGCGTTACCTTTGACCCACGAGTTGTACTTGTTGTGGCGCCAGCTCGGCTCCTCATAGCCCTTTTGCGAGCGCGCAGTCGCGACGATCTCTGACTCGATGCCGCTGCCGTAGCCCACGTAGACGCCCTTACTCATGGAGCTCGCGTTCATGTACAAGGCGCCCTCGGTGAATCGCTGCACGCAACCCGATTCGATGAGTCCGCACTTCATGTCGCGCAGCGGGAGTCCCATCGATCCGCCCCAGCGGCCGGACTTGACGTAGTGGTCGTAGATGCGGTCGTAGAGGTACCACGAGCGCACTGAACTGCTCGTCGTCACCTCCACGATCGCGCCCCGCGTGTAGTTGCGGAAGCGCGCCGAGTGAACACCGGAGGGCAAGTCAGAGGCGCTGACTGATTGGATCGAGCTCGTGGATGAACCCGTGATCCAGGCGAGATCAGCCGCTCGCTGTTCAAGGGTTCGGTCTGCAGAGGACGAGAGACCGTCCACGCTGACCGGGCCGGTGTATGCCCAGGTGTTGACCTGGCGCGCCCTGAACACGTAGGCGCTCGTTGCGACGAGGCGGTAGGAGAAGTAGCCGTTGCTTGCGGAGTTCACGGTGGCCACCGTGGTCCACGAGCTAGACGACTTGTAGCGACGTTCAATCACGACCTTGGTCTTGAAGCCTTTTGTCAGCTTGTAGGTGTAGCCGCGAAGCCAAATCATCTCGCCCGCCGCATAGTCATCGGCGGTGAACGCGACTACCGTTGCGCGCCTTTGTGGGTCTTCCTTGGAGATCGCAAACACGGGGCTTGTGACGCCAAAGGACGTCTCGATTCGGTAGCTTCTGCTCGTCTCGGGCACCCACGTCGCGGTGCCCTCCCCGTCGTTGATCGGGAACGTGATCGATGACTGCACCCATGATGGCCCGGTTCGGTACCACACACGACCCGTGCCGTCCTGGCCGCTGTCCGCGGAAAAGGTGACAGTCGCGCTTGCTCCTGAGCGCACCGTTCGGGGCGCGTTCACCGTTGAGTCGGGTCCTTCGATCGCAGCCGCCGCGAGGGAACGCTGTGCGGTCGCTGGCTTCTCCGGCTCGTCGCCGCTGGGCGCTGGCGAGGCGCTAGGCGATGGATCTGGCGCGGGCGTGGCCTCCGCGGTGGGGGAGGCATCGGTACCATGCGACGCACCGGGCGTCGGCGAGGCGCTTGGCGCTGAGCTCGCTGACGGGTCTGGTTCTGCGGCCTCTGCTGCACCGGTGGCGGCGGTAACCATCAACAGCACGGCGGTGATCGCGCCAAGGGTTCGGGTGGACTTGTGGGCTCTGGGATTTACCAGAAACATCGAATCTCCGTCCGGTTTGTCCATGTCATGTTAGCCCGACGATTTCGATCCCGCGAGGCCCCACCCCGCCGTTGTGATGGATGCCACTGGTGATCTTCGCGTCGCTTCCTCGCATTTCGCGGATGTCACGGCCAGGTAACTTTTTTTCTCGAAACGTTTACACGAGTTGCAGATTGTTTGTTCGTAACCTTTACTAACAAACATGACTACGGAGTCCATGCGGCGTCCAGCCGCCGATGGTGCCGAAGAAGGCACGCAGCGCACAGGTCACCCTGCGCGTGCTTGGGCTGCCGCCGTTCGGCCCGGCGCGCGAGTGCTTCCTGAGCACGCACGCGCCCACAATCGCGCTCTCGTTCTCCAATCTCTGTACCGCGCCGCGGGCATGAGCCGGGCGGACCTCGCCCGCGAAGTTGGCCTCACGAGGGTGACCATTTCCGACCTCGTGGCTGACCTCATCGCGCAGAACCTCGTCATTGAGCTCGGTGTTCGCACCGATGCCCGCCCCGGCAAGCCAGCGACGATGATCGACATCAACCGCTCCGGCTTCGCCATCGTCGGCGTCGACCTCAGCTACGACTCCGTGTTCCGCGCGGCTCTCATGGACCTCGACGGCACCGTTTTGCACCGCGAACAAATGGACGTGGCCGGCGCGTCCGGTGACGTCGCTGTGGCCGCGGTGCGGGAACTCCTTGACCGGCTCATCGATCGCGCCACGAGCCCCGTACTAGGAATCGGCGTTGGGTCACCTGGTGTCGTTAACGCTGACGGCACTGTGCTCTCTGCGCCAAACCTTGGCTGGGAAGACCTTCCTCTGCAAGAGCTGCTCATTGCGCACACGGGACTACCGGTTCAGGTCGCCAACGACGCAAACGTCGCGGCCCTTGCGGAGCGCACGTTTGGCGGCGGCGGTGCCGACATGATCCTCATTCGCGTTGGTCGCGGTGTTGGTGCAGGGGTTGTCGTTGGCGGAACCGTTGTCCAGGGCGCCCGTTCGGCGGCCGGCGAAATTGGCCACGTAGTTGTTGGCACCGACGGCCACCGGCCGTGCGCTTGCGGCAAGAACGGCTGCCTCGAGACCTGGCTGGCGATCCCCCGCCTCCAGGCGCGCTTGGAGGCGCCCGACGCTGTGGCAGCCCGCGAGCAGGCGCTCGCCGAGACAGGGGAGCGGCTTGGTATCGCTCTCGCTCCCGTGGTCGCTGCACTGAACCTTGGCGAGGTCGTGCTTTCCGGCCCGCTTGATCTTCTCGACGGCACGCTGCTCGACAGCACCGCCGAGACGCTTCGCAATCGAACGATGGCTGATTTTCACGGCGATCTGACATTGCGGATGACCACGCTTGGTCGCGACATCGTCGTGCTGGGCGCCGCGGTCATGGTCCTCACCGGCCAGCTGGGGGTCTCGTGACCTCCGGAAAGGGACGTGGCCGCGCGGGTCACGCACCTCACTCAAGGGAAAAGGAACTACGAATGAAGAAGACGATGGTTGGCATCGCGGCGTTCGCGACTGCCGGTGCCCTCGTTCTCGCCGGATGCTCGTCGTCCGACAACGAGACGACGGCTGGCCCAACGGAGCCTGGTGCTTCCGCCGAGGGTCAGAACATCACGCTTTGGGTCATGGGTGGTGACACCCCGGACGCCCTGCGCGAGTACCTTACGACGGAATACGCAGCAGCGACCGGGGGCACCCTTACTATCGAACAGCAGGACTGGGGCGACGCTCTTAGCAAGCTCACCACTGCCCTACCTGATTCCGAGAATACTCCGGACGTCACCGAAATCGGCAACACCTGGTCGCCGACTTTCACCACCGTTGGAGCGTTCTCTGACATTTCTGACATGTACGCAGAGCTCGGTGGCGACTCGCTGCTGAAGTCCTTCGTCGATGTTGGCGTCGTTGACGGCAAGAACTACGCGCTTCCTTACTACTTCGGTTCGCGCTACAACTTCTACCGCAAGGACATCTACGAGGCGGCCGGTGTTTCCGTGCCCACGACGCTTCAGGAGTTCTCTGACGTCACCAAGCAGCTGACGTCGGCGGACATGTCCGGCTTCTACCTGGGTGGGTCTGACTGGCGCAACGGCATCTCCTGGATCTTCGCGAACGGTGGCGAGCTTGCCGTTCAGGGTGACGACGGCGCGTGGGTCTCCACGCTTTCTGACGCCAACTCGATCAAGGGCCTCACGATGCTGCAGGACCTTTACACCAACTCCTCGCACGCTCCCGTTGGCGAGTTTGACTCCACCCCGTGGGTCAACATCAACGACAACGAGTCCACGGGCAAGCCCGAGGCGGCAACGATCATCGCTCCAGGTTGGGCGCACTGGTCGATCGGTGACCCCGGCGAGAACGAGGCGGGCGACCCGATCAACACGTGGAACGACGAGAAGAACGGTGCTTTCGTTCTTCCCGGTGTTGACGGTGGCGTTGCCCCCGTGTTCGCCGGTGGTTCTAACATCGCGATCTCCGCGGCATCCCCCAACCAGGAGGGCGCTCGCGAGCTCATGAAGATCATCTTCTCCCCCGAGTACCAGCAGATGCTCGGCGAGAACGGTCTTGGCCCCGCAAACCTGGACTACGCCGACGCTCTCGGTGACGACCAGTTCGCAGAGGCGCTCCGCACCTCCGCAGCCAGCTCCAAGCTGACCCCAGCCGCACCCGGTTGGGCAGCGGTTGAGGGCTCCGGTCTCCTCGAAGAGTTCTTTGGCAAGGTCAACGCTGGTGGCGACATCGCCGCTCTGGCCGCCGAGTACGACGAGAAGATCTCTGCCCTGCTCAACGGCTAATCCAGCCTCAACCTCACGGGTCGGGCCGCGGCAATCCCGCGGCCCGACCTGCGAGAAGCCCTGCCTTCGTACCACCATCTAAGAACCTAAGGAGGTCGCCATGAGCGTCGCCACAGACCGCGAACCAGCGGCCACCCTCGCTCCTCGGCGCAAGCGCCGGAGCCCGATGCCTTACTGGTTGCTGATTCCTGCGATCGCCATCTTGGTGATCGGCACCGGCTATCCAACCGTCTGGCAGCTCACCAACTCATTCCGCGAGTACGGACTGCGTCAGCAGTTTGGCACGCCCGCGCCGTGGGTGTGGTTCGAGAACTACACAACACTTCTCACCGATGGCCAGTTCTGGGCCGTCGTGTTGCGCTCGCTCATCTTCTGCGCGGTCACTGCCGCCATGACTCTTGTCATTGGCCTTGGCATCGCACTTCTCATGACCGCCGTTGGCCGCACTGTCCGCCTCATGCTGCAGATCTCGATGCTCCTCGCATGGGCCATGCCCGTTGTCGCTTCGATGACCGTGTGGACCTGGCTGTTCGACCGCCGCCGCGGCGTCGTCAACTACGTGCTCGACAAAATCCCCGGTGTCGACATGTACCGGTTCAACTGGCTCGCGGAGCCCTTCACCTTCTTTATGGTCGCGTCAATCATCGTGATCTGGATGTCGGTGCCGTTCGTCGCGTTCTCCCTCTACGCCGGCCTCACCCAGGTTCCAGAGGAGGTCCTTGAGGCGGCAGACCTCGACGGAGCCACCGGCGGTCAACGACTCCGCCTCATCATCGTGCCGATCATCCGTCCCGTGATGTCCATCGTGCTGTTGCTGCAGATCATTTGGGATCTGCGCGTGTTTACCCAGATCACGATCCTCCAAGATGCCGGATCCTCGGCAACGGAGTTTGACCTGCTCGGCACCTACATCTTCAAGCTCGGCACCGGTTCGCAGCACTTTGGCATGGCCGCCGCTGCGTCGGTTGTGGTGCTGATCATCACGATCATCGTCTCTGGCGGTTACGTGTGGCGCATCATGAAGGAGGACTCCAAGTGAACGCCCGTCGCGGCCGTCGCATCGGCCTGTCAACCCTCGGTGTGGTCCTCGCCCTCATTTGGGTGTTCCCCGTCTATTGGATGATCAACTCGTCCTTCCTGCCCAACCGCACGCTCCTTCGCTTCACGCCCACGTGGGTTCCGTTCGGCGGCTCGTTCCGCAACTTCAAGGCGGTTCTTGAGGACGGCTCGTTCTTTAAGGCGCTCGGCATGAGCATGGCGATCGCACTCGTTGTGGTGTTCTTCGCGGTGCTCTTTGCGTTCCTTGCCGCGGTCGCGATCTCCCGCTTCCGCTTCCGCGGTCGCGCGTCGTTCGTGCTCGCCGTGTTGCTGATTCAGATGCTCCCCGCAGAGGCGCTGTTCATCGCCCAGTACAAGATGATCTCGAGCGTTAACCTGCTCAACACCGTGATCGGCGTGAGCATCATCTACATCGCTGCGGTGGTTCCATTCACGGTCTGGATGCTGCGCGGATTCGTCGCCGGGGTCCCTGCGGACCTCGAAGAGGCGGCAATGGTTGACGGTTTGTCGCGCACCAAGGCGTTCTTCCGCAACACGTTCCCGCTCCTCATGCCTGGGCTCGTGGCGTCGGCCGTCTACGCCTTCTTGCAGGCGTGGAACGAGTTCACGGTGGCGCTCGTGCTGCTCACCAAGGACGAGAGCCAGACCCTCCCGCTGTGGCTGCGGGGCTTTGTGCAGGCCTCGGCAACCCAGGAGACGGACTGGGGTCAGGTCATGGCGGCCTCGACGCTCGTCGCGGTGCCGATCATCATTTTCTTCATGTTCGTTCAGGGCCGCATGACTGCCGGGCTCGTGAGCGGGGCGGTCAAGGGATGATCTCCACCCTGCTGATGCCCGGCTTTGAGGGCACCGTGCTGCCCGAGTGGCTTGCGCAGCGGCTGCGCGACGGCCTTGGCGGCGTGTGCCTGTTCAGCATGAACATCACGTCCCGAGAACAGCTTCGCGAACTCACGGCGTCGATCCTTGCAGCCAACCCGGCGGCGATCATCTCGATCGACGAGGAGGGCGGCGACGTCTCCCGGCTTTATGAGGCGCAGGGTTCTCCCTTCCCTGGCAATGCCGTACTTGGTCGCCTGGCCGACGCTGACCTCACCTACCGGGTTGGCGCTCAGGTTGGCTGGGAGCTTAGGGATGCCGGCGTCGGGCTGGCTCTTGCCCCTGACGCCGATGTCAACTCAAACCCACTCAACCCGGTGATCGGGGTGCGCAGTTTTGGTACGGACGCGGCGCAGGTCGCAACCCACGTTGCCGCATGGACCAGAGGGCTAGAAGCGACCGGCGTCGCCTCCTGTGCCAAGCACTTTCCCGGTCACGGCGACACCGCCGCAGACTCGCACCACGCACTGCCCGTGATCACGGCCACGGCGCACGAGCTTCGCGATCGCGAGCTCGTGCCCTTCAGGGCCGCAATCGCTGCGGGGGCGCGCACGGTCATGACGAGCCATATCGTGGTTGAAGCGCTCGACCCAGAGCGCCCCGCCACGTTTTCTCGCGCCATTCTGAACGATCTGCTGCGCCAAGAACTGGGCTTTGACGGCGTGATCGTGACCGACGCCCTCGACATGGCCGGTGCTAGCGGCGAGATCGGCATTCCGGCAGCAGCCGTTGCCGCCATCGCGGCCGGCGCGGACCTGTTGTGCATTGGCACTCGCAACACCGACGAGCAGATCGGCCAGATCGTCTCGGCTATCAACGTGGCCCTCGCGGACGGCACCATCCCTTCCGTAGCCGTCCCGGGGGCCGCGGCCAGAGTCCGCGCGCTCGGACTCGAGCTGCGCAGGGAGAGGGACGCCAACGAGGCGCCGGAAGGCCTTGAGCTCGGAGGCGTCGCAGGGCTCACCCTCGCGAGAGTCGCGGAGGCGTTCCACGTCTCGGACACTGCGCGTGACCTGTTGTCGCGCAGCTCAGGGCGACCGCTCGCGTGGATTGCGATTGAGACGGCACCGAACATGGCCGTTGGCGCGGCGCCGTGGGGACCGTTCGCGGACGGGGTCGAGCCAACAGGGACCATCTCTGCGGATTCGCAAGGACCGTTGAGCCTCCCGGAAGGCGCGCTCGCGGTGGTGGTTGGCAAGGATCTGCATCGCCACAGCTTCGCTGCCGACGCGGTAGCCGCACTGCGGGAGCGTGGCGACGTTGTGGTTGTCGACATGGGCTGGCCGGAACCGTCGTTCGCGGGGGTCGATATCGCGACGTTTGGCGCATCGCGCCTGGTTGGCGCCGCGTTGTTGGAACAGATTGGACGTGAATCGTGCGCCTAGGAGTTGATATTGGCGGCACCAAGACGGACGTCGTGCTCGAGCACGCTGGCGCCATCGTTCGGCGGCACCGTACGCCGTCAGGCTTTGGCCCGGATGCCGTCATTGCCGCGGCCACCGGAGCTGTAGACGCGGTCCTCGCGGATGCGGGCGTTGACCTTTCGCGCATCGAGTCGATAGGAGTCGGCATTCCCGGCGGAGTTGTCGATGGCGTCGTGACCTATGCGCTCAACCTGGGGCTCGAACGCCTTGACCTTGCTGGCGCGCTCACGCAGGCATGGGGCACGCGTCCCGTGATCGATAACGACGTCAATGTTGCTGCGCTCGGCGCGTGGGCCATCACGGGCAGGCACACCTCGTCGCTCGCCTACCTGAACCTGGGAACAGGGCTGGCCGCTGGTCTGATTCTCAACGGCAAACTCTGGCGCGGCGGGCGGGGCACCGCTGGCGAACTTGGCCACATCAGCATTGACCCGGCAGGACCACCCGATGCGGACGGTCTACCCGGGGCGCTCGAGACGTACGCGTCCGGCTCCGGTATTGCACGCCAATGGGGCGTTGACGGTGTTCACGCACAAGAAATCCTTGACGCTGCCGAGGCAGGGGATCGCGCTGCCGTTGGCATTCGCGACGGCGTTCACTTTGGAGTCGCCTCCGCTGTGCGGGCACTTGTTCTCATGCTTGACGTAGACACCGTTGTGCTTGGCGGAGGCCTCACAAATTACGGGGATGGAATCCTCAACGGCACCCGCTCCGTCCTTGACTCGTGGGCGGCCGCAAGCGAGTTCATCGACTCCCTCAAAATCGGTGAGCGCATCGTTTTGCTCGATCCAGAGGTGCCCGTCGCCGCGCTTGGCGCGGCGGATCTGGGCGCGGAACAATAGGTAGCCATGGCAGAGGTCATCGTTGTCGACACACCGGCGATCGCAGGAGCGCTCGTCGCTGGGCATATCGCACAGCGCGTTCAGGAGTCGCGTGACTTCACGTTGGGCGTGGCAACGGGCTCCACGCCGCTTCCCGTCTACGAAGCACTGCGTGCGCAGGCCGACGCTGGAACTGACTTCTCCCGGATGTGGGCCTTCGCGCTCGATGAATACGTTGGTCTTCCAAGCGGTCACCACGAGAGTTACCGAGCGGTCATTGACCGCGAGGTTACGGGTCCGCTCGGGCTTGACCCAGCGCACGTGCACGTCCCTGACGGATCGCTCGACGGCATTGAATCCGCGGGCCAGCGGTACGAAGAGGCGATCAACGACCACGGCGGAATCGACCTGCAATTGCTCGGCATAGGCGCTACCGGGCACCTTGGCTTCAATGAGCCGGGCTCCTCGTTCGGTTCCCTCACCCGAGTCAAGACGCTCACCGAACGCACCCGGGTGGACAACGCACGATTCTTCAACAGCCTCGACGAGGTGCCCATCCACTGTGTCACTCAGGGACTCGGCACCATTTTGCGCGCTCGCCATCTTGTGCTGCTCGCGTTTGGAGAGGGAAAGTCCGACGCTGTCGCGGCCGCCGTTGAAGGCCCCCTAACCGCTTCAATGCCTGGCAGCGCAATACAGCTCCACGCGCGGGTGACGGTTGTGCTCGACCCTGCCGCTGCGCAGGGCCTCAAGTACCGCGACTATTACCAGTGGGCGCAAGACAACAAGCCCAACTGGCAGGGCATCTAGGCTCAACGCATGGCGGGCTATGTCGACATTCACTGCCACGGCGGTGGTGGTCACACCTTTGGCGATTCGGTGGCGGGCACGCTCGCTGCGTTCGCTGCGCACAAGGCCCATGGCACTGTGGGGCTGGTTGCTTCGCTGGTGTCGATGCCCGTGAACCAGCTGGAGCGCGCCGTCGCGGTTGTGCGGGAGGCGATGGCCGCCGAACCAGGCATTCTGGGAATTCACCTTGAGGGACCCTTCCTGTCCCCAGATCGACGCGGAGCCCACGATCCCGCGGCACTTGCGGTTCCCACCGAGCGGCTCATTGCGCAGATCCTGGGGATCGTTGGTAACGACCTGCGGCAGGTCACGATCGCTCCGGAACTGCCCGGCGCGCTGGAGGCGGTTCGCGCCTTCCGCGAGGCTGGCGCTGTCGTTGCCGTGGGCCACACCACGGCCGATGCCGAGCGCACCGCGGCGGCATTCGACGCCGGCGCATCGCTCATCACCCACGCCTTCAATGCGATGTCTGGCATCGAGGGCAGGGAGATCGGACCCGTGGGCGCGGCTGTCGCGAACCCCAACGTGACGATTGAAGTCATCGCGGACGGTATTCACCTCAGTCCTACAGTCATTCGCACCGTGTTCGCGGCGGCTCCCGGCAGGGTGGCGCTCGTGACCGACGCGATGGGAGCCGCAGGCGCCGGACCGGGTAGGTACGCACTCGGCGGGCTCGACGTCGACGTTGCGGATGGCCGAGCCGTGATTGCTGGAACGGAAACCCTGGCAGGGTCAACGCTCACGATGGACAGGGCCGTCGCCGTGTGCATCGAGGCGGGGGTGGCACCCGCGGAGGCGCAGGCCGCCGCCAGTTCTACGCCTGCTCGCGTACTCGCTACTTAAAGACGATGGTGCGGTGACCGTCGAGCAATACGCGATGCTCCGCATGCCAACGCACCGCTCGTGCGAGCGCGCGCCGCTCAACGTCTGCACCGATCGCCGTGAGGACCTCGGGGGAGTGCGCGTGGTCAACGCGTTCCACATCCTGTTCGATGATGGGGCCCTCATCGAGGTCGCTCGTCACGTAGTGCGCGGTGGCGCCGATGAGTTTCACGCCACGATCGTGCGCTTGGAAGTACGGTCGCGCGCCCTTAAAGCTCGGTAGGAACGAGTGGTGGATGTTGATCGCGTGCCCGCGCAAAGCCTCCGAGAGCTGCGGGGAGAGAATCTGCATGTAGCGCGCGAGCACCACCAGTTCGACGTTGAGTTCCTCGACCATTGCGAGCAGCGCCGCCTCGGCATCGGCCTTGGTCTCGGGCGTGACGTTGATGTGGACAAACGGCTTGTCATAGAACTCGGCGAGGCTCTGCAATGTTGCGTGGTTACCCACCACCGCGACGATGTCGATTGGCAGGGTGCGGGCGCGCTCGCGGTAGAGGAGGTCGCCCAGGCAGTGTTCCGCGGTGGAGACCATGACGATCGTGCGCATTCGACGCCCCGATTGGTCAAGGCGCCAGTCCATGTCGAAGCCGTCAGCAACAGGGGTCAGGACCTCGCGCATCTGGGATTCCGTTGCTTCGGCATCCAGTTCGACGCGCATAAAAAACCGGCCAGTGTCCGCCGCGCCAAACTGCTGCGACTCAGTGATGTTCCCGCCAACGGACGCGATGGCTCCGGAAACAGCATGCACAATGCCAGGGCGGTCGGGGCAAGACAGGCTCAGCACCCACGAAGTTGTGTTGGTCACGGGTTCAGGGTACCGGCGCGCCTACTCGGTGCCGCGAAGGCGGATGTCGCGAATGATCGACGTCGTTGAGACATCCTCCGTGCGGGGCAGGTAGCGCACGTCGCAGATGTCGCCCAGCGAATCAAACTTTCCCGCCCAGTCGTCACCCATCACCAGGATGTTGGCCCTGAACTTCTCGATGTACGAGCGCTTCGCTTCCAAAGAGTGCTCGTAGAACGCTTGGTTGACGCACGCAAGATTGCGCACAATCTCGATGCGGTGGTCCTGCCTGTAGACGGGCTTGCGGCCCTTCTTTGCGGCACTGAGGCGGTCCGTCGACACCCCAACCACGAGCCGGTCTCCCAGGTTCGCGGCGCGAATCAGCAAATTGACGTGTCCCACATGGAAGACGTCGAAAGTGCCGAACGTGATGACCGTCGTCACGACGCCTTAGCCAGTCTGCGCGAAGTGAGAATCGCGAGCGCGTGCCCAACAATCACCAAGGGAAGGGGAACTGCGAGAACTAGTAAGGCGAGCGTCGGGCCGTCAAAACCAAAAATGGCACCAGCCACCGAGACGGCAAAGATCACCAGCGACTGCTCAACGGAGTGGTACATCCGGTGGATCGGCAGGTAGCGCGCCACGCGATGGGCGGCACGCAACACGGGGGGCCGCGGCGCGGAAACGTCGGAGCGACGACGGTCGCGGTCAAGAGCGTTCGCGCCGCTGGCGATGCGCACAAAGTCATTGAGCGACTTGTTGATGAGCACCAAGGCGCCTACCCAAGCCCCCAGCGCTGCCGGCCGCCAGTCAGTGGAACCGCCGTGAAGCGTCACGCCGATGCCGAGCGCGATGGGGATGGCGGCCTCAGTGGTTGAGTGTGCGACGCGGTCGAGGAAATCCCCGATAGGTCCCGCAGTTCCGCGCCAACGGGCGACCTCGCCGTCCACGGAATCGACGATGATCTGCACAATCGCAAGTACGCACGCGAGAGCGGGTCCCCACAGGCCAGGGAGGAGCAACGCGGTGGCGGCGGCCCATCCCAAGAGAATCATCACGCCGGTGACGGCGTTCGCGCTGAGCCCAAGGCCAACGCACACGCGGGTGAGGTAGATGGAGAGGCGGCGGCCGATCACCGTCGCGACCCAGTGCTCGGAGCTTGCGCGCGAGGTGATTTCTGGCGGCTGACACACGGGCCGGAGTTCCGCAATTTCGGGCCAGCGGCTCGCCATTGGACTCCTTCGTCGGTGCAGGGGTTAGCCGTCAGGATACCGTTCGTTCACCTTGTGGCGACGATTCGGTCACGAAGGGCCGAGCCTCGGCCACGACCGGCCGCACGTCTGCCACGATGGAAGCATGGCTGACGAGCAGTTGCGCATAGACGTGGTGACCACGAACGACGCTGGCGAGCTCCTGACGGTGCGGCGCGCGGCATTCGTAGCAGAGGCCCAGGTCTTCAACGATCCCAACATTCCGGCGCTCACACAGAGTCTTGACGAACTCGTACTTGATTTGCAGTCCGATGACGTCGTCACGCTTGGTGCGTGGCAAGGTCACCGGCTGGTGGGCTCAATCCGCGTTGGCATCGAGGACGACAAGGCCACGATTGGCCGGCTTGCGGTGGCTCCAGACCTGCAGGGCAAGGGCATCGGTACTCAGCTGTTGTTCGCCGTGCTCGGCTATCTGCCAGACAACACCACAGAGGTGTGGGTGTTCACCGGCCAGAACTCGAAGCACAACATCGCGCTCTACAACAAGGCTGGATACGAGCACCAGTTTGACCAGGTCGCGGGCGACCTGACGTACGCGTACCTGCGCAAGGTGCTCGAGGCCGGCGCGATCGTGGATGACGACACCGATGACGTCGCCGTCCGCGGCGACAACTAGCGCAACCCTCCTGCGCGAACGCTGCACGTCGCGGCGAACCCGGCAACAGCGTCGGGCAGTCTTGCTAGACTGACGCCGTCGCAACTGGCGCAGTGGGGTACCACGAGGGAGCGGCAACCTGAAGACTGTTGGTCGTACGCCTGGGCCAAGGTCACCGGACACAACCGGCGGCCCTGCCGCGCGGCCCAACAGCGAAGGAAAGCTATGAGCACCGACTCCAGCGCCACCGCAGCCGTCATGAACGCGACGCTGCAAGACTTTGACCCAGAGATCGCCCAGGTCCTTGACCGCGAACTCGGTCGCCAGCAGACGTACCTCGAGATGATCGCGTCCGAGAACTTTGTTCCCCGCTCAGTGCTCCAGGCGCAGGGCTCCGTGCTGACAAACAAGTACGCAGAGGGTTACCCGGGCCGCCGCTACTACGGCGGCTGCGAAGAGGTCGACGTCGCTGAGACCATCGCGATCGAGCGCGCAAAGTCGCTGTTCGGCGCCGCATACGCGAACGTCCAGCCGCACTCCGGCGCGACCGCCAACGCGGCCGTGTTGCACGCGCTCATCAACCCCGGCGACAAGATCATGGGTCTCTCGCTCGCGCACGGTGGCCACCTGACGCACGGTATGAAGCTCAACTTCTCCGGCAAGCTCTACCAGGTAGCTGCGTACGGCCTCGACGAGCAGACGCACCGCGTTGAGATGGAAAAGGTGCGCGAACAGGCTCTCGCCGAGCGCCCTGACGTCATCATCGCTGGCTGGTCTGCCTACCCCCGTCACCTCGACTTTGCGGCCTTCCGTGCAATCGCGGATGAGGTTGGCGCCAAGCTCTGGACTGACATGGCGCACTTCGCTGGGCTCGTCGCTGCCGGTCTGCACCCGTCGCCCGTGCCCCACTCAGACGTGGTCTCCACGACCGTTCACAAGACACTCGGCGGTCCCCGCTCTGGCCTCATCGTTTCCCGCGACGAGGAGTACGCGAAGAAGCTCAACTCCGCGGTGTTCCCCGGCCAGCAGGGCGGCCCGCTCATGCACGTGATCGCCGCAAAGGCCGTGGCACTCAAGGCGGCCGCGCTGCCCGAGTTTGCAGAGCGTCAGGCTCGCGTCCTCGAGGGCGCCCGCATCCTCGCGGAAAGGCTCACGGCGCCCGACGCTGTGGCCGCGGGCGTCAACGTTGTCACGGGCGGCACGGACGTCCACTTGGTGTTGGTTGACCTGCGCAACTCGCCGCTCAACGGCCAGGAAGGCGAAGACCTGCTCCACGAGGTTGGCATCACGGTGAACCGCAACGCGGTTCCGTTTGACCCCCGCCCCCCGATGGTCACGTCCGGTCTGCGCATCGGTACTCCTGCTCTCGCATCGCGCGGCTTTGGCGCTGAGGAGTTCACCGAGGTCGCCGATGTCATTGCCACGGCGCTCAAGGGTGGCGCGGACATCGCGGCGCTGCGGGCACGCATCAAGAAGCTCGCGGACGATTTCCCGCTCTACGACGGCCTTTCTCAGTAAGGACGGTGCGCCGATGACCGCTCAAGTTTTGGACGGCAAGGCAACGGCAGCCGTCATCAAGGCGGAGTTGACGGACCGGGTGACGGCGCTGCGCGAGCGCGGCGTTGTCCCCGGCCTCGGCACCCTGCTCGTTGGCAGCGACCCCGGTTCTACCTGGTACGTCAACGGAAAGCATGCGGATTGCGCAGAGGTCGGCATCGCCTCGATCCGCGAAGACCTGCCGGAGACCGCTTCGCAAGCGGACATTGAGGCGGCGGTTGCTCGCCTCAACGCGAACCCAGAGTGCACGGGGTTCATCGTCCAGTTGCCGCTCCCGAACGGCATCGACACCAACCGCGTTCTTGAACTCGTGGATCCGGACAAGGATGCCGACGGGCTTCACCCAACGAATCTTGGTCGCCTCGTGCTCCGGATGAGCGAGGACGTGACGTCCTCGCTGCCGTGCACGCCCAAGGGCATCATCGAGCTCATCGAGCGCCACGGTGTCTCGCTCCACGGCAAGGAGGTCGTGGTCATCGGCCGCGGTACCACGGTGGGCCGCAGCATTGGCCTGCTCCTAACGCGCAAGGCCGTTAATGCGACGGTCACGCTGTGTCACACCGGCACCGCAGATCTCGCCGTGCACACCCGCGCGGCCGACGTCATCATTGCGGCCGCGGGCGTTCCGGGCCTGGTAACCGCCAACATGGTCAAGGACGGCGTGGTGCTCATCGACGTGGGCGTCTCTCGCGTAACGGATCCTGAGACGGGTAAATCCCGCGTTGCAGGCGACATCGCGTCCGAGGCAATTGAGAAGGCGTCCTGGTATTCGCCCAATCCCGGCGGCGTAGGGCCCATGACGCGCGCGATGCTGCTCTCCAACGTTGTTGAGAGCGCGGAGCGGAGCGCAGCGAACTAGCGGAGCCCTCCTCCACACAATCTGCCTATTTTCGCGTTGGTTGCTGCGGTGTCTGAGCACGAGCCGGTCTGCGCGCCAGGCACTTTGTGTGGAGGAGGGACGCGTTAGGCTCGCTGGATGCGAATTGCCACGGTTAATGTCAACGGAGTGCGCGCCGCTTTGCGCAAGGGAATGCTCGACTGGCTTGAGCAGGCACAGCCAGATGTCGTGTGCATGCAAGAGGTACGGGCGCCCGACGATGTGGTTCAGGAGGCGTTCGCCGGCGAGTGGCATGTGGCTCACCAAGAGAGCGAGCAAAAAGGCCGCTCGGGGGTAGCGATCCTTTCGCGCACGCCACTGGACGACGTCAAGGTTGCCGTCGATGTCTTTGGCCCGGCGGGTGCAGAGGCGACCCACACGGGACGCTGGGTCGAGGGCACGGTGACGACACCCGTCGGGCCGTTGCGGGTGATCTCGACATATATCCATTCCGGAGGCGTAGGCACTCCCAAGCAAGATGACAAATACTGGTTCCTCGATCTCGTGACCTTGCGCCTTGCCGAACTGTCTCAAGCGCACGAGCTCGCGGTCGCGATGGGCGACGTGAACATCGCCCACGCCAATCGCGACCTCCGCAACTGGAAGGGCAACCTCAAGACGGCGGGCTTCTTGCCGGAAGAGCGCGCATACCTTGACACGTGGTTCGGCGCGGGCTGGGTGGACGTGCACCGGTCGCTCGCGGGCGACACCGACGGCCCATACACGTGGTGGTCACAGCGCGGCAAGGCATTCGACAACGACGCAGGCTGGCGCATCGACTATCAGATCGCGAGCGCCGCGCTCGCTGAACGGGCGCGATCGGCGAGAGTGGATCGGCAAGCCTCGTGGGACACAAGGTGGACGGACCACGCCCCGCTCGTCGTCGAATACGAGCTGTAGCGGCTAAATCATGCTGAAGGTTGGCGCGGCATAGCCAGCGTCAACCATGAGAGCGCTGATGGCTCGAGCCATCGAGTCTGCCTGCGCGCGCCGTACAAGCGCTACTGCGGCGCCGCCAAAACCGCCCTCGACAAGTCGAGCGCCCAGCGCTCCCGCGCGGAACGCGCCCTCAACAACCATGTCGACCTCAGGATTCGACAATTCGTAGTCAACCTCGAGTGACGCATGCGCCCTGTAGAGGGCCTTGCCGATGGTAACGAAGCGCTCGTGAGCCGGAGCGGTGCCAGAAAGCTCAGCCACGACAATGCGCACGCGCTGGATTTCGGTGACGACGTGGCGAGCCCGACGGCGCAACAGCGGATCGGAAAGCGACTCCACGCGGCGCAGGGCATGACTGCCATCGGCGACGTCGCGTAGCCGCGCCGCGCCAAGCTCAGCGCTAGCGGCGGCAACCTGATCCCATCGTGACGAATACTCGGCGAGGGTCAGCGGATTCGGTTTGCCGGTGTCGATCAGCAACAGGCCCAGCCCGTACTCCGGAAAGTACAGCGGCAACGAGGTGAGCTTTGGGGGAAGGCCGCCAAAATCGAGAAGAACCGCTTGGCCAGGTGGGCACCGCAACACCGTGTGCTGAACCATTCCCGCGGTGGGGACGCCGGAGAATCCAGTCTCGGCGTCGATGCAGACCTCGGCGAGCTCAATGCGACCGGCGTCAGTGTCAAGCGCGAGGCCCCACAGGTCTTGCACGAGCAGCGCGATCGCCGCAAGCACCGAGACGCCTTCGGCAATACCCGCGTGCTCCGGTACACACGTGCGAATCGCGATGTCGACGCCGCCTCCGCTGAAGCCGCGCTCGGACAATGCCCACAACGCGCCCAGGGTCTTGACGCTGTAATCACCGGGCCGGCCCGGGCGGGCGTCGTCGAGGGTGCCCTGCCACAAGTGCGCCTCTCCGGCGTGATCCAGCCACGACACACGGACAACGTCATCCGCTCGCGACGCTCCCGCGGCGTAGGACGCCTGCTGAGTTGACGTTGCCAGGGTGAGGCCGCCGCTGTAATCGGTGTGTTCGCCAACGATCGTGACTCGCCCGGGTGCAGACTTCGCCGTCTTTGCTGCGTACCCAAATGACTCCTGGAAGAGGTCGCGCGCAAAGCCATTGCCTTGGTCTCGAGTCCAAAGTTCGCTCCAGACTGGCTCCTCGTGCGGTTCTCCCTCAGTCACAATCGCCATTGTGCCAGGCAAGGGGCGCGTCGGCATCGAGGACGTCGGAGACGTACGATGGCCGTGTTCGATGCCATGCTCTGTTGGAACCAGGAGGCACCATGCCGCGCAAGCCCGCAAACCCCACGCCCGAGCCAATCGAGCCTGAGCCAGCGACGCCCACGGTGCCCGAGGCGTCGGCCGTAGTTGAGCCTGCCACCGTCGCCCCGGCCGTTGCGTACGCCCCCGCGCCCTCCTACCTTGACCGCGTGCGCGGCAACCGTATGGGTCCGCTCGCCGCGGCGCTCGTGGTTGGCGTGCTCGTAGGTCTGCTGCTGTCGACCCTGGTACCGGCACCGATCAACGTGTGGGCGCTCATCTTGCTTGGCACGCTCGTTGCAGCGGCCGTCGGCTTCGCCGTGCGTTACCTGAGTGCCACCCGTGGCTGGGCCGCGCAGGTACCCGCGTTCATTGGAACGGTTCTAGGGGTTCACTTGATGGCCGTTGCGGGCTCGATCAACGGGATCGGCACTGGCAAAATTGGGGAGTTTCTCAAGGTTCAAGGCCCGGGCTTCGACGATGGGCTGCTGGCCGCGCTCGCGGCGCCTGCGTTCTCCGCAGGCACGATTCTTGCCGCTCTCGTTGCCGCGATCATTGCCGGCTGGGGACCTCGCGACGAAGACGAACCCGTTAGCTGACCTTCCCGCTTGTCGCTATGAACGAACCGGCGTGACGCCCAGGCTGCGGCCAGCAAGGCCGCGCTGACGTGAGGCAAGCGCGCGCGCAATCCGCGTAAGTTCCAGCGCAGCGGTGCTGTCAGGGTCGCTGAGGACAACGGGCACGCCCGCATCGCCGGCTTCGCGAGCGGTGATGTCGAGCGGGATTTGACCAAGTAGGGGAACGGCCGTACCGAGCGTTGCGCTCAGGCGATCGGACACGGTCTGCCCGCCGCCTTCGCCAAAGAGGTGCAGGCGAGATCCGTCCGGCTGGTCAAGCCAGGCCATGTTCTCGATGACGCCAACCACGTTTTGGGCGGTCTGGGTGGCGATAGCCCCCGCGCGCTCAGCCACGCCGGCCGCGGCGGATTGCGGCGTCGTCACCACAACAAGTTCAGCGTGGGGGAGAAGCTGGGCAACGGAGATCGCGATGTCGCCCGTGCCCGGCGGTAGGTCAAGCAGCAGGATGTCGAGGTCTCCCCAGTACACGTCCGCGAGGAACTGCTCAACCGCGCGGTGAAGCATGGGTCCGCGCCACACAACGGGCTGGCCCTCCGGCACGAACATGCCAATTGACACGGCCTTGACCTCGTGCTCAATCGGGGGGAGCAGCATGTCGTCGATTCGCGTTGGCTGCCCCTTGACGCCGAGCATGCCGGGGATCGAAAAGCCAAAGATGTCAGCGTCGAGCACGCCCACCTTGAGGCCGTCGGCGGCCATCGCCGCTGCTAGATTCGCCGTGACTGTCGACTTGCCAACGCCGCCCTTGCCGGAAGCGATCGCGTAAATGCGAGTGAGGTTTCCAGGCTGCGTGAACTGGATGACGGGCTCAGGCTTGCCGCCGCGAAGTTGAGAGCGGAGGCCGTGGCGCTGCTCCTCGCTCATCACGCCAAGTTCGATCCGCACGTCTTCAATACCATCGACCTTGCGCGCCGCAGCCTCGACGTCCGTGGTGATGCGGTCCCGCATGGGGCAGCCCTGCGTTGTCAGGTCAATGCCGATCACCGCGAGCGAGCCGTCAATATCAACCGACCGCACCATGCCGATCTCCGTGATGGGGCGACGGATCTCTGGGTCAATGACCTTGGCGAGGGCGTCCCTGACAAGTTCGGCGGTTGGCATGACTCAATGGTAGGCGGTGCTTGGCGAGTGGATTTCGCCTCATGTTGCGGGCGGAGGGTCGTGAAAATGCCCGACGCTACGCTAAGTTCGCCCACGGCGCATCATTGCGCTCAGATCAAGGAGAGTCATGGCAGACACCAATGGACCTAAGCCGGCGGAGCAGTTCGGCGCCGAGGCCACCCCTTCCCAACCCGCGCCGTTCGCACAGCCTGCGCCGGCCGCACAGCCCGCGCCGCTCGAACAGCCGACCGGGTACGAGTCCTACACGGCAGCGTCGGGCGGTGTACCGGCACCCAACCTGGCCGTGGGCATCACCGCCGGCTTTGGCTTTGGCCTCTTGGCCGCGATCGTGTACGCAGGAGTGGCGATCGTCGCGGAGCGTGAGTTCCTCATGCTCGGCCTGCTGATCGGCTTCGCGATCGCGTTCGGGTTCCACCGCTTTGGCCACACACGTGGCGTGGTGCCGGGCCTGATCGCTGCAGTGATTGCGCTGGTCATGTACACCCTTGCGATCTTCATCGAGACCGCGGGTGTGCTCACCAAGATTTATGACGAGTCGTTCATTGACGCGCTACGCCTGACGATCCAGTACCCCAGTGACGTGTTCGCCACCTACTTCAGCGACGCGCTGTCGTATGTGTTCGTCGTCGTGTCCGTGGTGATGGCGTTCTACTACGCGTGGGGCGGCCGTCAGGGTGCTGCGCAAGAGCAGGAAGAGCCGGCCGCAGCTGCGGACGATGCCGCGGATTCCGCGCCAGCCGCGTCGAGCGAGCCGACTGCCTAGTTAGGCGACTACGTCAGCGAGATGACCGTGGGGCCGGGCGTGACTCACCGTCGCGCTCGGCCTCGTCGTCTTGGTCGCGAAGTTCTTCCAACAGCGAGCGCAGCTCGGACCGAACAAAGTCGCGCGTGGCGGTCTCGTTGATTGCCTGACGCAGCGCGGCGACCTCACGCGCGAGGTACTCGGTATCCGCGAGCGAGCGCTCCGCGCGCTGGCGGTCCTGCTCGGCGGCAACGCGATCACGGTCGGCTTGGCGGTTCTGGGCGAGCAGAATCAGGGGAGCGGCGTACGAAGCTTGCAGTGAGAGCAACAAGGTCAACTTGGTGAAGCCGTACTCGGAGGAGTCGAAACGCCAACCTGGGCCCCACAAGTTCCACACCAGCCAGACTGCACACACCACGGTGAGCCACACGATGAACGTGGGGGTGCCTAGGAAGCGCGCGACCGATTCAGACCAGCGTCCCGCCCGTTCGCCATCGCGTTGCGGCCTACGCAAGCCAAGCCGCCGCTTCTCGCCCTTTGGCCGGTCAAGCTGCGGATTAGCCACGGCTCACCTCCGCCTCTTCCTCGTCGAGGTGCTCTCGCCAGTCGCTCGGCAACAGATGGTCGAGCACGTCGTCGATAGAGATCGCGCCGCGAAGGTGGTGGTTTGCATCGACGACAGGGAGGGCGAGGATGTCGTACGCGGCCATGTGGCGGGCGACGTAGGCGAGGTCGTCCTCTGGGCTGAGCGGCTGAATCGCGCTGTCAACGAAGTTGCCTACCGATTCGTGGGGCGGCTCGCGAAGAAGCCGCTGAATGTGAACCAGCCCGATGAACCTGCCAGTCGGGGTCTCGAGCGGTGGGCGCACAACGAAGACCATCGAAGCGAGCGCGGGCGCGAGTTCCTGCCGGCGCACGGCGGCGAGGCACTGAGCGACCGTCGCTTCTGGACCCACGATGACCGGCTCTGTGGTCATCAGACCGCCAGCAGTGTCGTCCGCATATGTGAGCAGTTGGCGCACCTGCTTGGCGTCTTCCGGCTCCATGAGGTCCAGCAGCTCCGCGGCCTTGACGGGCGGCAGGTCGCCGAGCAGGTCAGCAGCGTCATCTGGCTCCATGGCCTCGAGGACGTCGGCAGCGCGGTCAGAGCGCAGCGTGCCGAGCAGCACGATCTGATCCGCCTCTGGAAGCTCTTCGAGCACGTCGGCGAGACGCTCGTCGTCCAGCGCGGCGGCAATCTCCGCAGATCGCGACGGAGCCATCTCCATCAGCGCGGCAGCAAGGTCCGCGGGCTTGTGGCCCTCGAACTGCTCAATGATCAGTGCCGCGCCTTGGTACTTATCTTTCTGAGCCAGCCCCGTCACCTGGTCAAGGTCAACGACAACTGATTCACCGCGTCGGCTGAATCCAAGGACTCCCTTGCGGCGCTCGGCCTTGCGGACGTAGAGCTTGGTAATCACCCAGTTCTTTGTGCGGTCCTGCTCAATTGCGATGTCTTCGATGTATGCCGTCGACTTGTCTTCCTTGAGCTTCACCGAACGCTCAAGCAGCTCGGCCATGGCGAGCGACTCGGAGGTGCGGGCTTGGAACCGGCGCAGGTTGATGACGCCCGTGCAGATGACCTGGCCGGGGACGATCGATGTCACACGCGTGAGCGGCATGAAGACGCGGCGTCGGCCAGGCACCTCGACGACGAGGCCAGTGGCGGTTGGTGCAGCTCCGCGGCGCATGAGGACGACGACATCGCGCACGCGTCCGACCTGGTCACCAATGGGGTCGAACACGGGGGTGTTTACAAGGCGCGCAACATACACACGCTCGCTAGCCGTGCTCATGGGGCCAGCGTAATGCGGCCCGACGCTGGGGCCGGGGAGGCTCGCACCGTGGCCTTTTGATGACGACAGACGCCGCCGCAAGATCACTCCTGACCGGATTTCGCATGTTCGCGGACCTGGTGAACGTTCAACAGTGTGAATTCCGGTCAGGAGTGGCCGGAAGGGAATGGTTAGGTGAGGTCGTTCCAGACCCGGAGCACGGCGGCGGCGCTTGCTTGGACGTCGTCAAGGGTCGTCGCCGCGTCGCTCACCGAGATCCGCATTGCCCGGCGCCCGTGCCACACGGTGCCGCCCGCCCACATGGTCCCCTCGGCCTGAACCCCTGCGATGACGGCGTCGGTCACGGCGTCACCCAACGGCCCGGCGTCGCCGAACGAGATCAGTGCCTGGTTGATGACGACCGGCGCCAGGAGCTCGGCCCCGCCGTCAACAAGCAGTGCGGCGAAGGACGCCGCAAGGTCGCTCGTGCGGTCAACGAGATCGGCAACACCGTCGCGGCCGAGCGCCGCGAGCAGCGCCCACGTCTCGACGCCGCGAGCGCGTTGCGACATGTGCGGGGTGAGGTGGATGAGCGGCCGGGCGTCATCGGTGCGCAGGTAGGGGGCTTCGATGCGCATGGCTCGGCGCAGGTCCTCGTCATTGCGCACGATCACGACTCCGGAGTCGTACGGAGCGTTCAGCCACTTGTGCGCGTCTGTTGCCCAGGAATCGGCGAGTTGAACGCCTTCGACGAGGGAGCGTCGGGCCGGCGAAGCCGCTGCCCACAAGCCAAAGGCGCCGTCAACGTGAACCCAGCCGCCGCGCTCGCGGACGCCAGGGATGATCGCGGCGAACGGGTCCGAGGCGCCCGTGTTGACGTTGCCTGCCTGCAGGAGCACCAAGGTGAGGGCGTCGGTGTCGGTGGGGAAGGCGTCGGCGATGACCGCACCCGTCTCGTCCGTTGGAACGCGCTCAAGCTGCCCAGGGCCAAAGCCGGCCATGCGCAGACTCTTGAGCGCGGAGGCGTGCACCTCATCGCCAACGATGACGCGGATACTCGGCGCGCCGAAGATGCCCTTCTCGTTGACGTCCCAGCCAGCGCGAGCAAGCAGCGCATCCCGAGCGGCGACGATTCCTGTGAAGTTGGCGAGAGTGGCGCCGGTGGTGAAGGTTGCGACTGCGCCGGCTGGCATCGCGAGGAGGTCGAGAATCCAGCCCGCGGCAACCTCGTCTAGAAGGGCAGCCGTGGGGGAGGTGATGGCGAGGCCAGGGTTCTGGTCCCAGGCAGTTGCGAGGATTGCGGCGGCCGCGGCCGCAGGCTCGACGCCGCCATTGACGAAGCCAAAGAAGCGGCCGTGGTTCTGGACGACGGTCGCGGGGGAGCCAAAGGCGTCGAGTTCTGCGAGCACCTCGCGGGCGGGGATCGGGGTGTCTTGGAGTTGGCGGCGGAACACGTCGAGGCCGGCGATGGCGTCCGCGAAAGGCGCGATGGGCCGATACGGCGCGTTGGCGATGTAGCTGCCCGCGCGGCGGGCCGCCTCCGTGGTGATGGCGATGCGCTCGCGGATGCGGGCGTTGCTCGTGGGGTTGGTGTGAACCCGGTCGAGGCTTGCGGTGTTGCCGTGTTCGGCGATGGTGGTCATGACTGGAGTCTGCTCCCAACTGGCCCCCAACTCCTAGTGCCAGATTTGAGACGACTGGCACTTGTTCGCGGGTGCCAGTTTGGGTTGGATGGACCCATGCGGACCACAGCAGATCAGCTCTCCGCGGTACTCGACCACTGGCAGTCCGGCACGGGCCCGCTCTATCAGCAGCTCGCGGACGCGATCGTCTCGCTCGCGGAGTCCGGCTCGCTCGAGTATGGGACTCGCTTGCCTTCCGAGCGCTCGCTTGCCGACTGCCTGCACCTCTCGCGCAACACGGTCACGGCCGCGTATCAACAGCTCCGCGACGAGGAGTGGCTCGACGTGCGGCCTGGTGCCGCGCCGACCCTGGGTTCGCGGTCGCGAGGGATTGAGGGCCTGAGCGCCCAGGACCGCTTTGCGAAGATCCTGCACACGGGCGTTGGGCCAATAGTTGGATTGTCCGGCGCGTGCCCGCCTCCAGCTCCGGTCGTGATGGACGCGCTACGCAACCCCGGGGCCGACCTTGACACGATGGTGCTCAGCGGTAACGGCTACGCGTCGCTCGGGGATCCAGCGTTAATCGCGGCGATCGTGGAGCTCCTGCGGCGCGACGGCATCAACGCGAAGCCCGAGGAGATTGTGGTCACCGCCGGGGGACAGCAGGCGGTGTGGCTCGCGGTGACAGCGCTGGCCGGGCCGTCCTCGCCCGTTGCGGTGGAGGCCGTGACGTATCCCGGTGTGTTCGACGCGATCAGCGCGTCCGGCTCGCGAACGCTCGGTTTGCCCATGGGACCGGATGGGTTGGACGTCACGGCTGCCGCCAAGCTGTTGCGTGCTGCCAGGCCCGAGGTTGCGTACCTCAGCACCTTCCAGAACCCCACCGGCACCGCGCTCGAGCCCCAGGACGCTTTGCGCCTCATCGCGGCGGCCGACGAGTGCGGCACGACGATCATCGACGACCGGATAATGGCGGACCTAGCGCTCGACGGAGTGAAGCGCCCGCCGCTCGCGGCGCTCGTCCCCGACTCGTGCATCATCACGATCGGCGGCCTCTCGAAGATCTTCTGGGGCGGACTGCGCATTGGCTGGCTACACACCAACCCAACGCTCGCAGCGCAACTACGGCACCGCAAGGCCGCGATGGACCTCGGCTCGCCCTCGTTCTTCCAGCACCTTGCGACGCGCTTCATCACGGACCACTACGACGACGTAGTGAGGTGGCGGACGGAGCAGTTGCGCGCGTCGCTTGACGCGACCGTCGACGCGCTCACCGAGTACGCGCCGGAGTGGGAGTACTGCATGCCGTCGGGTGGGCCCTCGCTGTGGGTGAAGGTGCCCGGCGTGAACGAGGACCGCTTTGCCGACCGCGCGGCCGCAGGGGGAGCGCCCGTGGCGCCAGGGTCCGCGTTTGAGGTGCTTCCAGGTGCAGGCGCGGGCCGCTTCCGGCTGCCGTTCTACCTCCCGCCAGCGGAGATGCGGCTCGGCGTCAAGATCCTCGCCGCTGCGGCCTAACCTCCGCGGGTGCGTGCCCCCCGCTTCAGTTCGTGGGTGCTGAGTGTCGCGAAACCGATGTTGTGACACTCAGGACCCACAACAGCAGGGACTGAAGCCGGCTAGGCCCGCAGCCTCGCCATCCAGGCAACCACAGCGTCGGCCGTGCGCGGGAGCGCCGCAGAAAGGTTCTCGCAACCGTCCTCGGTGACCAGAACGTCGTCCTCAATGCGCACGCCGATGCCGCGCAGTTCCACCGGCACGGCGAGGTCGTCGGGCTTGAAGTAGAGCCCTGGCTCAATGGTGAAGACCATCCCGGGGAGCAGCTCGCCCTCCATGTACAGCTCTCGCTTCGCCGCCGAGCAGTCGTGAACGTCGAGACCAAGGTGGTGAGACGTCGAGTGCACCATCCAGCGTCGGTACAGGCGCGCGTCGTCCTCCTCCGCGGGGGGAACGATTCCCCATTCGTTGAGCCGCTTCTCGATCACGTCCATCGCCGCGTTGTGCACGTCGATGAACTTGGCACCCGGGCGCGCGACTGCGAAGCCCGCGTCCGCGGCCTCGAGCACCACGTCGTACACGCGCTGCTGCACTGCGGTGAACTCGCCGTCGATGGGCAGCACCCGCGTGATGTCGGCGGTGTAGAGGCTCTCCACCTCCACGCCAGCGTCGAGCAACAGTAGGTCGCCGCGGCGCACCTGTCCGTCGTTGCGGATCCAGTGCAGGGTGGTCGCGTGGGGGCCCGACGCTGCGATGGTTTCGTACCCAACGGCGTTCCCCTCCTCCCGGGCATGGCCGTCGAAGGTGGCCTCCACGACGCGCTCGCCGCGCTTGTGCTCAATGGCCCGAGGCAGTTCGCGGGCAACGCGCTCGAATCCCGCGATGGTCGCGTTGACGGCGTCCCGGAGCTGCTGGATTTCGTACGCGTCCTTGACCATGCGCATCTCGCTGAGTGTGCGCTGCACCACCTTGGTCGGCTGGCTCGCAAGGCGGATTCCCTTGGGCAGTTCCGTCAGCGAAGCCGTCGCGAGACCGGTCATCGCCGCGAACTCGGCCAACCCCGGGCGTCGGCCAATCCAAAACTCTCCGGAACGCGGGTCCGAGTAGAAGCCCTCGTCCTCACGGCCGGCGGGAGGGATCAGGTAGAGCGTCGCGTCGTGTCCGCTCGCCGCGTCGTCCTTGCCGCCGCGAGGGTCCATAACGAGCACGGCGCCTGGCTCGTAGTCCGCGCCCAGACCCGTTAGATACGCGAAATCGCTCAGGGGACGGAAGCGGTAATCGGTGTCGTTTGCGCGCGGCTTGAGATCGCCCGCAGGTGCCACGATGCGCTTCCCCTCGAATAGCGCAGAGAGCCGACGTCGGCGCTCGGCCGCGTAGGGAGCGGCGGCGGTGAGGGTGGTTGCCAGGTCCGTCGGCTCTGCCCACTGGGCCGCGATGAACGCCTTGAACTCCTCGGAACTTGGTCGCGTTGAACGCGCCTCATTCTTCTTCTTGGTGGTCTCTTCCGTCATGCGTCAATCGTCGCACGATGGGCGTGTCGCGGGCACGCGCCGGTCCCATCAGGGACGTGTTCAGCGGGGAATTGTGGACATTCCGCACATACTCGACCACACGGCGGTGACACGCACCACGCCGCGTCCGTGGCACGCCTCATCACCAGGTAATGTTCCGTTCTGACTGGGCTCCGCGGAGCCCTGCTGAGGAAATGGCCCGAAGGGGCCCAGCTGAGGAGCTAACAGTGGCATTTACACGCCTAATTTCTGCTGCGGCAATGACGTGCGTCGTCGCCGGAGCCACCATCGCAATCGCCGGCCCCGCAAGTGCCGACGCCCACCCCGACCCGTATGCGCTCTTCACGGCCGCACAAGAGGCCGCGTACGACGCGAACATCAGCTTTGTTGACGCGCAATGGGATGACGTCGTGGACAGCGCCGACGCATTCGACGAACTCTACGCAGCGCTCGCCGCACTGCGTGACGAGACCGCATCGCGCGCCGCGGCCGCACAAACCGCGTACGACGACGCAGCGGACGAGCACGAGACCGCGGTCTCGGACCGCGACGACGCTCGCGACGCTGTCGACAATGCTCGCGATGCCCTGGAAGACGCTCGCCGAGCGCTGCGCGACGCGAAGGACGCATTGAGGGAGGCCGAGCAAGCACTCGCCGATCTCCCGGCGGCCATCGAAGCTGCGGGTCTGGTGTTTGAGGGCGCTCAGTCCGACGCCGACGCCGCCGATGACGACGTCGCCGATGCGCAGTCCGCCGCTGACGCGGCTGTGGCTGCGTACAACGCGAGCATCGGCTCCGTTATTGGTCTGCCCTCATGGCTCACCGGCCTTAACAACCGGCCCGTGAAGGTTTCGGACGTACCGGCAGCGATCGAGCGCGCGAACCAAGACTTCTTGGACGCGCAGGCCAGGGTCAACCAGGCAAGGGACACCTACCAGGCTGCTACGGGCTTCGGCAAGCTTGCCGCACTGGCTTTCCTTCGCATCCAAGAGGGCTTGCGCGACCTCGCGCAGGACGTCGTTGAAGAACTGACTGACCTTTACGACGATATTGACGGACCCGCACGCGCTCAGGCCATCACGGACACGCAGGGCGCGCTCGACAGCGCCGTTGAGGCGCAGGCGCCCGCACACCAGGCGCTTGCAGACGCGGGCTCCAATCTTGAGCAGCTTCAGAACTCGACGCCGGTGCTTGAGGCCGCAGTCGGCGATGCTCAGGACGCCGTAGAAGCCGCTGAGGCGGCCCTCGATCAGGCACGCCTTGACCTCGACGCAGCGCGTGCAGCGCTCGACACCGCGCGAGGTGTCCTGGAGCAGAAGCTGACCGCGGTTGCCGGTGCCGCGGCAAACCTGTCCGGTTGGCTGAACGACCTTACTGAGATCGAGAGCTACCTCGAGGACCTCCGTTACGCGGCGCAGTCGATTGCAGACCGTCGTGCGGATCTTGCGGACCTTGATCTCATCACGCGCACTGTGGTGTGGACCCTTGGTGCCGACAACGAGACGCCGCGTGCGGGCGACACGGTGAAGTTGAACTTCACGGTGCCGAACTCGGACCTCTACGACCTCTCGGATGCGTCGGTTCGCGTTGTCTCGCCCCAGGGCGTCACGCCCACCTGCGACATCGTTGACGGGGTGGTTGCGGCTGGTGCGATTGTGACCTGCACCGCCACCTACGTCCCCACTGACGCTGACGCTAAGGCTGGCGAAGTGGTGTTCGAGGTCGAGCTGACGGGCTACCTGCCGCTCGGTCCTGGTAACCCGCGTTCACGGGCGGTCACTCGCACCCTGTTCACCGCGACTCAGTCCATCACGGTGCCCGTTGCGGCCGCTGTGGTGACCGATGCCGGTGGCGATGGTGAACTATCCGAGACCGGTGCTGACCTTGCACCCGGTGCCCTGGCTGCCGCGCTGATGCTCGCAGGTGGTGCACTGCTCGTGGTCCGCCGCCGCTTCGCAAACAGCCTGTAGTAAGTCGAGTGCGCACCCGGCCGTAGGCTGGCCGGGTGCGCATCGACCTCCACACCCACTCCACCGTCTCTGACGGGACGGAGTCGCCCTCAGAGGTCATTCGCGCGGCCGCCGCGGCAAAGATCGACACTGTGGCGCTCACGGACCACGACTCGGTCTCCGGCTGGCAAGCCGCGAGCGCGATGGCAGCAGCCTTAGGGCTCGGCTTTGTGCCTGGCGTAGAAGTCTCCGCAAAGCATCGGGGGATCTCGATCCACTTGCTGGGCTACTGGCCAGATCCCCACGCGCAAGCAATGACCGACATGTTCGCGAAGACGCGTCGCGCCCGCGTTGCACGCGCCCAAGAGATGACCGAGCGGATCGCAAAACAATACCCAATTACCTGGGATGACGTGATGGTTCGCGCTGGCGACGCAGACACCGTTGGCAGGCCGCATATCGCCGATGCACTCATCGACGCCGGCCACTTCGAAGACCGGTCAGCCGCGTTCGCCGCCGCACTTATGCCTGGTTCGCCGTTCTACGTTCCCCACTACGCCCCAGACGTCCTCGATGCCGTCCGTGCGGTTCGCGCCGCGGGCGGCGTTCCCGTCTTCGCCCACCCTGGCGCAGACCTACGCGGGCGGGTTGTCGCGGACCAGGTCATCGTTGATATGGCCGACGCTGGTTTGGCAGGTCTCGAAATCGACCACCGTGACCACTCGCCCCAGCAGCGCGAGCGCCTCTCGGCGCTCGCGGAGCGGCTAGGTCTGATCCGAACAGGGTCATCCGACTATCACGGGGCGGGCAAACCTAACCAGCTCGGTGAGAACACGACCTCGGAAGAGGCCTTCGACGCGCTGCACGCGCAGCGCGGCTAACGACACCGACGCGCTGCACGCGCAGCGCGCTCCGTAACGACCGCCAGGACGCCTGACTACTCGGCCGCAGGCGCCGCGCCGCCACCAGAGCCGCCGGAGCGGCGGCGACGGTTGCGGTTGCGCTTGGGTGCGTTCGGGTCCCGTGGCGGGGTGGAGTCTTGAGTCGCGCTCGCAGTCCGCTGACCACCAGAATCGCCGCGACCACCAGAATCGCCGCGACCACCAGAGCCGCCGCGACCACCAGAGCGCTGACCGCCACCAGACCCAGAACCAGAACCAGAGCCGCCACGACCACCAGACCCGCCGGAGCGTCGGGCGCCGTCGTGACCGCCACCAGAAGGCTTCTTGCCGGTCTCGCCCAGGTCCTCAAGCGTCTCTGCCTCAAGGCCCTCGCGAGTGCGAGCGCCCTGGGGAAGGCGGCCTTTGGTGCCCTCGGGAATGTTGAGGTCGCTGAACAGGTGCGGCGACGAAGAGTAGGTCTCGATGGGCTCGGGGAAGCCCAGGTCGAGGCTCTTGTCGATGAGCGACCAGCGCGGGATGTCGTCCCAGTCAACGAAGGTGACAGCGATGCCGGTCTTGCCCGCGCGGCCCGTGCGGCCGATGCGGTGCAGGTAGATCTTCTCGTCCTCTGGGCACTGGTAGTTGACCACGTGCGTGACGTCGTCAACGTCGATGCCGCGGGCCGCGACGTCGGTGGCCACGAGGATGTCGATCTTGCCATTGCGGAAGGCGCGCAGCGCCTGCTCGCGTGCACCCTGTCCAAGGTCACCGTGAATGGCGCCGGCAGCGAAGCCGCGCTCACGGAGCTCGTCTGAGACCTTTGCGGCGGTGCGCTTGGTGCGCGCGAAGACCACGGTGAGCCCGCGGCCCTCTGCCTGCAGCAGGCGCGCGAGCACCTCGACCTTGTCGAGCGCGTGCGCCCGGTAGACGAACTGTGCGGTGGCCTTGACCGTGGCGCCGTCGTCGTCGGGGTCTGCTGCGCGGATGTGCGTGGGCTGCGTCATGTAGCGGCGAGCGAGCGCAACGACGGCGCCTGGCATGGTCGCAGAAAACAGCATCGTGTGGCGCGACGCGGGAGTCGTCGCAAGCAGCTTTTCAACGTCGGGGAGGAAGCCGAGGTCGAGCATCTCGTCCGCCTCGTCAAGGACAACAGTGCGCACAAACCGCAGGTCCAGGTGCTTCTGGTTGAGAAGGTCGATCATGCGGCCGGGCGTACCGACAATGACGTCAACACCCTTGTTGAGCTGCTCAATCTGCGGCTCGTACGCGCGGCCACCGTAGATCTGGGCGATGCGCACGGAACGAAGCTTTGAGGCTGTCGCGAGGTCGCCTGCAACCTGCACCGCGAGTTCGCGCGTAGGCGCAACCACAAGCGCCTGCGGCTTGCCCGTTGCCTCGCCGAGATCGTCGTAACCGGGCTCGCCAGGCGCAATGACCTTGTGAAGCAACGGCACGCCAAAGCCGAGCGTCTTGCCGGTTCCGGTCTTTGCCTGGCCAATGATGTCGTGGCCGGACAGCGCCACGGGAAGCGTCATCGCCTGAATGGGGAACGGCGACAGGATGCCGGCGTTCGCCAGCGCCTCGGCGATGAGCGGGTTAATGGGGAAGTCGCTGAAGGAACGATCAGCGACGTGCACGGACGCGTGCGTCTCAGTCATGTGAATCCAATACTCAAAAAGTGCGCAAGGGGCGCAGATACGGCGGGTAGCCGATCGCGCTCATCCTCTTTGCGGCGCTTTCGCCGCTCTTCACATGACGACCGGTCAACCTGGGTCACTCCCATTCTACCTGGTTGGCTCGCCTAGGCTCTGGACCATGCATGTTGTGGTCATGGGAGTCACGGGTTGCGGCAAGACAACGGCCGGTTTGCGGATCGCTGAGGAGCTTCGCGCTGAGTTTGTAGACGCGGATGAATTCCACTCGCCCGACGCTGTGGCAAAGATGGCGGCCGACGTTCCGCTCACCGACGATGACAGGTGGCCATGGCTCGACAGGGTTGGCGAGTGGCTTGCTGGCGGCCAGGATCGGGTGGTCGCGTGTTCCGCGTTGAAGCGCGCCTATCGAGACGCGATAAGGCAGCACGCGCCGGGCGCGATTTTCATCCACCTTCATGCGCCTCAAGAGACGCTCGAGGCCCGCGTGCGGCGTCGCTCGGAGACAACGGGGCACTATGCGGGCACGGGTCTGCTCGACTCTCAGTTCGCCACTCTTGAACCGCTCGCGCCAGATGAACTAGGCGTGGGCGTTGACGTTGGCGAGCACGACCCCCAAGCGGTGGCGCTCATCGCTAGGGCCGCGATTGACGCGGCCCGCGACAGCGGCGCTCGTTAGGCGCCGAACCCCACTCGCCGCCGCTCTTCCTCGCCAATCTCGACATAACCGATCGCGGCGGAGGGAACCACAACGCGGCGACCCTTCACATCCGTAAGGTCTAGAGCGGCTCCAACCATCGCGTCGGCCACCTTCTTTTCGATGGCTGCGGTCGTGAGTTCGGTCTCAATGACCACCTCACGAGACACATTTTGCACGCCGATGCGGATCTCCACGCTGACCTCCAGGGCATTTGGCTCGTGTACTGCGTCTATCGTAGGCACATGCAAAGCGGTCCCCGACGACTGTTCGCGGGCAGTGGAATCTCTGGTCCGGGCGCTATCGCCACAATTCTCGTTGTGCTCGCCGCCTTTGCCATTGGCATTGGGGCGGGTTGGGGAACCACCCTGTTCGCGGACAGTTTTGACGAGCCGACGCCCTCGCCAAGCCCGTCTCACACGCCGAGTCCATCAGCGACTCCGGCGGTCGACGTTTCCCTCCCGCCGTTCGAGCCGGTGACGCGCGAAATTGATGACGCGGATCGCGACGCGGGACTGCGGACACTGGACTACCCCGTCCGCGCAGACGGCACCTTCTATATCGTTCCCGCCGCGAACGCGCCCGCGCCCTCGTCTGACGACGAGGTTGTGCGGTTTGTGCGCATCGATGTCGAAGACGGGCTGCAGATGATCGATGGCACCCTCGCGGCATTCGTGATGTCATCGCTCAACGACTCTCAGGGATGGGGCGCGGAGGCCGGCACCACGTTTGTCCAAACCGAGGGAGCACCCGACGTCCGAATCGTCTTTGCAAGCCCCTTTACGGCGGTAGCGCTGTGCCCAACACCTCATGAGCCGGCGCCGCTGACGCCCACCACTACGGCATCGCCAAGCCCAACGCCGTCGCCAACCGCGACAACGCCCACCTTCCAGTGCGCGGCGCAGGACACCGTTGTGGTGAGCGTGTACGACTGGATTCAGGGACTGCCTGCCTACGGCGAGGAACGCGGTCTTGCGCGCGACTACTTCCTCAACCATGGCGTCGGGCATGTTGCGGGTAAGCCAGACGAATCCTGCAAGAAGGGCGTCGCTGACGTCATGGTCAACCAACGCAAACTTGCCGCGAAGTGCCAGCCCAACCCGTGGCCGTTCCCAGCAAAGGACTAGGCGCGCCGGATCAGCGCATGTCAGTGCGATCTGGTCGAATGTGCCTGTGACCTCGCTGCTCCAACCGCCAACCCCCGCGAGCCTTCCCACGCCCGATGCCCAGCAGCGGCACGCGCTCGATCTTCTGGCCCAGGGGCATGCGCTCATTACCGGCGGCACCGGCACGGGCAAATCCACGGTGGCGGTGTGGGCGCTCGTCGAGGCCGTGGAGCGCGGCATCGCGGCTGACAGGACCGTCCTGATCGCCCCCACACGCGTGGCCGCCGCACACTTGCGGGATCGCGTGTCGCTCGCCGTCAACCGGCCCACCGGGGTGCCGCTCGTGCGTACTGCGGCCTCGCTCGCGTTTGAAATTCTTGCCAGTGACGCGCGCCTCGCCGATAAGCCTGCGCCAAGCCTCATCACGGGCGCGGAGCAAGACGTCATTCTGCGGGACCTCCTTGAGGCGCACATCGCCGCTGGGGATCTCAGCTGGGGCGGGCTTCCCCCGGAGGCGCTGGGCATGTCCGCGTTCAGGGCAGAACTGCGCGATGTCCTCAGTCGCGCCGCAGAAGCGGACCTCACCCCGGCAGAACTCGCGGAGCTCGGCGGCCGAACGGGGCAGGTCACGTGGGTGGACGCCGCCGAGATCTTCCGCGAATACCTCGACGTCATGGCATTGCGGAGTCTCCCCGTGGATCAGGGCGAACGCTTCGACACTGCGTCTATTGCCGCGCGCGCGGCAGACGCCGTTGCCGATCTCGCGGATGACGTTCCCGCGCGCTGGGACCTCGTGGTGGTTGACGACTTTCACGATGCGACGGCGGCGACGACGTCTCTACTAGCCCAACTACGAAGGCGCGGGTCACGGATCGTACTCATCGGCAACGCAGATGAGTCTGTACAGGGTTACCGCGGGGGAATGCCAGGTGGTCTCGAGCGTGCGGCCGCGAGTGGGATTTTCCCCCACGAGGTTGAACTCTCCGTGGACCATCGGCAGAGCGGGCTTGCTGGTATCAGCGGGGCGGTGGCCCAGCGCATTGGTGTCAAGGGCATCGGCAGTGCCCGGGACTCCGTGCGCGCCGTGGGGCCTGTCGACCCCAACGCGGTCGAGGTGATCGTCACCCCGCACCGCTACGCGCAGTCCCGGGCAATCGCCTCACAACTTCGCGAGGCGCGGCATCGGCACGGGGTCGCCTGGCGCGACATGGCGATCATCGCGCGGTCGCGGGGGCAACTGCGGGCGCTGCGCTCGGACCTCTTGGCCGCGGATGTCCCATGCGAGAGCCTTGGTGACGGCACCGCACTGCACCACGAGACCGCCGTGGCGCCGCTGCTGACCATGTTGCGCGTCTCCGCGGGGCAGGAATGGGACGAAGAGCTCGCCACCGAGGTTGCGGTTTCGCGGCTGGTGGGTCTGGACCCCGTGGGCCTGCGCAGGTTGCGCAGGGCACTCGTGAGGGAGGATCGCGAGAACGGCGGAGTCGCTCCCGCAGGGGAACTGCTCGTCAACGCGCTCAACGAGCCGAACGCGTTCGCCACGGTCCGTGGGCCGGAGGCGATGGCCCTACGCAAGGTCGCCAGGGCGGTTCAGGCGGCGAGGGTCCGTGCGGGCGAGCCTGGCGCCGCCCCCGGCGCGATCGTGTGGGCGGCTTGGGCGGCACTCGACGTCGCGGAAGCGTGGCGAGCGGCCGCGCTCGCTGGCTCAGCGCGCGATGACGCCGACCTCGACGCGATAATCGCGCTCCTGCGCGCTGCGCAGACCTACGACGAGCGGCTTCCCGGCTCCACGATCACCGCGTTCCTCGACTACCTCGAGGGGCAGGAATTCGCCGTGGACTCCCTAGGCGCGCGTGGCGGCAACAGCGACGCTGTCGCGTTCGCCACGCCCGCATCCGCCGCGGGACGTGAGTGGGAGCTGGTTGTCGTGGCCGGCCTCGAGGAGGGCGTGTGGCCAGACCTCCGGCTTCGCGACTCCGTGCTCGGCGCCCAGCGGCTCGCCGAGGTACTCGCCGAGGGCTGGGACGGAGCGGAGACCCGCGCGCTTCCCCAGCGCGACCTTCGCCAGGCCCGAAAGGATGTGCTCGACGATGAGACGCGTGGCTTCCTGGTGGCGGTCTCGCGCGCGCGCAGTCGGCTCGTGCTTACCGCGGTGGAGGATGCAGACACCCAGCCCTCTCGGTACCTGACCGTGGTTGAGGCCGCGGCTGGCGTATCTCGCACGGAAGCCGGCAAGGTGGGATTTGCCGACCTCCGTGGCGTTGTCGTTGCGCTTCGCGGCTCAGACTCTGAGCTTGGGGCGGTGGCGCTCGCGCGCCTCGCCGATTCAGGGGAGCCTGGGGCGGACCCCGCAACGTGGAGTGGCGTGGCGGGTCCAAGCACGGCGCAGCCATTCTGGGACGAGGGCGTCGAGGTGCGGGTCTCGCCGTCACGCATCGACTCGATCTCGAAGTGCCCGCTGCGCTGGGCGCTCGAGACCGTTGGCGGCACGGCCTCGAGTTCCGACGCGCAGAACACCGGGCTGCTCATTCACGAAATCGCGGCCGAGCACCCCCGCGGCGGGACGGTGGAACTGCGGGCGGCACTCGACGCGCGCATGTCTCCCGGCAAGACGTGGGTGGAACGCCGCGCGTATCAGGACGCGCAGGCGATGGTCGAGCGTTTGGCCGGGTACCTCGGAACTGCAGACTCCCGGCGCGTGCTCGTGGAGCAGCAGTTCAAGGCGACCTTTGGGCGGGCCGTGATCAGCGGAATCGCGGATCGTGTCGAGATCGACGGCGATGAGGCACGGATCGTGGACCTCAAGACCGGCGCCAAGATCACCGCCGCACAGGGTGAGGAGCACGGTCAGCTCATGATGTACCAGCTCGCGGCCAACGACGGCTGCTTCGAGGGCGTGAGGGCCGCGTCGGGCGCGGCCCTGGTTTTTGTTGGCAAGGGCGCGGCTAAGGACGCCTCTGTGGTGCGCCAGGCGCCGATCGACGACGCGGTTGCGAAGGCGCGGCTTGACGAGGCGGTCGTGACGATGACCAACGCCCACTTCGACGCGACCATCAACGACATGTGCCCCGGCTGCCCCGTGCGTCGCTCGTGCCCCGCGCAGCCTCAAGGAGACCAGGTGGGGTCACGATGACTGAGCAAGGCGGAGTCGTTCGCGGCCAGGCGCGGCCGCTTGACGAGCTGTATCGCCTCGTGACGGGGCGCGACGCGCCTACCCATGAGCAGGCGGCGATCATCGCGTCGGGCACCGCCCCGCACCTCGTTGTTGCGGGTGCGGGCTCTGGCAAGACGGAGACGCTGTCGCTGCGCATCGTCTACATGCTTGACCACGCTCAGGAGCTCTTTGGACGGGACATCGGCCCAGACGAGATCCTGTGCCTCACCTTCACGCGCAAGGCAGCGGCGGAGATCGCCAAGCGCACCCAGGAACACATCGCGAAGGTGTGGGGCGATGTTGACCAAGCGGAGCGTCCCTCTCCGGTGGTCGCCACGTACAACGCATACGCCGCAGCCCTGGTGCGCGAGCATGGGCTGCGCGTGGGAGCTGATCCGGACTCGACTCTGCTGACGGACGCCTCGCTGTGGCAGCTCGCGAACCGCACCGTGGAGGAGTGGGAGCCGTGGCTCGAGACGGGTGCCGCCGTATCGACCCTTGTGGGTGAGCTGCCGTCCTTCGCGGCCCAGATTCGCGATCACCGGCTCACCCCGCTCGTGCTGCGCGATCACCTGACGGCAATGATTGCTGCGCTGGAGGCCTTGCCCAAGAAGCTTGGAGACGCCGCTCCCGGAGCGATGACTCAAGTACTGCGAGGGCAGATTTCGACGCTGTGGAAGCTACGCGATCTTTGTGACCTCGCGCACGCGTACGACTCCCGCAAGCGCGCCGCCTCCGCGGTGGACTTCTCCGACCAGGTCGCGCTGGCGTGTGACCTCGCGGAACTTGCTGCGGTGCAGACCGCGGAGCGTTCGCGTTACGTCGCGGTGCTCCTGGACGAGTTCCAGGACACGTCGCCGCCGCAATTACGTCTCTTCGCGGACCTCTTGGGCTCGGAGACGTGCGTTATGGCAGTCGGTGACCCCAACCAGGCCATCTACGGGTTCCGTGGCGCGTCAGCCGCGGCACTCGCGGACTACGTGGAGACATTTGGCGGGCCCCACGCTGTGGTCCAGTCTTCGCTGAGCGTCTCGTGGCGCAATGAGTCCGCCGTGCTTGCGGCCGCCAATGCGATCGCCGCGCCCCTCAAAATGGGTGCCCAGGTGTCGGTTGCGCAACTGTGGTCGCGCGGTGAACACCTTGGCACGCCAGAGCCGAGCCGAGCGGCGCCGGGCGTCGCTGCTCACATGGCTGTAGACCTCTACGAAGAGTCAACCAGGGCCGCGGCGTGGATCCTTGAGCGCAGGGCGGAGCTGGGCGCGGGCGCGTCTGCCGCCGTGCTGTGTCGCCGCAAGGCTCTCTTTGGACCCATGGTGGACGCGCTCCGCGAAGCCGGCATCCCGTACGAGGTTGTGGGCCTCGGCGGGTTGCTCGACACCCCAGTGGTCGCGGACCTCCTCGCGCTGCTCGAGGTAGCCCACGACCCCTCGCGCGGCGACTCGCTGATGCGCCTGCTGACGTCGTCGCGCGTGAACCTTGGTCCGCGCGACCTTGCCGCGCTCAACGACCGCGCGCAGGTGCTCGCTGGTCCGCGAGAGACGCGGGCGGACGAGGCGAGCATCGTCGACGCTCTCGCGAGCCTTCCTCCCGTAGGGGCGGTGTCCGAACGCCAGCGCGAACTGAGCGCTGTGGGTCGCGAACGGCTCCACGCGCTCGCTGCGGCCATCGAGGCGATTAGGGCCCACACCTACCTTCCGCTCACCGAACTCGTTGTGTTTGCGGAGCGCGTGTGGCATCTCGACATCGAGGCAGCGTTCGCGGACGCCACAGGACGATCCCGTCGCGACGTTGACGCATTCCTCGACGCGGTGCGGTCGTTCTCCGCGTCGGCGGAACGGCCAACTCTTGGCGCGTTGCTCGGTTGGCTCGCCGCGGCTCGGGCCGAGGAGGGCGGCCTCGAGGCTCCCATCAAGGACCCAGAGCCCGGAGCGGTCCAGATCATGACGGTGCATGCCGCGAAGGGCCTCGAGTGGGACATCGTGGTGGTGCCAGGCATGTCCGCGGAACGCTTCCCCTATGTCTCGCGCTCGGCCGGCCAATACGTCGACTCCGGATGGCTCACCGGCTCGGCTTCGCTTCCATGGGACGTGCGTCTTGATTCACCGCGCCTGCCAGCGTGGGAGTGGGCCGCGGCACGCGACCACAAGGAGCTCGCCGAGTCGATCGCCGAGTTCCGCCGCGAGGCTGGCCGCCATGCGCTTGAGGAAGAGCGGCGGTTGTTTTACGTTGCACTCACGCGAGCCAAGAGCCACGTCTTGCTGAGCGGATCCTGGTTCGGCACAGGAAAACGGCCAGTTGACGTCTCGCCGTTCATCAGCGAACTCGTCGAGGCTGGCCTCGTCGACACCAACGGCTGGGCCGCGCAACCGGAGCCTGGCGAGGTCGCCGAGCCGCGAACCTTCGAGGCCGTTCCCTGGCCGCGCGGTGCGGACGCGATCGACGCCAGCCGCCGCGAACTTGCGGCGCGCGTTGAGGCGGCGCGCGGGCGCGAGGACGACTGGGACTCGCTGCCTTTTGGCGACGCGATCTCGGCGATGCTCACCGAGCGCGCCCAGCGTCGGGCGGCCAACCGGGCCGTGACGTTGCCCGCCCACCTGTCGACCTCTGCGCTCGTTTCCCTCCGCCGCGACCGCGAGGCGTTCGCGGCCGCCGTACGCAGGCCCATGCCGGCAGAGCCCACGGCCGCGGCTCACCTTGGTACCGCTCTCCACGCCTGGATTGAGTCGCAGTTTGGCCGCGTTCCCCTCATCGGAGCCGACGACTGGGGCCCCGGAGAGGAACAGATCGACCTTGCGCGGCTCAAAGAGGTCTGGTCCGGCTCCGAGTGGGCGGGCCGGATCCCCTCAGACATCGAGGTGGATGTCGAGGTGCCGCTGGGTTCCGTGACGATCCGCTCGCGCATTGACGCGGTGTTCCCGCCCGGCCGTGGCCTCGACAAGGTCACGGTCGTGGACTGGAAGTCTGGACGCCCGCCGCGAGACGAGACCGAGAAGGCCGCGCGAGAGGTGCAGCTCGCGGTGTATCGGGTGGCGTGGGCCGCGTGGCGAGGGCTCGACGTGGACGACGTCGATGCCGCGTTCTACTACGTGGCCACGGACCAGACCGTGCGGCCCGAGCGGCTGCTGACTCGCGAGGAACTCGAAGCGCTCATCGCGGGCTAGATCTCGGGTTCCGCTTCCGGCTCGTCAAAGAGCAGGGCCTCGAGGTCAAGCATCATGCCTTCGCCATCGGCAATGACATCGGCATTCTCTGTTCGAACCCCGTACATGAGCCAGCGCAGCAGCGCGAGCTCGGAGGCGAGGCGGGCGCGGTCAAGAAGGTGAGGATCGCGGAGCTCGCGCCGGGCAACCGTGTACGCCTCGAAGATGGACTCGACAACGTCTTGCGGTGCGGCCGCCGCGAGCCACGCGAGGTCGTCTGCGGGGTCCGCAACCCTAGCGTCCATCCAGTCCACGATGCCGCTCACCTCGCCCTCGGTGACAAGAAGCTGGTGTTCACCCATGTCGCCGTGCACCACGGTGGGCTCGAATCGCCACCAGGAGACGCTCTCGAGTTGGTGCTCCCAGCGGTCGGCAAGCCGCGGTGGGACTCTCCCGGTCTGAATTCCCGCGTCGAGTTCGGCCAGCCGGCGCTCACGGTACTCTTCCGCGGAGTACGTGGGCAGACCCTGCTCTTCCACCACTGTCAGCGGGAGTTCGTGAATCTGCGCGAGCGTGCGGCCAATGCTCGCCGCGATCCCCGGCCCGGGCCCTACGGCCGCGAGCACCAAAGGCGCACCGGGCACTTCGCTGTAGACAATGACGCGCCCTTCGTCGGCCCCAAGTAGCGCGGATCCACGTGGTTGGTGAACTGCAAAGGTCACGAGCCCCGCGTCTTTCGCGCGGGTGAGCGCGGTCAGCAGGCCTTGCTCGGCCTCAAGTGCCGCACCGGCCGCCGGCCTGCGGGGGGCTCGCACAATCCATCGGGTCCCTGTGGGGTCCTTGACCACCACGACGTCGAAGTCGCTGTCGGCATGCGGGCTGCGCAACACGTCGTAGACGTCGAGCCCTGGCACGGCGACGGACGCGAGCGCTGCGAGGGCAAGCGGGGAACGTGGCACGGCATCACGCTACGTGTATTCGCCCCTCTCCGCCACGCTCCACGCCGCCACCCGTCAAGCGTGGCGCGCGCCAAGATGATCGCCGCGCTAGGCATAGGTTTGACCCATGCCGGTGCCGTGGATGCTCTTTGAGCCCCTGATCGTCGACCGCGCGGCGCAGCGGCGCGACCTTGATATGAGCCTGGCCGACGCTGTGGTCGTCAGAGATGGCACGGTTCTGTGCGCGGACGGCCGGGTTGTGGAACTGCCTCCAGAAGCGCGACCCGAGGCAGCGCTGACTATTTATTTGGGCTCGGATGCTGGCCGCGACCTCGTAGCTGTTGTCCCCGCGGACGACGCCTATGGCATTGGCCGCGATGACGGTTTGCAGATGCTCGGACTACGTGACCTTCTCTACGCCTTCGCCGAGCGCGGCGACCATGGCCCGCGCGACCGCGAACTCGGGTTCACCGCTGTGGCGATCTCTACGTGGCACGCGAACCACCCTCGCTGCTCAGTGTGTGGTGCGGCGACCGTGCCCGCGCGCGGCGGATGGACGCGTAACTGCGAGGCGGATGGCCGCGAGCATTACCCGCGTACCGACCCTGCGGTCATCGTCGCGATTACGGATCCCGCTGACCGGTTGCTGATCGCCCACGCGTCGTACTGGTCGCCGCGGCGCTATTCGCATCTTGCGGGTTACGTTGAGCCCGGCGAGAGCCTCGAGCAAGCTGCCCGACGCGAAGTGGGCGAAGAGGCCGGGCTCACGTTGGCGTCGCTCGAGTACGTAGCGTCCCAACCGTGGCCGTTCCCTGCCTCGTTAATGGTGGGCTTCACGGCGACCGTCGATGATCCGGAGTTCACGCTCGATCAGGATGAGATCACCGACGCTCGTTGGGTGACGCGCGACGAGCTTGACGGGCTCGTCGCGAAGGACGAGGTGCAGTTGCCGCCGGTGGGAACCATCGCCCGTTCGTTGCTCGAGGATTGGTAGCGGCGCTAAGGACGGTCGCAACCCGCATCCACAGCCCAAACGCGCAGGAGCACGTGTCCACCGCTCTGCCTCCGGGTCAACCACTATTGGTCACTGCTGAGAGAATGCGACTGATGTCCGCCGAAGAGATCCTCGACGCGCTTGACCCCGAGCAGCGAGAGGTAGCCACCGCCCTGCACGGCCCTGTTTGCGTGCTCGCCGGTGCCGGCACGGGAAAGACGCGCGCGATCACGCATCGCATCGCGTACGGGGTGCGAGTGAACGCGTACAACCCTCAGTCCGTCCTTGCGGTGACGTTCACCGCGCGTGCCGCGGGGGAGATGCGACAGCGACTCCGGGGCTTGGGTGCGGGCGGGGTCCAGGCTCGCACTTTCCACGCGGCCGCCCTGCGGCAACTGAGTTACTTCTGGCCGGAGGTTGTTGGTGGGCAATTGCCGCGAATCCTTGAGCACAAAGCGCAACTTGTTGGGCGCGCGGCAAGCGGGATCGGGCTGCGGGTAGACCGGCTCACCGTTCGCGACCTCGCGAGCGAGATCGAGTGGGCAAAGGTTTCTCTCGTTGACGCGGACGACTATTCACGCCGCATCGCAGACCTTGGGAGGCCGTTGCCTGCCGGGCTTAGTGCCCAGCAAGTGGCTGACGCCATGCGCGCATATGAGCAAGCAAAGTCAGACGCTGTCGTAGTCGATTTCGAAGACATCTTGTTGCTGCTCGCCGACATGATCGGCAGACACGCTGAGGTCGGCGACCAGATTCGCCGGCAATACAAACATTTCGTCGTCGACGAGTACCAAGACGTCTCTCCGCTTCAACAGTTTGTCCTGGACCAGTGGCTGGGCGGCCGGCGCGAACTGTGCGTTGTTGGCGACCCTGCGCAGACCATCTACTCGTTTGCTGGTGCCAGCCCGCGCCACTTGCTGGACTTCCGCAAGGAGTACCAGGACGCAGCCGTCGTGCGGCTTGTCCGGGACTATCGGTCAACTCCGCAGGTTGTAGCGCTTGCGAATGCTTTGACGCGTACCCGCGACGCGAGCTTCGCTTCAGTTGAACTCGTCGCGCAACGTGCCAACGGTCCCGCGCCCATTTACACCGCGTATGACGACGACATTGCAGAGGCAGAGGGCGTCGCGTCACGGATTGAGGCTCTGATGACTCAGGGAGTGCCGGCGCGGGAGATCGCGGTGCTTTACCGCACTAATAGCCAGTCAGAGGCGCTTGAAGAGGCTCTCGCGACTCATGGAATCGGCTATTTGGTGCGCGGCGGGCAGCGGTTCTTTGACCGCGAGGAGGTCAAGCGCGCTGTGGTGCTGTTACGCGGTGCTGCGGTTTCGCCTCCCGACGCGAGCCTGGGCGAGGCGGTGCGATCCGCGCTCATGGACGCAGGTTGGGCAGAGGACCCACCGGCCCAGCGGGGCGCAGTGCGCGAACGTTGGGATTCGCTTCAGGCGCTCGCTGAGCTTGCGGACGACGTTGAGCAGGACTCGGCAGGCGAGGCAACGCTTCGAGATTTCGTTGAGCACCTCGCCGAGCGCGCTCAGGCGCAGCATGCGCCGTCCGTAGACGGCGTGACGCTGACCACGATGCACGCCGCGAAGGGCCTCGAGTGGGACGCCGTGTTCATCGTTGGGTGCTCAGAAGGCCTGCTGCCAATCTCACTCGCCGAGACCCCGGAGGCGGTAGAGGAGGAGAAGAGGCTGCTCTATGTGGCGATCACGAGGGCTCGCGAGCACCTGGCATTGAGTTACGGGCGGGCGCGCAAGTCCGGGGGCAAGGCGACTCGCAAGCGCACGCGCTTCCTGGAGCAGCAGTGGCCAGACGCGCGCACGTCAACCGTGCGTCGCCAGCCCACTTCCGCGAAACTCGCGGAACTCGACGGCACTCAGGTACGTCTCTTTGAGGAGCTCAAGGAGTGGCGTCTGGGCATTGCCAAGGAGACGTCCAAGCCTGCCTTCACCGTACTTGTCGACGTTTCACTCGTGGAGATCGCAAGGGATCGACCGCACACCCTGGGTGACCTTGCGCGCGTGAACGGCATCGGCGCCTCAAAGCTCACGGCCTATGGCGCAGACATCTTGGAGATTGTCGCTCGCCACTGAATCCGCCTTTGACTGGGCAAGCGGCGGAGCCAACTCAGTCAGGGCGGAACCGCGCCCGTTTTGCGGCGAGCTCGTCGCCAACGATCGCCGCGGCGCCGCAACCACAGTCCGCTTGCGGCAAGAAGGGCTGGTTGACCATCGCCCCGAGCGGCACGAGCCGCTCGGCTACGCCGGCGTCACCAGTGTCCAGCCACCGCAACAGCCGAACGGTGACGCGTACCGCGGCGCCGAACGCGACGAGAGGGTGCGCGCTGGGTCGCCGCGTGGGGAGCGGCGAGCCCGCGAGTTGCAGGGCCAAATACGGCCATGCCGGATCGGAGCGCGTGAGCGCAAGGTCGCGGCAGCGCGAGCACGGGGTTTGGCCAGGGACCACAACGTGCGAGACAAGCACGCCTGTCTCGTCCGTCACCACGAGTACATGGGGGACGTCGTCGCGTACGAGGCGCTCGGCGACGGCGGGATCTGGCGCGCCGGCGCACACAACCACCGCAAGGGCGGCCGCATCCCCAATGCGCGTGTCGACGCCGCGCAATGCGAGTGTGTGGCTTGCGGCACCAGCGCACGTTGCATGCATTGGCGCGGCGAAGGTTCGTGGCGGTTCGGCCGCGGCCAACGCGTCGTCGCTCAGCGCGACTGCAAGGCCGCTCAGGGTGAGCGCCTCGGCGATCGTCATCCCCAGGCGACCGCAACCGTGCAGGGCGACGGTGCGGGCGGCGTCCGAGAGGTGGGTAGAGCGGTCCAAAGAGCTCGGCTCCCAAGCGCGCGCCGCGGTGAGCTTGCGCGCGACGCCCGCAAACTCCTTGGCGGCTTCTGCGGACACCTCACGCCCTCCCTCGAGCGACGAAACGAACCGCAACTCATCGCGCGTGAGCCCGGATAGCACCACGGGGCGCGCGACGCCCACCTGAGCGTCTAACTGACCGCCGGCACCCGGCCGAGCCAACACGGGGACATGTGGAGGCAAGCGCATGTGCCAACGCTGTCAGACGAGTGACGCCCGCCGGGTGTTGTCCACAGGCAACTCTGCGGAACTGGGCGTGTAATCCGCGCCGCGGTGCGCGGCAGGAGACAGCAAAACGGCCGCCCTCCCGGAGGAGGACGGCCGTGTGAAGCTGGCTGTTTAGGCCTTGCCGAGGATGCGGTTCAGCTTGGTGCCACACACGGGGCACTCGGCCTTCGCCATACGGCGGCCGTTCTCGGAGATGACGACCTTGCCCTCCGTCGAACGCTTGTCCTTGCACTTCACGCAGTAGAACTCGCCAGAGTACGTCTCGTCAGCCATGGGGCTCTCCTTCAATCGGTGCGTGCTGAGGCACGCGCTTAATGGCCACGAGGGCCTCTTGCGCACAAGACTAGACGGCGCTGAGCACGTTTTCGCGCCAATTCGCGTCGACGTGTCGAATCAGGCCGGTGGCTCGCCCTCGAGCAGGCGTCGCAGTTCGTCGTCGATGTCGTCTCCTTCATGCCCGCGAGACTCGATCCACTGCTGCCAATCGGCGAGTTGATCGGGTCGCGGAGGCAGGTCAGGGTGCGACCACACGGCATCGCGCTCGGCCGCCCCAGCGCTCCGAGTCAGGGCCTCCCACATGGCGGAAGCGTCGCGCAAACGGCGCGGGCGCAAGTCCAATCCGAGCAGGTTTGCGAACGCGTCCTCTGCGGGTCCGCCTGCTGCGCGGCGACGGCGCATCATCTCGCGAAGCGAACCGATCGATGGCACGTGAGGTGCCGCGGCGATGGTTGTCACGGCGTCGACCCAGCCTTCGATGAGCGCAAGCCAGGTCTCGATCTGCTCGAGCGTTGCCGACTGTTCCTCGGTGTGGTGGCTAGCAAAGATGCCGCGAGTCAATGCCTGCTGGAGTGCGGCAGGATCCCCAGCCCCAGCGTCGGCCACTGCCCGGTCAAGAGCGTCGAGGTCAATGGAGATGCCAGCCGCGTAGCGCTCAATAGCGCTGTGAAGCTGCCCTGGGAGCCACGGTGCCGCGGTGAAAAGGCGGACGTGCGCTGCCTCTCGTAACGCGAGGTATGTGTGCACCTCCTCAGCAGGAACATCGAGGCCGGCTGCGAACCCCTCGATCACGCTCGGCACCAGGGCCACCCGCGGCTGCGGCAACAACGGAATGCCGAGGTCGGTGCCGCCGAACGCCTCAAGGCCAGCTTGCCCGGCCGCCTGCCCCATGTGCATTCCCGTCACGGTGGGTGCCACGGACCCGAGCAAGCCGCCCATCTCCGCTTCCGATTCCGAACTGAGCACGGAGTTCAGCGCGTTTGACACGCTCACGGCGACCGGACCGGCGAGCACGCGCCAGGTGGGGAGGGTCGCTTCAACCCATTCCGCGCGGCTCCACACGTGTGGCTCAAGGCGAGCCGGGTCAAAGTCGGTTGCGGCGTCTAGCCACAGTTCTGCGCGGCTCACGGCTTGGCGATAGTCCGACGCTTTGGCGGCGCTGACGGTTGGGTCGCCTCCCTGCGCGGCGACTCCGCGGGCGACGTCGTGCGCAAGTGTCCAGTTGACGTCCTCGCCCGCGCCTTGGGCCATCAGGGAGCGGATCTGGCCAAGCACGTGATCCATCATCGCGGGTGACGAGGCCAAGCCAGAGGCCTGCGCGATCTGCTGCGGGTCAAGCCCCATGTGCTGAAGTTCCTCCAGGGCGCGCTCGGCGTCATCGCCGAACAGTTCTCTGAGCAGGCGCATCCATGGGGTGTCGTCTTCCGTCACTTGCCCTCCACGTGGTTTGGCGCTCAGTGCGCATACCAACGTAACGCGCGAGGGCTGCACCTCGGCGGCCCGTTCGCTATGAGCATGGGTGCGTATCGGTCATGATTGTCTTTGTGACCGCCCCCTTCGAGCCCACCGAACCCAGCGCACCGCCCACGGCCGCGCCATACGAGTTGTTGGTTGACGACCCTCAGGCCGCGCGGCGCGCGGCGGTGCTGTCGGTTACCGGGCTCGCGGCGTCGATCCTGATTGCAGTCCTCACCGTCATGCCTGCGGCCTTTGCCATCGGCGGTCCTGGACCAACCTTCGACACTCTTGGAGAGAAAGACGGCGAGCCGCTCGTCTCCATCTCCGGTGCGCCTACGTATCCGGCGAGTGGTGAATTGCGACTCACCACCGTTTCAGTTTCCGACGCTGGATCCGCGCCGTTCACGATGGGCAGGGTTTTGTCAGGGTGGGCATCGCCCAAGGAGTATGTGGTTCCACGCAACTGGGTTTTTGGCACACCGGACGAGGAGGATGCGGTCGCCGAACAGTCCCGGACTGATTGGATCACGTCGCAAGAGAGTGCCACTGTGGCCGCGCTTGAGGCGTTGGGGCAGCCCGTGCCAGCCATCATTACCGTCGTCGATGTGCCGGACGACTCTGGCGCCTATGGACACATCGAGGCCGACGACGTGATTGTTGCGGTCAGTGGCCAGAATCTCGAAACGTACGCGGACCTTGCAGACGCGATGGCGGCGACGACGCCAGGCGACCCCGTGACGGTCACCGTTGAGCGCGATGGCGAGCTTGTCGACGAAACCTTCGACACTACGGACGACGGCGCAGGCAAGGCGCTCATGGGCGTTTACGTGGACCCGGAGTTCCAACTGCCAATTGACGTTTCAGTCGCGATCGACTCGGTTGGTGGACCCAGCGCTGGGCTTATGTTCTCGCTGGGGATTATGGACAAGCTCACCGAGGCAGATGAACTTGGCGGGGCGAAGGTGGCGGGCACGGGAACCATCACTGCGGCGGGCGATGTTGGCCCAATCGGCGGGATCTCGATGAAGATGTGGGGCGCGCTTGACGCTGGTTCCGACTTCTTCCTTGCGCCAGTAGAGAACTGCGATGGCGTGGTGGGCAACATTCCTGATGGCCTGGACGTTTTCTCGGTCGACACGCTTGACGACGCCTATGACGCCATTGTTGCGATTGGTAAGGGAGAGACCGGCTCTCTGCCAACGTGCTAGCCATGGTTTGTGGGTATGGCAGGCTGATGTCACCGCCCCAGATCGCCAAGAAGGATGTGTCCGTTGACGTTCGACGCTGAATCCACCAGCCAGGCTCCAGTCCCGGAGCCCGCTCGCCGTCGCTCGCCTGTGGCCGTGACCGCCGTGACGGTTGGCATTGTCATCATCCTGACAATCGCGCTCTCGAGTGTGTGGACAGAGATCCAGTGGTACCGCCAGGTGGGTTACATCGACGTGTATCGCATCGAATGGACTGCGCGTCTGGTGATCTTCCTGGTATTTGGCCTGATAGCGGGTGGGGCGGTGTGGCTCACATTGTGGCTGGCGCGTCGCGCACGGCCAGAACGCGGCGGCCGGCCGGGGCTAGACCAATACCGCGAACAGATTCGGCCCCTTGAGCGGGGCGTTATGTGGATCGCGCCTGTCGCTATTGGCGCGATCGCCGGCGTGGTGATGTCCACCAACTGGGCGCGCATCGTGGCGTGGCTCAATGGAACGAGTTTTGGAGTCAAGGATCCCCAGTTTGGGCTTGACGCCTCGTTCTATGTCTTCACTCTGCCCGTGTTGGACGCGTTCGTGAGTTTCTACCTCACGATTCTGATCTTGTGCACCGCGTTGGCAACGTTTGTCCACCTGCTGTACGGCGCAATCTCTGGGTCCGGCCGGTCATTCGTTGCCTCCAGGGGTGCTCGGGTGCAGCTCGCCGTAATGGGTGCGCTGATCATGCTTGGCGTGGCCGCGAACTATTGGCTGGAGCGCTACTCCCTGCTGAACAAGGTGGGGGAGAAGTTCTACGGCGCTGCGTACACAGACGTCAACGCCGTGCTGCCGTCGCGGGGCATCCTGGTGGGGATTGCCCTCATCGTTGGCGCGGTGTTCCTGTTGGTCATCTGGCGTGCCGACTGGCGAATCCCGGCCGTTGGCGTCGGACTCCTCATCGTCTCTGCGATCGCGATTGGCTCCATCTACCCGGCGATTGTGCAGCGCTTCCAAGTGACGCCCAACTTCGTCGAGAAGGAAACCCCATTCGTGAAGCGGAATATCGAGGCAACGCGCTACGCGTATGGCCTCGACAACGTGGAGTCGACTCCATACAAAGCCGCGATCGAGGCAGACGCGGATGCTCTCCGCGCCGACGCTGATACCACAACGCAGATTCGCCTCCTTGACCCCAACATCGTGGGGCCAGCGTTCCAGCAACTCCAGCAAAACAAGCAGTACTACAACTTTGGCGAGACGCTGCAGGTTGACCGTTATCGCGTTGATGGCGAGCTCAGGGACACCGTCATCGCCGTGAGGGAACTCAACCTTGGCGGGCTCAGCGACGCGAATCGCAATTGGGTCAACGACACCACGGTGTTTACCCACGGCTTCGGCGTGGTCGCCGCCTACGGCAACCGCGTCAACCTCGACGGTCAGCCCACCTTTTGGGAGGGTGGGATTCCGTCCGCTGGCGACATGGGTGACTACGAACCGCGCGTCTACTTTGGCCAGAACCTCCCCATCTATTCGATTGTGGGCGCACCAGAAGGCACGACCCCGTGGGAGCTCGACTATCCCGACGACAACTCGCCTACCGGTCAGGTCAACTCGACCTTCACGGGAGACGGCGGCCCCAAGGTCAACAACATCTTCGCCAAGTTGATGTACGCGATTCGCTTTGGTGAGGAACAGATCCTGTTCTCGGATCGGGTCACGAGCGAATCGCAAATGCTCTACTACCGCGACCCCCAGGAGCGAGTGCAGAAGATCGCGCCGTACCTGGAGCTCGACAAGACGTCGTACCCCGCCGTGGTCGACGGACGCATCGTATGGGTCGTTGACGGCTACACGACTACGTCGCAATTTCCGTACTCTGCCGCCGTAACCCCAGCCGGAGTGTTCTATCGGAACGCCGAGACCACAGCGTCGGGCGTATCCCCGGATCCCCTGAACTACATTCGCAACTCCGTTAAGGCCACGGTGGACGCCTACGACGGCACCGTCAAGCTTTACGCGTGGGACCCAGAGGACCCGCTGCTGCAGACGTGGGCCAAGATCTTCCCCGCGGCGTACCTGCCGGTTTCTGAGATCTCCGGCGATCTGATGAGTCACTTGCGCTACCCGGAGGACCTCTTCACGGCTCAACGGTTCCAGCTGCAGAGGTATCACGTCACGGATGCTGCGACGTTCTTGAACGACTCTGACTCGTGGAACATCCCCAACGATCCCACCAAGGAGACGCAAAAGCAGCCTCCGTACTACTTGAGCCTGCAGATGCCCGATCAAGCGGCGCCGTCATTCTCGCTCACCGGATCGTTCATTCAGGGTGGCCAGAACCCGCGAAACATCATGACGGGGTACCTTGCTGTCGACTCGGAGACCGGGAACACGCCCGGCACGGTCGCGGAAGGCTACGGCACCCTGCGCGTGCTCGAGTTGCCGCGCGATACGACCATTCCCGGCCCTGGCCAGGTGCAGAACAGTTTCTCTACGGACACCGAAGCGCAGACCACGCTTAACCTGCTCCGCCAAGGTGACTCTGCCGTCATCAATGGCAACTTGCTGACCGTTCCGGTTGGTGGCGGCTTGCTCTACGTCCAGCCTGTCTATGTGCAGGCAAAGGAGGGCACCAAGCTGCCGCTGATGCTCAAGGTATTCGTCGCCTTTGGCGACGAGGTGGGCTTTGCGGACACGCTCCAAGGCGCGCTGGACCAGGTGTTCGGCGCTGGGGCCGCCGAGGGTCCCGGCAGTGAGGAGCCAGGCACGGGAGATCCCGGCACTGAGGAGCCAGGCACTGAGGAGCCGGGTACCGAGGAGCCGACGACGCCGGAACAGCAGGCCGCTCAACAGGCACTCGACACGGCACTGACCAAGGCCCAGCAGGCGATCATCGCCGGCCAGGAGGCGCTCGCCGTAGGCGACTTCGCCGCCTACGGTCAGGCTCAAGACGACCTGGCCGCGGCTCTGGAAGACGCTGTGGCCGCCTCTCGCAGGCTCAACAGCGGCCAGTAAGCCGTCGTTGAGCCCGCGAGAGCGGGCGCGTTGAATCGCAGGTTTGCGGTGCGAGAAGAGTTAGCGCTCGAGGTGCTTTGTGGTGGTCTTGCGGATGATGACCAGCAGGAATGCCCATGACACGGTAACGAGTGCAGCGGACGCCCATGCCAGCGGAACCATCTGGTCGAGGACATCCATGTCCGTGAGTTCGCCGGTGGAGAGGTCGATCGCACCGAACTGCGTGATAGAAAACATTGCACTCACGACCCACATGGCGCAGAACGGTAGCCACCATCCAAGGAGCACACCGATCCCAACAAGTCGCTTGGTGATCGCGCGCATTCCAAGGAACGGCAAGACAAAGTTTGCTAGCGGGATAAACCAGCCCCACCACTCGACGGCGGGCGGACCGCCTGGCGTCTCGCCCAATTGCGTGCGATTTGCCCTGATGCGCGCCATCCACAGGGCGAGCAACACGAACGCTCCAACGCCAACGGCGAAGTTAGCCAGACCAAGCAGGGTGGAGATCGGGTCAATGGACGCGTTGTTCGGATCCGCGTAAGTCTCCTTGAGCGTTTCCACTTGCCCAGGAGTCGTGGCGGCGGAAATCAAAGACACGGCAGCGTAGGCGCCCGTGAGAACGATCGCTGCGGTGGCGAGGCCGTTCGGAGCAACCGGCGGCGGCCCTACCGTCAACGGGAACGCGCCCATGGGGGGAGCCGCGGGAGCGGTGGGCGGAGGAGGCACTGCGCCAGAGCCGTACGGCGATGCCGGTGCGCCGGGTGGCGGCGGGATAAGGCCCGGCTGCGGCACGCCGGGCTGCGAGGTCCCGGGCTGCAGAACCCCGGGCTGCGAGGTCCCTGGCTGCAGAACACCGGGCTGCAGAACACCGGGCTGCAATACGCCCGGCTGCAATACGCCCGGAGGCGGTGCTACGGGTTGAGCACCCTGCGGTGGCACGGGCGGCACGGGTGGCGCCGGCGGAGCGGCAGGGGGCTCTGGTGGCGCCGTAGGTGGCTCGGATGGGGTGCCAGGTGGGTTCAAGAATGGGTCCTGAGTAGTCATGTATGCACCATACCCAACGGGCGATTTGGTGGGCCAGTACGCGTCCGGTAGACTGGCTACTTACCGACGCGGGGTGGAGCAGCTCGGTAGCTCGCCGGGCTCATAACCCGGAGGTCGCAGGTTCAAATCCTGTCCCCGCTACGATTGTGATGTGTCGGGACATCGTTCACAGGTGTCTCGAGACATCGTTCACAGAGGCCCCTCCTTCGGGAGGGGCTTTTGTGGTTTCTTGGGGTGGTAGTCGCGGGTTTCGTCGAGGTGGTGTTCGGCGATGATTTCGCCGGTGGTGCGGTTGACGACGAGGGTGTCGTTGCCGGCGATGAGGATCAGCACTGGGGCGTGTTTGTGGGCTC